>OICK01000971.1_pt1 | contig 11111 bp, 9 predicted proteins | sample 1581281 | NCBI WGS metagenome assembly OICK01 (sample SAMEA3882557, study PRJEB24775) | human gut metagenome | biome: human-associated habitat; feature: intestine environment; material: feces | place: Netherlands | collected 2009/2010 | reverse complement strand
CCCTGCTTGTCTTCGCCGTAGACATAGTCCTTGCCGGGCATAATGGCGTTCAGGACGATGCCGACGATGGAGCCGACGGCCAGACCCGAGAGGCTGATCGCGCCAAGCTGGAGAGAACCGGCCGAGGAGTAGCTGATGCCGATGGACAGGACCAGAATGAGGGCTGCGACCAGAACATTACGGGACTTGGTGAAGTCAACCTTGTTCTCGACGACGTTGCGGACGCCGACCGCAGAGATCATACCGTAGAGCACGAGGCTGACGCCGCCGATGGTGCCGCTGGGCATGGAGGAGATGATGGCCGCGAACTTCGGGCTGAAGGAGAAGAGCATAGCCAGGACTGCCGCGATGCGGATCACGCGCGGGTCGTAGATGCGGCTGAGGGCCAGAACGCCGGTGTTTTCGCCGTAGGTCGTGTTGGCAGGCGCGCCGAAGAGGGCTGCCAGCGTAGTTGCAAGGCCGTCGCCCATCAGCGTGCGGTGCAGGCCGGGATTTTCAATGTAGTTGCGGTTGCAGGTGGAGGAGATCGCGGACACATCGCCGATGTGCTCGACCATGGTGGCAAGCGACAGCGGGACGATGGTGATGACAGCGGTCAGAAGCATGTGCGTGTCAACATTGCCGGAGGCGAACAGGCCGAAGACGGTCTGCTCCATCTTGATGGGCAGCGCGAACCATTTGGCGCTGGAGACGTTGGCGACGAGGTTTGCACGGACGTCCGCGTCGAAGATGACGGCCAGCACATACGAGCCGATGACGCCGAGGAGAATCGGGATGATCTTGATCATGCCCTTGCCCCAGATGTTGGCGGCGACAATGATGAGGATGGCGGCGATGGCGATCCACCAGTTACCGGTGCAGTTATTAATAGCGGAGGAGGAGAGGTTCAGGCCGATGGCAATGATGATGGGGCCGGTGACGATGGGCGGGAAGAAGCGCATGACCTTCTTCGCGCCGAAGGCCTTGAATAGGCCGGCCAGAATGACGTACACAAGACCTGCGCACGCAACGCCGAAGCAGGCGTAGGGCAGCATCGCAAGGTTGGGCTGGTTGCCGTCGAGCATGGGGGCGATGGTTGCATAGCCGCCGAGGAAGGCGAAGGACGAGCCGAGGAAGGCCGGGACCTTGCCGCCGGTGATGAGGTGGAACAGAAGCGTGCCGAGGCCCGCGAACAGGAGCGTGTTCGAGACGTCGAGGCCCGTCAGAATGGGGACAAGGATGGTTGCGCCGAACATGGCGAACATGTGCTGGAAGCCGAGCAGCAGCATTCTGCCCGTGCCAAGTTGTCTGGCATCATAGATGCCGGTTTCCGGAATTTTGTTTTTTCCCATGGTGTTCTCCTTTCTCTTCGCCGTTTTTGCGGGGCGGTTCGGGTCGCAGCTGCGCATAAAAAAAGAATTGTGAAAACTGGAAACACCAGTTTCACAATTCCTTCTGCAAAAACAAATACGACGCCGGAACAACGGGTTCCCCGGCAAAAACAAAAACGGAAGCGCATCGTCTGACGGGCGTTTTGAAGATCGTCATGGCGCACACTTCCTTTCGTAAACTCACTGGAGGACATTATAGCGGCGCGGCCGCAAAAAAACAACTGTGAGTTTCGTGCGATTTTCGGAAATCTCGGACATGAAATTTGACAGATCTGTCAAATTCATTCCAACTCGTCAAGCGTGAGGCGGAAGCTGTCCAGGAAATGCGCTAGAAAATAATCGAGGCACGGCAGCTGCATCTCGACAAGCGCCTGCCGCGTCTGCTTCTCCGCAGCCTCAAATTCCGAGTTCCCGGCCTTCAGTTCCTCGACGCATTTGATATACGCCGAAAGCTTGTCCGCCGCCTTGACGATGCGGGCGACCTCCGGGTCAGATTCAAACAGCAGCGGACGGTAACTCTCCTGCACCTCCGGCGGCAGCAGTGCCAGAAGCTTTTCGCAGCTGACGGCCTCAATCTGCTTGTAGGCCTTTTTGATCTCCGGGTTATAATACTTGATCGGCGTGGGCAGATCGCCTGTCAGAATTTCCGATGCGTCGTGGAACAGCGCGGCAGACGCGCAGCGGTCTGGGTCGGCAGGCTGGCCGAGGATGTCGCGCTGGATCACCGCCAGTCCGTGCGCCAGCACGGCGACCATATGGCTGTGCTCCTGAATGTTTTCCTCGAACGTGTTGCGCATAAGGCCCCAGCGGCCAATATAGCGCATGCGGGAGATGAGCGCAAAAAAGCGGTGCTGCATATCGGTTCCTCCTCAGGAGATCAGAGATTTGGTTTTCCACTTGCCGCGGAAGAAATGCGCGTAGCAAACAATGAGCGTCACCGTCCACGCCATAGCCTGGCTCCACCAGATGGAGGTATAGCCGAACAGGGCTGTGTTATGCAGCGCATAGGCAAAAATCACGCGCAGGCCCAGTGCCAGCAGCGCAAAAAACGTCGCGTAAAAACCCTCGCCCACGCCCTGGCACATACCGTTGGCAGGAAAATAGACCGCAAAAATGGGGATTGCGACGGCTGAACTGAACAAATGCAGACGGCAGATGGCCGCCGCAGCCTCATCCAGCTGGAATGCGCGGATGATGAGGGAAATGCCGAGAATCTGGCACAGGCAGAGCACAAGCGTCATGGAAAGCGACACGAGCACGCCCTGCCCCAGTCCCTTGGCCACGCGATCCGGGCGCTGCGCGCCCATATTCTGGCCCGCAAAGGTCGCCATGGTGTTCTGCACACCGAGAATCGGGATCAGCAGAATGTTTTCCATCCGGCTTGCGACGGTATAGGACGCGATCATGCTCTCACCGTAAAGATTGACCAGCCGCTGTAAAAACAGGAAGCCGCAGGAGACAATGGACTGCTGAATGGCCATCGGCGCCCCGACATGCAAAATACGGCCCGCCGTTTTGACATCCAGCCGCAGTTCGCGGAGCGAGAAGCGCAGAAGCGTGTATTTCCGGTGCATATACGCAAAGCCGATGACGCAGGAGGCGATCTGCGAAATGACGGTGGCGATAGCCGCGCCCGCCACGCCCATCCCAAGCCCAGCAACGAACGCAAGGTCGAGCGCAACGTTTAGAATAGACGAAACAAGCAGGAAGTACAGCGTCGCCTTGCTGTCGCCCAGCGCCCGCAGGAGAGCCGCCGCGATGTTATACCCGAACTGGAACACCAGTCCCGCCGCGTAGATGCGGAAATACAGAAGCGTCAGCGGCAGCAGCGCCTCCGGCGTTCCCAACGCGCGTTCCAGCAGGAATCTCGCGCTCACGACGCCGATCAGCGACATGAGAAGCCCCATTGCCAGCATCAGCACAATAGATGTTGCAGCATACTGCCGCAGTTCCTGTTCGCGCGCGGCGCCGAAATACTGCGAAATAAGAACGCCCGCGCCGATGGAAAAGCCGATGGCAAGCGCCGTAAACAAAACCGTCAGCGACGCGCAGGCTCCGACGGCGGAAAGCGCCTGTTGGCCGTTGAAATTGCCGACGATAATGGTGTCGGCAGTATTATAAAGCTGCTGCAGCAGATTTCCTGCCATGATGGGCAGCGCAAACTGTAAAATCAGCTTCCATGGTGTTCCCCGGGTCAGATCCTTCGTCATGTCATATTCTCTCCAAATCGATACTTTAATCAGTATAGCATAAAAAGAATTGCTTGTAAATTGCAGGTTCTGACTTGATAAACCTTTTACCCTGTAGTATAGTAGGTTAAAAGGAGTGATCCACTATGATGATTTCCAGCAAGGGCCGCTATGCGCTGCGCGTGATGATCGATCTGGCCGAGCATGCGGACGAGGGCTATATCCCCCTGCAGACGATCGCTGCGCGGCAGGGTATCTCGGAAAAATATCTTGAAAGTATTCTGGCCGTGCTGAGCAAGGCCCGGCTGCTCGACGCCGTGCGCGGCAAAGGCGGCGGCTATCGCCTGTCAAGGCCTGCGAAGGACTATACTGCGTTTGAGATTTTGTCTCTGACCGAAGGCACGCTGGCCCCGGTCACCTGTCTGGAGAGTGGGCAGCAGTGTGAAAACGCGGAAAACTGCCGGACGCTTCCGCTGTGGCAGGGGCTCGACCGGACGATTGCCGCATACCTCGGCAGCTACACGCTGGAGGATCTGGCACGGATGGAAAAGCCATTGCAGCACGCCGAACTTTGAGGCTCCCGCAGCGAAAAAAGGCCCCCGGCCAGGATTCTGGCCGGGGGAAGTTGGGGTTGTGGGATTTGACTGCGGCGCGTGCCGCGGTCTGGGATATGAAGTGCGCTCGCATTGGATAAGCTGTATCTATAAAATAGCACCCGCAGAGGGAAAAGTCTGCCGAACGCTGTCGCGGCGGAATTTTTTTCCGCGTGCGGCCGCACTTCTTGCAATCGGGTATATTTACTGATAAAATAGCACCCGTATTGGAGGGATCAGGATGGAATTTGACGCTGGAATTTACGACGTTGCCGTGATCGGCGCGGGACACGCCGGCATTGAGGCAGGGCTGGCCTGTGCGCGGATGGGACTGGAGACAGTCGTGTTTACGATCAATCTTGACGCCGTCGGCAACATGCCCTGCAACCCCGCCATCGGCGGCACGGGCAAGGGGCATCTGGTGCGGGAACTTGACGCGCTGGGCGGAGAAATGGCAAAGGCCGCCGACCGCTCGTGCATCCAGTACCGCATGCTGAATCTCGGCAAGGGCCCCGCCGTCCATTCCCTCCGCGCGCAGGCTGACCGCCGGCGCTATCAGGAGGATATGAAGCGGACGCTCGAACAGCAGCCGCATCTTGATCTCAAGCAAGCCATGGTCACGGAACTTCGCCTGACGAACGGCCATGTATCCGCTGTCGTCACACGTCTCGGCGCTGTCTATTCCGTCAAAGCCTGCGTGATCGCTTCCGGAACCTATCTGGACGCGCGTGTCATCACCGGCGACTGTGCCTATTCCTCCGGCCCGGATGGCATGCAGGCCGGTATCGGCCTTGCGGAGCAGCTGGCTGCGTTCGGCCTTCGGATGCGCCGGTTCAAGACCGGCACGCCGCCGCGCGTGAACCGCCGCTCGGTTGATGTGTCGCAGATGGAATTGCAGCCCGGCGATGAGCACCCTGTTCCCTTCTCGTTTTCGACCGAAACACCGCCGGAAAACAAGGCGGTCTGTTATCTGACCTATACAAACGAAAAAACGCATGAGATCATCAAGGCCAATCACGACCGTTCGCCGCTGTTCAACGGCATGATTGAATCCGTCGGCCCGCGCTATTGCCCGTCCATCGAGACGAAGATTGATCGCTTTCCGGACAAGTCCAGGCACCAGCTGTTTATTGAGCCATGCGGGTTATACACGGATGAATTATATATTCAGGGCCTTTCGTCCTCGCTTCCCGAGGACGTGCAGCTGGACATGCTCCACTCCATCAAGGGTCTGGAGCACGCGGAGATGATGCGCCCGGCCTACGCCATCGAATACGCCTGTATCGACCCGACCGAGCTTCTGCCGACGCTCGAAAGCAAAAAGATCCCCGGCCTTTACGGCGCGGGTCAATTCAACGGCTCTTCCGGCTACGAAGAGGCCGCCGTACAGGGCTTTGTTGCGGGCGTGAACGCGGCGCTCAAGATAAAAGGCGAAGAGCCGATGGTCTTAAAGCGCTCCGACGGCTATATCGGCACGCTCATCGACGATCTGGTCACGAAGGGCACGAACGAGCCCTACCGCATCATGACCTCGCGCTCAGAGTACCGGCTCCTGCACCGGCAGGACAACGCCGACGAACGCTTGATGCCCATCGGGCACCGCATCGGCCTTGTGTCGGACGCGCAATATGCTGCCGTGCAGGAAAAATACCGCACGGTCGCGCAGGAAATCAAACGGCTGGAAGCCACGGGTGTGGCCGAAAGCGAGGCGCTGAACGAGATGCTCCGCGCGCATGACACCGCACCGGTCGAAGGTTCGGCGCGGCTTGCCGATCTGGTGCGCAGACCGCAGCTGAGTTATGATGATCTGGCCCCCTTCGACCCGGAGCGGCCCGATCTGCCGCCTGTTATCCGGGAGGCCGTCGAGATCCGCATGAAATACGCGGGCTATATCGCCCGCCAACAGAAGCAGGTTGAGGAATTCGCCCGCGAGGAGGGCAGACTCCTGCCGGATTCGATCGATTATCTGTCCATTCAGGGCCTGCGCGTTGAAGCGCGCCAGAAGCTGAGCGAGATACGCCCCCTGTCCGTCGGACAGGCCAGCCGCATTTCGGGCGTGTCGCCCGCAGACATCGCGGTGCTGCTGATCTGGCTGGAGCAGAATAAGGAGTAAGCCATGTATTTTGATTCTCACGCCCATCTGGGCGAGGACTGTTTTACACAGGACTTTGTGCACATTGTGGAGAACATGCGCACCGCCGGCGTCAGCGGCATGATGGAGATCGGCTTCGACGGCCCGTCGTCTTATCATGCGGTCGAGTTGGCCAACCGGTACGATTGGATCTGGGCTGCCGTCGGCAGTCATCCGGACGACGCGGCACAGGTAGATGAAGCGCGAATTGAAGAATACCGCGCGCTGTGCGAAGACCCGCGCGTGAAAGCCATCGGCGAGATCGGTCTGGATTATCATTACGAAGACCCTCCGCGGGATGTGCAGCAAAGAGCCTTCCGTATGCAGATGGAACTTGCACAGAAACTTTCTCTTCCTGTTGTAATCCACGAACGCGAGGCGCACGAGGACGGACTTCGCATCATCAGCGACTTCCCGGACGTGACCGGCGTGTTCCACTGCTTTTCTGGCAGCTATGAGATGGCGAAGGAACTGATTAGACGCGGCTGGTACATCGGCTTTACAGGCGTGGTGACGTTCAAAAACGCGCGCAAGGTAGTCGAGGTCGCGGAAAAAATTCCGCTGGATCGTATCCTGATCGAAACAGACTGCCCCTATATGGCACCGGAGCCATTCAGGGGCCGCCGCAACGACCCAAGCCTCGTGCCGTTCGTGGCAAAAAAAATCGCGGAGATTCGAGGAATCTCCGCAGAAGAAGCAGCTGCTGCAACGGAAGAAAATGCCAAGAGACTGTTCCGGCTTTGAGCGAAGCGCGTTAAACGCCGCAGCCGGACGCTTCCGCCATTTGCTGAAACAAATGCTTCCATCCCTTACCGCACGGGGCGCGGTAAGGGATAACTTTGTATATCTGAAAGTTCTCCGCAAATTTGCGGCGTCCAAGCGGATGGACAGAGACATCTGCACCTACAGAGATTCTGTGTGTTTTTCGTGCAAAAGCGGGCTGCCGAGGGCAGCCCGCTGCTTTTTTATTCACAGAAAGTTCCGCACGTTGAATACCTCTGGCGGCAGAACATCGGAGAGTTCTACCAGTTCCGGGACGAAGCCGCCGCTGCGGTCAACGGACACGCGCGGAGATTTGAGCAGCGTCCAGTCTGCTGGGTCGCCGACCGGCAGCGTGAGCAGCGCATCTGTGCCGCTGCCCTTCTGCGACTGCAGCATAACCGAGCCGCCGTGCGCCTGCACGATCGCCTGCACGACTGGCAGACTGAAGCCAGCGCCGAGGCGCGGATCCTCCGGCACTTCTGGTCTTGCGTAGCGGCAGAATGCGCTGGTCAGGACATCCGTGTCCATGCCCTCGCCATTGTCAGACAGCCGGATCATGGAACGTCTGCCGAGCCGTGTAAGCGACAGACGCAAAACGCCGTCCGGCGCGGTAAATTTGATTGCGTTGGACAGCAACGCCAGCAGTGCCCGGCGCATCTGTCTGCGGTCAATCCAGACGAAAATAGGCGCCTGCGGCAGATCAACCTCCAGCGTTCGGCCTGCCTGCCAGCACAGATCATCTGCGTGCTGAGACAGTTCCTCCAGAAAATCAACCAGATCAGTCTTTTCCAGCGACAGCGGCAGCCGACCGCGCTGGATAAAACTCAGATCAGTCAAATTTTCCGATGCGCGCAGCAGCTGGTAGCAGGCGCGGTTGAACACGGCCAGGTTTTGCTGCATCGCAGGGTCCTCGGCCTCGGAAAGAAGCGGGAAAAGCGTTTCCGATACGGACAGCAGCGTTGTCAGCGGTGCGGAGATTGACTGCGCGGCGCGGCTGAATGCGGCGAGTTCGTCGCGTGTGTCCCGCGGCGGCAGGAACAGGAGCAGCGCACCGTCCAGCGGCTGCGTGTTGGCGCTGACACAGATGCCGCCTGCCAGTACCGGCAATATGGCCGGACGCGTATACAGCGTTTCCGGCAGCGCAGTGTCCTGCGGCAGATAGGCGCAGAGCGCCGTCCCGGCGGTAAAAAACTCCTGCGCGTGGCAGTTGCATTCCGCGACGGCGCCGTCTTGCACAAGGACGACCGGCTGGGCTGCTCCGTCGTAGAGCGTGTGAAATTGTTCAGACGAAAGCGTCATAGCGCGATCCTCCCTGCTTGTAGCATATGCAGTTTTCGGGGAATAAACAGTCTCTGGAAGTTCCTGTTTCCCCATCATAGCGGATTCCGTCATAAAAAGCAAGCAAAACCGGAAAAAACATTTTTCCCGTATATTTTGTTCGATGCGCACACGAAAACACCCCCGCCGCTGTCGCAGCGGCAGGGGTGTTTGGCTGAGTCCTGCTTATTCCTCTTCCGTCTCCGGGAAGTCCTTCTTAACGGCGGCCTCTGCCGATTTGTAGCGGCTGTAGGCCACGACAATACGGCGGTTGGGCTCAGTGCCGGTGGAGAAGGTCGTTACGTCAGGATGATCCTGCAGCGCGGCATGGATCACATGGCGCTCATAAGCGTTCATCGGTTCGAGCGTGATGTTGCGGCGGTAGCGCGTGACCTTGCCTGCAACCTTCTGCGCAAGGCGCTGCAATGCCTGCTCGCGCTTGAGGCGGTAGCTTTCGGCATCGACATTGATGCGCACACGCTTGTTCTGGCCGCGGTTGACGGCATAGTTGGTCAGATGCTGGATTGCGTCGAGCGTCTCGCCGCGGCGGCCGATGAGGGCGCCCAGCTTTTCACCGTCCAGACGGATGATGGTGGCTTCGCCCTTCTGCACGGCGCTGAAGGTCACGTTCTCCACGCCCATCAGGGTGATGACTTCCCGCAGATAGTCCACAGCGGCCTTCACCTTGGCGTTCTCCTCGATCACGATGGGCTCTTCCACCTCTTCTGCCTCCTCGGCAGCTTCGGCGGGCTGCTGGGCAGCGGGGGTCTGCTCTGCGGCGGGAGCGGCAGGCTCCTCCGCAGCAGCGGGAACTTCCTCTGCCACGGGGGCAGTCTCCTGCACGGGGGCGGCAGTCTCAACAGGCTGCTCTGCCACCGGCTCCACCGGCTTTGCGGGTGCAGCGGCGGGGGCATCCGGCAGTTCCACGCGCACGCGCACCTTGGCGGGGGTGGTCTTTAAGCCCAGAAAACCGGTCTTCTGGGGCATTTCCAGCACTTCATAGCTGACATTCAGATCGTCGGCCTGCACGCCCAGCAGGGCGCAGGCTTTGGCGCGGGCTTCGTCCACCGTCTTGCCGGTGGATTCCTGTGTACGGATCATAACCGTTTACCTCCCTTGTTACTGTTTATCCTGCTTGTCAAGCTCGCTCAGCGGCACGGTGCGCTCGTCCTTGTAGCGCTCGGCGTCCAGCTGACGGGCATACTCCAGCCGGCGCTTGTTCATCTCGCTGGCGGAAAGGTTCTTTTCCACGCTCTTGCCGGTCTTGGGGTCGGTCACCGTGATGGTGGTGTTCTTCACACCGCGCTTTTCCTGCTTGCGCTTGGCGGCGATCTCCGCTTCCACTTCCTTGCGCATCTTCTCGGGGTCGTAGAACTTGCGCATGACCTGGGTCTGTGCGGTCATGACGATGTTGGAAATGACGTAGTACAGAGAGAATGCCAGCGGGTAGGTAAAGCAGAAGAACAGGTACATCAGCGGCATCATATACATGGTCAGCTTCATGCTGCCCTGCATCTGCTGGCCGGAGGCCTTCATGCTGATATGGGTGGACAGGAACATGGTGATGACCGACAGCAGCGGCAGCACGAGATCCAGAGAAAGACCCAGCTTCGGGATGCGGGTCAGGTCGATGCCAAAGAAGTTCATGTGCTGGCTGAACTCGGTGATGGTAGCGATCTGCTGTGCGGTAAAGCAGCCCAGCACGCCGCTGTTGCCGGCAACCACCTCGGCGATGATGTTGGTATCGCGGGTGATGGCGGTAAAGGAGATGCCGGCGGCGGTCATCGCCTCGCCTGCGCTGGCAAGTGCAGCGGCGCTGATGTGGAAAATACGCTCCAGCGGGTTATACACCACGCCGATAACGCCGAACATAACAAGGAAATTCAGCAGCATGGGCATGCAGCCGGCCGTGGGCTTATAGCCAAAGTCCTGCTGCAGCTTCATCAGCTCTTCCTGCTGCTTTTCAGGCTTATTCTTGTACTTGGTCTGGATCTCTGCGATCATGGGCTGGAAAGCAGACATTTTCGCCATGCTCTTCTGCTGGCTGGTCTGCAGGGGGATCTTGACGATGTTGATGAGCAGGGTGAAGAGGATGATGTCCCAGCCGTAGTTGGGGATCAGCTTGTAGATCCACTCCATGACATAGCCGAGAGGACCGCTCAGGATGTAAAAGAAGTTCATACCTTTGTCCATTCTGCCCCGGCTGTGGCCCGGGACGCATTATTTTTTATCGTAGGACACGCCGCCCACAGTGCAGCGCGTCACAAGAAGCGAAAACTTTATCCCCTGTGCCGCTTTTCAAACAGCTTTGCGGGCTGCAAGTTGCGGGCGGGGCTTTGCCAGCGGCCGGGCGGCGGCACGGGGTCGTAGCCCCACTTGCCCAGCGGATTGCACCGGGCAATGCGCCATGCGCCCAGCAGGATGCCTTTTATACAGCCGTGGGTCAGGATGGCCTGCATGGTGTAGTTGCTGCAGCTGGGCGAAAACCGGCAGCTGCGGCCGATCCATGGGCTGAGGGTGTACTGGTAGATGCGGATGGGCACGCACAGCGCCCTGCGGCAGAGCATTTGCAGCCGGTTCACGCGCGGGACTCCGGCTTTTGTTTGCGGGCAGGGGGTACGGTGGCGGGCGGCTTTGCGTCCGGGCGCTTTGCCTTATCCGGCAGACCGGCCTGTGCAAAGAGCTTGGCTACCACTTCGCTGAGCTGCCAGCTCTTGAGATGCGGGGTGATGCCGCGGGCCACGAAGAT
>OICK01000964.1_pt1 | contig 11181 bp, 9 predicted proteins | sample 1581281 | NCBI WGS metagenome assembly OICK01 (sample SAMEA3882557, study PRJEB24775) | human gut metagenome | biome: human-associated habitat; feature: intestine environment; material: feces | place: Netherlands | collected 2009/2010 | reverse complement strand
TCCTACCAGGTCCAGCACCCGGTTCACCCTTTCTTTGATTTCCCTGCCCTTGGCGCCGGTTACGCGGAGGACAAAGGCAATATTGTCAAACACTGTTTTCTCGGAGAGAAGACGGAAATCCTGAAAAACAATACCCAGGGTTCTCCGATAGTAAGGAATCTTGCTTCTCTTCAGCTTGGTAATATTGATTCCATTGACAACAACCGTGCCGGACTCCGGAACCAGTTCATGAGTCAGCACCTTCACAAAAGTAGACTTACCGGCACCGCTGGGGCCTACCACAAATACAAACTCCCCCTTGTCGATATGAATGCTCATATCTTTCAGGGCAGTATGCTTAGCATCATATTGCAATGATACATGATCAAATGTAATCATCCAATCCTCACTTTCTGCTGATCAGATGCAGGGCAGAGGAAACCAGATGCTCTGCAGTGAGTCCATAAACTTCCAGTAATTCATCAGCCTTGCCGGACTGGCCAAAAGTATCTTCCGTACCAACCATATCCATGAGGCAGGGTTTTTTCAGGGCAAGAACTTCTGCCACGGCACCACCAAGTCCACCTTTCACAGTATGTTCCTCAGCCGTCACAATGGCCCCGGTTTCTTCAGCTGCTTTTACAATAGCCTCTTCATCGATAGGTTTAATGGAGCTCATATTGATAACCCGTGCGGAAATGCCCTGCTTCTCCAGGGTTTCTGCCGCTCTAAGCGCTTTGGCAGTCATAATGCCACAGGCAATAAAGGTCACATCATTGCCATCTCTCAGAGTGGTGCTCTTTCCCGGAACAAAAGGCTTGTTATCCGGCATGATATCTTCACATTTAGCCCGTCCCATACGGATATACACCGGTCCTTTATAGGAAGCAGCCCATTTCACTGCCGCCTTTGTTTCTGCAGCATCGGCAGGAACGATGACAGTCATATTAGGCAGCGCCCGCATGAGGGTGATATCTTCCAGCATCTGGTGGGTTGCACCGTCTTCGCCTACCGTCAATCCGGCATGGGTAACAGCCACTTTCACGTTAAGCTTCGGGTAGCAGATGGAATTTCTGATCTGTTCATATGCTCTGCCTGCTCCGAATACGGCAAAGGTGGAAGCAAAAGGAATCTTCCCTGCTGCTGCCAGACCGGCGGCAACACCCATCATGTTGGCCTCAGCAATCCCTGTATCAAAGAAACGATCCGGATAAGCCTTGGCAAAAACCTGGGTCTTGGTGGATGCGGATAAATCAGCGTCCAAAACAACGATATCCGGATTCTGCGCACCCAGTTCCTTCAGAGCTTCGCCATATGCATCACGAGTTGCTTTACCCATCATTCTGCCTCCACCTGTTTAATAAATCTTGCGCATTCTTCTTCTGTAGGAGCCTTGCCATGCCAGCCCACTTTATTTTCAATTTCAGGAACACCCTTCCCTTTCACTGTCTTCATGACAATCATAGTGGGTTTTCCTTCAATGGATTTGGCTTCCTCAATCGCTTCGTGAAGCTTTTCTACATCATGGCCGTCTGTTTCAATCACATGCCATCCGAAAGCCCTGAATTTATCACCAATAGGAAGAGAAGACATGACTTCCGTAATAGGGCCGTCAATCTGGAGCCCATTGTTATCTACAAAAGCAGTCAGATGATCCAGTTTATAGTGGGCCGCATACATAGCTGCTTCCCAAACCTGGCCTTCTTCCAGTTCACCGTCGCCAAGGACTGCATACACCCGCCAGTCAGCCTTATCTATTTTGCTGGCAAGGGCCATACCGCAGGCAGCACTGATGCCCTGTCCCAAGGAACCGGTAGTCATATCGACTCCGGGGGTATGCTTCATATCCGGATGCCCCTGGAGCATATGACCGGCCTGACGAAGATGATCCAGCTCTTCTTTGGGGAAATATCCTTTTTCAGCCAGGCAGGCATACATGGCCGGAGCCGCATGGCCTTTGGAAAGAACAAGACGGTCACGGTCTGCCTTATGAGGATTGGCAGGGTCCACATGCATTTCCTTGAAATAAAGAAGCGTCAGAAGGTCAGCGATGGAAAGAGAACCTCCCGTATGACCAGAATTGGCTTTTGTGATCATTTTCAAAATATCAATACGAATCTGTTTTGCTTTGTCCTTGAGAAAAGCAGTCTCTTCAGTAGAAAGATGACTCATGGATTTTCCTCCTTATGAGTAACAAGACTTTTTAAAATCTGGACATTCTCACAGGCCCGCTCTTGAAGAGCAGCCACCTTCTCCCAGTCTTTAGCATCCAGACCGGAAGAAAGGATTCTACAAGTATCATTATACAACTTCTCACCATCCATGTGCTGAACAGAGGTGGAAGCTTTCTGACCAATAAGGGCCAGAAAATTATCTATTTTGGGATCATAGGAAATACCAAGAAAAGGCACATGCATGAGAGCAGAAAAAATAAGGGCGTGAAGACGCATTCCCAAAAGGACATCCATATTTCCAATAATAGACATCAGTTCTTCTATGGAAAAGTCTTCATTTAGGAAATAGACTCCCTCATCGCCTTTTCCCATGGCTTCAGCCGCTTCTTCATCTTCCGGAAACTGCATAGGTATACAGATGATTACGGCATCTTGCTCTTTGGCCAAACGATGAATTGTCCTTTCAAGCTCCTCCATCCATTCCCGAGAATGATGCCAGTAACGGATAGCAAGACCAATTTTCTTTTTTTCTGGAGGGATTCCTTTTTCTTCGAGTATCCTCCGCCCTATGGAAAGATCCGCCGGCGCAAGGGAAAGCACCGCATCGGCAGTAGTATAAATTTTCCGATGCACCCCAAGGCGCTGCAGAAATCCCTTGGATTCCTTATCCCGTACAGTAATAGCATCCACATGGTTGAGTACATGCTTCAGGATAATACGAATCACCCGATACCGGACTGGGCCTATGCCCTGGGAATAAAGGAAAACCTGTTTTCGAAACAGCACTCCAAGAGTAATAATGGAAAGGTAGTAAATCATGCTTTTCCAGCTTGTCACATCCTGCAGCAGACTGCCGCCGCCGCTGATAATCAGATCAGAGGAAAAAATAGAACGGCAGATACCGGAAATGCTGAACCTTGGCACCGTATGAACGCCAAAAGAAGCGGCGGTAGATTTGGGATCTCCGGAGATCACCGTAATATCCGGAGAGTCAAAGGTTCCCTGGAGTGCCTGCAGAATGGCAGAAAGCATGGCTTCATCACCGGCATTATTGAAGCCATAATAACCGGAAATGACGATTTTATAATTTGCCATATCTTTCTCCGAAAAACCTGGTCAGCCGGACCAGAATCATGACACCGATGAGAGCAGCAATCATGGAAAGACTGCCTGCCGCCAGTCCATCAAGCCCGCGGATAAAACTCAGAATATAGGGGCTTCGCATATGGGCAAAGGTTTCTACCATGGAACCCTGACCAATGGTGACAGCCACAATGAGGAAATAGTGAAGAATCTGGGGCCATTTACGATAAAGGGCTGTCATGGCAAGGAAAACCGCAGGATGGCCGAAAAGGAATTCCTTTTCTCTAGGCCTTGCATACATGACATTTTCAAGGAAACGGCGGAGCGCAATTTCAAAACCCGGCACCGGTGCCCCGTTATTGCCGCTTCTGCCGATGAATACATATCCCACCACTGCCAGAAGGCCAAGACCCACCAGAAGGCCAAGACGAATCTGGACACTGCAGAATTTCTTTACAAAGCGGATAAAATCTTTGTCCGAAGAAACGGTCTGTCCGAAAAAAGGAAACTTCTGAATATACACAATAGAAATCAACAAGAGCGGAAGAACAAAAGTCAGTTTCACACCGCGGAAAATCTGCATTTCCAAGAGGAAACGAATATCCCCCAGAAGACCGCTCACAAAAGCAGCGCCTGCCAGGGAAAGAAGTCCAGCGATCCAGAGAATCAGCAGAGATTCAGCGAAAAGTTTACCCCAGCCGATTTCGGCAAAGGCTTTATCCTTTCTTTTAAGACAATAGTTCAGGAAAAGGCTGACTACCACCACCGGCGTGCACACGGCAGCGCCAAGAGCCAGAAGCTGAAGGACCATAAGGGAGTGGAGTCCCCAGAATAATCCCTGAGTAACTGCCAGTCCAAGAATTTCAAGGACCCAAACATATCTGCCAAGAGGCGGGAAAAGAAGAAGCGCCGTCATAACCACAAGAGAAAGGGCGCCGGCCATGGCAATGCTCCGAAGAAGGGCTGGCGGGAAATAGGATTCCATGACAGACGCTTTTCCTACGGTAAAGCCATGCCCTTCCAGTCGGGAAGATACATCGGCAATATAGGAAGCATTCGTCTCAGACAGAGTCATACCATCCAGAGGGAACTTGAAGGAAGGGAACAGGTTCATGCGGATATTCCGTTCAATATCGGAAATATAATAGCGGGAAGCCGCTTCCTTCGGATCCAGTTTGATCAGTTCATCTTTGGACATGGCGTAGAGGCGGACTACCTGATAGTCCGAAGAAACTGCCATGTCAAGATTTCCGGACTGCTTTTCAAAACCAAGCTGATTCTGCGCTTCAATAAGAGCAATCGGGATGTGGCGGCGGCTGAGTTCATGAGACAGATATTTTACATACGTTTTATAGCCAAGCACTTCCTTGCCCTGGAAAATGACGGCACTTACCTTATCGGAAGCATCCAGCTTTTTCAGGAAAAGATCTACATATTCCTTCGTCACATGGGCTTCATTTCCGGGACGCAGTACCACATAGAACCCATGAGAAGCTGCATTTTTCACAGTTTCCGCATAAATGCCCAGTTCCATCTGCATAAACTTATTGTACACCGCATTGACTTCCAGCGTTTCCACGCCGTTCACATCAAAGGAGCGTACATCATCGCTGCTCATAAGAAGAGAAAGATATTCTTTCGTTTCCTTGAAATAGGCATTTCCTTCCGCATTCAGCACCGGCTGGATATAAATTTTGGAATCAGAGATTCCCTGGGCTGTGGGATTTCTGAATGCAAATTCACTGCCTCGATAAATGCGGAGGTAATCATGGTTTACCAGCTTTTCCGGTGTTTCATCATACACAGCCAGAGAAGTAACACCGCTTTTCCGGTACAACGAAAACAGCTCATCCGCTGATTTCTTTTCAACTGATGCGCTGTCAATTATATTGTAATAATCATATACATTTTCAACAGCAGTGGCAGATGATTCCACATGGCTCCGCTGCAGAGATATCATCCCTGCAGCGATTACGCCGATGAAAATCAGGACTGCCAGCACTTTAAAGGCGCTGCTCTGTATGGCCCTCATTCTATCCATCCTTTTATTTTGCTTTGGCTTTAAATTTGTTCATTTTCAGGAAACCTTCAATGAACGGGTCAATATCGCCGTCCATGACGGCCTGGATGTTGCCCATTTCGTAGCCGGTGCGGGTGTCCTTGGCCAGGGTGTAGGGCATGAACACATAGGAACGGATCTGGCTGCCCCACTCGATCTTCATCTGCACACCCTTCAGGTCGCTGACCTTTTCGGCGTGCTGCTGCATCTTCAGCTCCGCCAGCTTGGCCCGCAGCATCTTCATGGCGTTGTCGCGGTTCTGGAACTGGCTGCGCTCCGTCTGGCAGAACACCACGATGCCGGTGGGCAGGTGGGTCAGGCGGACGGCGGAGGAGGTCTTGTTGATGTGCTGGCCGCCGGCGCCGCTGGAGCGGCAGGCCTGCATTTCGATGTCCTCGGGGCGGATCTCGATCTCGCTGTCGTCGTCCAGCTCGGGCATGACCTCCACGGCGGCGAAGCTGGTCTGCCGCCGGGCGTTGGCGTCGAAGGGGGACACCCGGACCAGCCGGTGGACGCCGTTTTCGCTCTTGAGGTAGCCATAGGCGTTGTCACCCTCGATGAGGATGGTGGCGGACTTGATGCCCGCCTCGTCACCGGCCTCGTAGTCCATCAGCTGATAGGTGTAGCCGTGGCGCTCGGCCCAGCGGGTATACATACGGTAGAGCATCTCGGTCCAGTCCTGGGCCTCGGTGCCGCCTGCACCGGCGTGGAAGGTGAGAATGGCGTTGTTGGCGTCGTATTCGCCGGACAGCAGAGCCGCCAGACGGCGCTCGCTGATCTCCTTTTCCAGGTTGTCGTACCCGGCGGTGACCTCCGGCAGCAGGGAGGCGTCGTCCTCCTCCTGGGCCATTTCGCACAGGGTCACGGTGTCCTCCCACTCGGACACCAGCCGGTCATACTTCTTGATGCGGTGCTCCAGGCGCTTGATCTGCTGGGACACCTTCTGGCTGTGCTCGATGTTGTTCCAGAAGCCGTCCTGCTCCGTCTCGGCCTGCAGGTCCTTCAGCTCCTGGCGGTCCTTGGGGATACCCAGGGCCTTCTCCAGCTCGCCCAGAGTGGGCTCCAGGGCCTGGAGCTTCTGTTTATACTCGTCGTATTCAATGACTGCCATAGTCGGTCGTCTCCTTATCGAAAAAAATTCCTTAGCTTATCTATTATAGCCGGATATGGCTGTTCTGTAAAGGAAAATATACCCGTTTCCGGGAACTTTTCTTCACAGGATGAAGCCGCCGTCGCAGGTGAGCACCTGGCCGGTGATGAAGGAGGCCCCGTCCCCGGCCAGGAAGGCCACGGCGTGGGCGATGTCCTCCGGCGTGCCCAGGCGGCCCAGGGGCGTTTCCTGAGCCAGCTGCGGCAGTACCTCCGGCGGCAGGGCATCCAGCATATCCGTGCGGATGACCCCGGGGGCCACGCAGTTGACCCGGATGTGGGTGGGGGCCAGCTCCATGGCCAGGGACCGGGTCAGGCCGATGAGCGCCGCCTTGGTGCAGGAGTAGGTGACCTCGCAGCTGGCGCCCCGCTGGCCCCAGATGGAGGAGATGTTCACGATGCAGCCTGCGTGCTGGTGGAGCATGTGGGGCAGCACCGCCTGGATGGTGTGAAAAGCGCCGTCCACGTTGACGGAGAAGTAGCGGCGCCACAGCTCCTCAGAGATGTCCTGGAACAGGGCCTGGCCCGCCACACCGGCGTTGTTCACCAGCAGCGACACCGGGCCGAAGGTGTCCTCCACTCGGCGCACCATGGCCTCCACCTGGTCCCGCTGGGACACGTCCGCCCGGACCATCATGGCCCGGCAGCCCTCCGCCGTCAGCTGCTCCAGCAGCGACCGGGCGCAGTTCTCCCGGACCCGATAGTTGATGCATACGGCCCAGCCCTGCCGGGCCAGCTCCGCCGCCACAGCCCGACCGATGCCCCGGGATGAGCCTGTTACCAGCGCGATTTTTTCCATGATGTTTGTCCTCCTGGGTGGTTTTGAGGAGAGTATAGCAAAAAAAATGAAACTTGGCAAGAAAACTGTTGACAAATTGGGGCAGGCCGTGTAAAATACATACTGTTCCGCGCGGTTAGCTCAGCTGGTAGAGCACATGCTTGACGTGCATGGGGTCACAGGTTCGAGTCCTGTACCGCGCACCATAGCCGAAAAGCCCTGAAACCACTAAGGTTTCGGGGCTTTCGTCATTCTGTCGGCTGGCTGTACCCCATCCGAACACCCGGGCGTGTCTTTTGACCCGGCAAAAAATATGATATATCGCTCACTGCAAACGGCCTGTTTTGACAGGCGCAGGATGACCTGGTATAATGAACTGGATAGATTGGGAGTTGAAAGGGAGAATGCATTTATGAAAACCTATACTTATGCAGGCGATTATTCCAACATTGAAACTCGGGACCCTCTTTTAGAAGAGGGTATTCTTAGCGGTCAATACGGCACATTGCATTTTAAACAATGTGTAGATGGATATGCTATATATAACTCTTCTTTTCCGGGAAGCGGTTTTGTCCCTATCGTAACTGCTGCCAATATAGGATATCCGAATTATATTAACGGGATCCCTGTGACCGAAGTTCATAACTCAGTTAACGTCTTTAATAATTTTGGGAATCCGATCGCCATTGAAGGTCGTAACTTGAAACGAGTGTATCTGTACATTGGACGCAAACCGAGAGGAGACAACCTGCGTAATGATGCTGCAAAGATGATAATGGCCATGTTGGACTCAATGGACGGGAACCGAGAAAAATCCGATCCGCTCAAAATATCGATTGAATTTTACAACGAAGGAAACACTGTCGACTTTTGCGAAATAAGATATGACAAAAGGTGTATCTTGAGTCATGTTGCATCTAAAAGACTGGAAGTAGTTGCACCTTCTGTCATTCTGGCAGACAAAGCATATGGATTTCTTGAGTACGCTGCGTTTTCAGGGCGCGTTCATCCATATACATGTAGTGACTGGGATGGTGAAAGAGAAAATACGGACTATTTTGAAAACATAGAAAGTTTAAGATTTGTCGACGGATCACTGAGCGGAAATGTGTGTTGGAGCTTTAGCGGGTGCAAATCGTTGGAACGAGTTCATCTGGCAAACGGGATACAAAAAGTTCCACCTCGCGCATTTGCTGATTGTTCTTCCCTTACGGATTTGTACATACCTGATACAGTTTCCCAAATAGGAGAATATGCCTTTGCCGGTTGTACAAAATTAGCAAGAATTCATTTGCCCTCCAATATCACAAAAATTCCCAAGGGCCTCTTTATGAACTGCTCTTCCCTTGAAAAATGCTATCTTTCTGATAGCATCGAAGAGATTGGGGGTGAAGCATTTATTGGATGTACTGTGCTGCGAAAACCTTGGATTCCAAAGGGAATTAAAAAAATTGATGCGACTGCATTCGACGATTCATCATGGGCTAAAATTTTTTGATCATTTCCCAATGTTTGTACGCATCAGTATCTAACAGGAAAATTTCATTTGTCTAACCAATCAGCAGCAGTTCCGTTTCCCGCCTGTCACCGAACGACCCCCATCTCAACAATTATACAGGAGAATGCCCATGATCGTGACAATCAATTCCTTTGAGAAATACCGGGCGTTCATTCTGGACATTTCGCGCGACCCACTCTTTTGTGACCCACATTTCACATATGACCCCGATAATCTTTACGGTTCACTGCACCGGAAGCACGAATCCGCGTTTGCCGTTGTGACAGACGGGACCGTGCAGGGCCTGTTGGTCAGGCCCGGACTGCCCTTCCGAAAATATGCGGTCCCCCTGCTGGCAGAGGCGGTCAGACGAAACGGGCCGAACCGGATGATGGCGCTGGTTTACACAGACGCGGCGGAAGAAATCGCGGCTTACGCTGCGTCCGGATTTGAGAAAGTCGAGGGGCAGAACAGCGTGTACGCCTCTTACCTGCTCTGATAAACGGGCGGCCCCTGACCGGGGCCGCCCGTTTTCTGCAATTTACGCCTGCCGGTCCGCCTGGATCAGCAGCTTCAGGGCCTCCACGCCCACCTCCACGGCGGAGGTGGTGTCCTCGCTCATGTCCTGGTCCAACCCGGCGGCTTCCCGCTCCTGGTTCCAGATCACATGGAAGCAGCTGCCGCAGCGGCAGCCCAGGGCGTCGGCCACCACAAACAGGGCGGCGCTTTCCATTTCGCTGGCCTTCACGTGCAGGCGCTTCCAGGCCTCCCACTTGTTCAGCAGCTCATAGGACACCGGCATTCTGGCGGGGCTGTGCTGGCCATAGAAGGCGTCCTTGCACTGCACCACGCCGGTTTTCAGGGACTTGCCCAGGTTTTTGGCCGCCTGCACCAGGGCGCAGGTGACGTCGAAATTGGCCACGGCCGGGTACTCGATGGGGGCATACTCCCGGCTGGTGTGCTCAAAGCGGATGGCACCGGTGGCCACCACCACGTCGCTGGAGCGTACGTCCAGGTCGATGCCGCCGCAGGTGCCCACCCGGATGAAGGTATCCGCGCCGATGTTGTGCAGCTCCTCCATGGCGATGGAGGCGGAGGGGCCGCCGATGCCGGTGGAGCAGACGGAGACCTTTTCCCCCAGCAGGGTGCCGGTATAGATGGTAAATTCGCGGTTCTGGGCCACAAAATGGGCATCGTCGAACAGGGCCGCGATCTTTTCGCAGCGGCCCGGGTCGCCGGGCAGGATGACGTAACGGCCCACGTCGCCCTCCACGCAGTGGATATGGAACTGTTTGTCCAGCTTTTGCATAGCTGCGCCTCCTTGATAATTGATCCGTGTGATGCCGTCATTATATCACAGGAAGCCGCCGGGTGCAAATAAAATGCCCGGGGCGGGTGCTTATACGTTGCCGTACATAAACAGGTCGCACTTGATCATGCCGTTATAGAGCTTGCGCTTCTTCTTGGCCTGGTGGCCGAAGGTGCGCTCAAACTCCGTGTGGCTGCTGAGGACCAGGGTCCGCCAGGTATCCGGCAGACGCTCCCACATTTTGCCGAAGTCCCGGTACAGGGCCTCGGCCTCCTGCCGCTCCAGCAGCCGCTCGCCGTAGGGGGGATTGGTCACCAGCTGGCCATAGGTGTCGTCCCGGCGGAAATTCCGCATATCCGCCACCTCGAAGCGCACCACGTCCTCCACCCCGGCCTTCCGGGCGTTGTCCCGGGCGATGGCCACGGCCCGGGGGTCCACGTCGCCGCCCCAGATGTCGTACCGGCCGTGGAACTCCTTGTCCATGGCCTCTCCGGCGGCGGTCAGCCAGTCCCCGGAGGGCACAAAGCCCCAGCGCTGGGCGTCGAAGCTGCGGTCCAGGCCCGGGGCCCGGTTCATGGCGATCAGCGCCGCCTCGATGCAGATGGTGCCGCTGCCGCAGAAGGGGTCGCAGAAGGGGTCCCGGCCCCGGAAGCGGGACAGGGTCACCATGGCCGCCGCCAGCGTCTCCCGCAGGGGGGCCTCCACGCCCACGGCCCGATAGCCCCGCTTGTACAGGCCCTCCCCGGAGCTGTCCAGGCAGATCATGGCCTCGTCCTTGAACAGGGAGAACCGCACCTGATACTTGACCCCGTCCTCCGGGAACTGCTCCAGGCCGTAGTGGGCCTTCATCCGCTCCACCATGGCCTTTTTGATGATGGACTGGCAGGCGGGCACCGCGTGCAGCTGGGAGGAGATGGAGTAGCCCTTCACCGGGAAGGCCGCGTCCCGGGGCAGATACTCCTCCCAGGGGATGGCCCGGGTGCCCTGAAACAGCTCCTCAAAGCTGCGGGCCGGGAACCGGCCCAGCACCAGCAGCACCCGCGCCCCGCAGCGCAGGTTGATGTTCAGCCGCGCCAGGTCGGACAGTTCTCCCCGGCACAGCACCCGGCCGTTTTCCACCTGCACGTCCTTCAAGCCCAGCCGCCGGATCTC
>OICK01000963.1_pt1 | contig 11188 bp, 7 predicted proteins | sample 1581281 | NCBI WGS metagenome assembly OICK01 (sample SAMEA3882557, study PRJEB24775) | human gut metagenome | biome: human-associated habitat; feature: intestine environment; material: feces | place: Netherlands | collected 2009/2010 | reverse complement strand
GTGGACGGCGAGGTGCATGCCAAGATGGACCCCGAGCGTGCCATTGAGCTGCTCGAGACCATCCGCAAAGAGGAGGTGCGAGCGTGAGCAAGCTGACAAGAGAAGAATTCCGCGTCCTGCGCACAAGAGCGGAGCACGACCTCGCGCAGAGCCGCGAGGTGCCGTCCATCCTCATCTGCGCGGGCACGGGCTGCATCGCCGGCGGCGCGATGAAGATTTACGACAACTTCAAATCCGAGTGCGAGGCGCGCGGGCTGAAGGTCTACGTCGGCTTGAAGCACGACTCGGACGAGGAAAAGAGCCTGCACGTCAAGATGAGCGGCTGCCACGGCTTCTGCGAGATGGGCCCCCTGGTCCACATCGAGCCCATGGGCATCATGTACATCCATGTGAAGCCCGAGGACTGCCACGAGATCCTGGAAAAGACCGTTCTGGGCGGCGAGATCATCGACCGCCTGGTGTACCGTCTGAACGGCGTGGCCTATCCCCGGCAGGAGGACATTCCTTTCTATAAGAAGCAGCACCGGGTGGTGCTGGAGAACTGCGGCACCAGCGACGCCCAGGACATCGAGGAGTACATCGCCAAGGGCGGCTATTCCGCCTTTGAAAAAGCCCTTTTTGAAATGACGGACGAGCAGATCTGCATGGAGGTCATTTCCTCCGGTCTGCGCGGGCGCGGCGAGATGGAGGCAGCATCGGGCTTTGAAAAATTTGCGGAGATGAGCGTGTTTCAAAAGCTGCTCTGCGGATTTTCAAACTACTTCGCCTTTTCGTTTTTCTTCTCGCTGATAACCGCTTCCGTCTTTCTTGTTCTGCTCTGCGCCTCGGTCCTCGAAGCATTCAACGGCTCACGAAAAGCAAAGAAGCTCTCGGCCGCTTTCGCCGCATTTGCTTTTGCGCTTTGTGTCGGGGTCAACGCCGCATATACCGCCGTCCGCCGCGCAACGCCAGACAAGGGCTTTGAAAAGATGTTCAAAAGCGGCAGCCTGCGCCCGCTCGAATCAGCGGTTTTTGCGCTTTGCTTTGTTTTTCTCGGCTGTATTTTTGCGCTCATTGCGGCGCTCGTAAAGAAAAACAGAAGGCTCGGGCTCACTGTCGGCGTGCTGTTCTGCGCCGCCGTCTGCTGCGCCGCCGTGCTCGGATTTTCTTCCTCCGTCTATGCCTCCGGGCAGCGTGTTTTCTACTTCACCGAGATGTTCACGCTCATAGCCTGCGCCGTCATGTACTCTTCCCTCTCGGAGGGCAAGGCGAAAAAATTTTCCGGTTACGCTGTACCGACGGCCGCATTTATCTTCTATATTATCAATTGCTTCACCTATACTTTTCTTGAGATACCCATAATGGGTTAAAGGCTTTTGTAAAGCGATTAACTTTACAAAAAATCAGTTCGGCTTTTTGATACAAAAATTAAAGCTCCCCCGCAAATCCGTTGATATATCTGCATATCACCGAACGCAAGGGAGCTTTTGTTATTTGATTTTATTAATATGTAAAGCTATATAGCTTGCCATCAATGTCCGTGCGGAACGACATCGAGTTTATCGTGCTCCTCGCCGAGGTCGGCACGCAGGAGCGCAAAGAACACTATCAAAAGCAATATATCCGCGCACCATATGGTCTTGCCGCCGAGATAACCGCAGATAAATGTGGACGCCACCGCGCCCGCTATAAACGAGCCTATCATCAAAAGATGGGCGAACATCTTGCCCCGCGCCTCTTTATTTCCGCTTCGAAGCCACTTGACAAGATTCGAGCCGACCTGACGGACATGGTTGGTACAGAAGGTCGTTGCCATGGGTATCTTTTTTGCCTGGCGGAAGGTGTTGAACTGCATTGAGGCGATAAAGTTTACCGCCACCTGGCAGATCTGCGGGGGTGCGCTGTCCGGCACGAAGCCGAGAGCGAATATCCACGCCATCTCAAACGCCACGAATGCCGTGTCCCAACGGACTATCTTGCGGCGATTAATATGCTTCGGAAGAAATTCCGAGATAATTGTGCCGAGCAGGTAAGCCGAGGCGGGCAGGAGATAATAGAGCGCCTTGCGCCAATTGCCCTGACCGAGCTGAACCGCCATGAGCACGAAGTTTGCCGTCTGCGCGTTGCAGAACACTCCGCCCTTTTGAACATAGGTGTATGCGCCCAAAAATCCGCCGACCGCTATCATAACGGCAAATATCCAGAGCTTTTCGCATTCGAGAAGCTCTTTGTCTTTTTCGAGAGCTTTTTCTTTCATCGTTCACCACACCGTTTCTTTTGTACAACGCATAAGTTTAGCACTGTCGGGCGCTTATGTCAAGAAAACGAAATGCATTCAAAAAATCTTGAAAAGCGGCGGTTTTCGTGATATTATCTAAGGTATTGTATACATTATATATCTCAATATATCTCAAGAGGAGAATAGCATGACAAAGCTTTTTAGGTATTTGAAAAAATACAGAAAAGAAAGCATTCTTGCACCGTTTTTCAAGCTCATCGAAGTGGCGTTTGAGCTGACCGTTCCGCTGATAGTCTCGAATATAATCGACGTCGGCATAGAAAACGGCGACAAGGGCTATATAATCAAGCGCTGCCTGCTGCTCGGTCTGCTCGGCATTTTAGGACTTTGCAGCACGCTTGTGGCGCAGTATTTCTCGGCGAAGGCATCCGTCGGATTCGCTACCGACATACGCCACGCGCTGTTCAGTCACATCGGTAAGCTCTCATACTCCCAGCTCGACTCCATCGGCGCGCCGACTCTCATAACCCGCCTGACGGGCGACATAAATCAGGTTCAGACGGGAACAAATCTCACTCTGCGCCTCGTGCTGCGCTCGCCGTTTGTCGTTTTCGGCGCGGTGATAATGGCGTTTACGGTTGACGCGAAGTCCTCGCTTGTGTTCGTCGCTGCGGTGCCCGCTCTCGCTGCGGTCGTGTTCGCGATTATGCTCGTGTGCATACCGATGTACCGCAAGGTTCAGCAGAAATTAGACGGGCTTTTGAGCAAGACCCGCGAAAACCTGCTCGGCACCCGCGTTGTCAGGGCGTTTTGCAAAGAGGATGAGGAAATTGAGGACTTTGACGCAAAAAACAAGGCTCTGACCGAGATGCAGACGGCGGTCGGCAGGATATCGGCGTTCATGAATCCCGCCACCTTCGTGCTCATCAATCTTGCGATAATCGCGCTGATATATATCGGCGCACTGCGCGTCGATTCGGGCGCAATATCGCGCGGCGCGGTCGTTGCGCTCTATAACTATATGTCGCAGATACTCGTTGAGCTGATAAAGCTCGCGAATCTGATCATCAGTGTCACAAAGGCGATCGCCTGCGGCAACCGCATACAGTCGGTGCTCGACATAGAGCCCGCCACAGTTCCCGGAACAGTTACCGAGGGCGACAAAGAATGCGAATACTCCGTTGAGTTTGACGGGGCGTGTCTCTCCTACAACGGGAGCGAGGAGTCCCTGCACAATATTGACCTCAAAATCCCGCGCGGCAGCACGGTAGGCGTTATCGGCTCCACGGGCTCCGGCAAGAGCTCGCTCGTCAACCTCATTCCGCGCTTCTACGATGTCACGGGCGGCTGCGTGCTCGTTGACGGAGTTGACGTGCGCGACTACGACACAAAGGCTCTGCGCTCTAAAATAGGCGTTGTCTCGCAGAAAAAAGCGCTGTTTTCGGGCAGCGTCAGGGATAATATCCGCTTCGGAAAGCAGGACGCTACGGACGAAGAGATATGGCAGGCGCTCGAAACGGCACAGGCCAAGCAGATGATAGAAGAAAAGAGTGGGCAGCTCGATTTTGTCCTCGAGCAGGAGGGCAAAAACCTCTCGGGCGGTCAGCGGCAGAGAATGACGATAGCCCGAGCCTTGGTCAGAAAGCCCGAGGTGCTCATTCTTGATGACGCGGCGAGTGCGCTCGACTATGCCACCGGCGCGGCGCTAAACAAGGCTCTGCGAAACACCGACTTTGCACCGACCGTCATAACCGTCTCCCAGCGTGTTGCGGCCATACGTAATGCGGACACGATAGTCGTGCTCGACGAGGGCGAGATAGTAGGCATAGGCACGAACGACGAGCTGCTACGCTCGTGCGAGGTATACAGGGAAATCTTCGATTCCCAGCTTGAAAAGGAGGATGCGTGACCGTGAAGAACAAAACCGTTTTCAAGCGCGTTATCGCGGTCATAGGCCGCTCCAAGCTGCTGCTGTTTCTCTCGCTCATCCTCTCCGTCGCAAGCGTTATTCTCTCGCTCTATATCCCCGTCCTCGCCGGACGCGCGATAGACGGAATAAAGCTCAGCGGAGACGTTGATTTTGATGTAATAAAGACCTGCCTTTTCGGTATTCTCATCTGCGCTGCCGTAGGCGGTGTGCTCCAATGGGTGATGAATATAATAAACAACCGCATAGCCTACAACACCGTGCGCGACATCCGCTCGAAGGCATTTTCTCATATGCAGACCCTGCCCGTGGCATTCGCCGACTCCCACCCCTACGGCGACATCGTCAGCCGCATAACGGCGGACGCGGAGCAGTTCGCCGACGGACTCATATTGGGCTTCTCGCAGCTTTTTACCGGCATTGTCACGATAGCGGTGACGCTCGTGTTCATGCTCACCATATCCCCGGCAATAACCCTCGCGGTCGTCGTGCTGACCCCGATATCTCTGTTCACGGCGCGTTTCATCGCAAGGCGCACCTATTCGATGTTTAAAAAGCAGTCCGAGACGCGCGGCGAGCAGACCGCGCTCATCAACGAGATGATACAGAATCAAAAGACCGTTCAGGCGTTTTCATATGAGGACAGGGCGGTTGAAAGATTTGACAAGAGCAACGAAAAGCTGCGCAAATATTCGCTCAAATCCATATTCTTCTCGTCGCTTACCAATCCGACGACCCGCTTTATCAACAATCTGATATACGCTGTAGTCGGGCTCATGGGCGGAATATTCGCCATCGGCGGCATGGTAACAGTCGGCGGCTTTGTCAGCTTCCTCGCCTACTCGAACCAATACACAAAGCCGTTCAACGAAATCTCCGGCGTTGTTACCGAGCTTCAAAATGCGCTTGCCTGCGCGGCAAGAATATTCGAGCTTATAGACGAGAAGTCGGAGAAATCGGACGAGGACTGCTCGACACTCGACGACCCCGAGGGGAGCGTCGAATTTGACGGCGTCCGCTTCTCCTACGACAAGAACAGGAAGCTCATCGACGGCTTCGATTTCTTCGCCCCGTCCGGCAAGACGATAGCCGTTGTCGGCCCGACCGGCTGCGGAAAAACCACGCTTATAAATCTTCTGCTCCGCTTCTATGATGTAGACGGCGGCAGCATAAAGGTTGACGGAAAGAACATAAACGGAATAACGCGCCACAGCCTCAGATATCATTTCGGCATGGTGCTCCAGGACACCTGGATAAAGAACGGCACCGTCCGCGAAAACATCGCGTTCGGCAAGCCCGACGCCACGGATGAGGAGATAATTGCCGCCGCAAAGGCCGCACGCGCACACAGCTTTATAAAGCGTCTCAAAGACGGCTACGACACGGTCATAGGCGACGATGACGGCCTCTCCGAGGGCGAACGCCAGCTGCTCTGCATAGCCCGCGTCATGCTCATGAAGCCGCCCATGCTCATTCTCGACGAGGCCACATCTTCGATAGACACCAGAACCGAATTAAAGGTTCAGGACGCATTCAACACGCTCATGCAGGGGCGCACCTCGTTTGTTGTGGCGCACAGGCTCTCGACCATACGCCACGCCGACTGCATACTTGTCATGAAGGACGGCAAGGTGGCCGAGCAGGGCACGCACGAGGAGCTACTCGCGAAAAACGGATTTTATACAAAGCTCTATAACAGCCAGTTTGCGCAGTGAGCGAATCGGTCACATCGGCATCCGATAAACAGGGTGCCGATTTTCGTTTCCTTGACGACGCGGGGAAACACGATGAATCTCGTCATATATTAAAAATCCCCACCCGTTTTCTTAATCGCAGCAGCACATTTAATTGACTCACGGAGCAAAATATATTAATATATATTAAAGGGAAAGGATACCCGCTCCGCTATGCGGACGAAAAGGAGATACTATGCTTAACATCAAAAATCTGACTAAAACTTACGGCGAGAAAAAGGCTGTTGACGACCTCACTCTACACATCGCGCCCGGCGAGATATACGGCTTCATCGGGCACAACGGCGCGGGTAAGACCACAACGCTGAAATCCGTCGTGGGCATTCTGCAATTCGACGAGGGCGAGATAACGATAGACGGAATTTCTATCAAGGACGACCCGCTCGCCTGCAAGAAAATCATCGCCTATATACCCGACAATCCCGACCTCTACGAATATATGACGGGGATAAAATACCTGAACTTTATCGCGGATATTTTCGGCGTCGGCGCCGATGAGCGGCGTGAGCGCATACATAAATATGCCGATATGTTCGGGCTGACCGACGACCTCGCGCAGCCCATCTCCGCATATTCCCACGGCATGAAGCAGAAGCTCGCGATAATCTCCGCGTGGATACACGAGCCCAAGCTCATAATCATGGACGAGCCGTTCGTCGGTCTCGACCCAGCCGCCTCGCACCTGTTAAAGGGCATGATGCGTGAGGTGTGCAAATCGGGCGGCGCAATATTCTTCTCGACCCACGTTCTCGAGGTTGCCGAAAAGCTCTGCGACAAGGTTGCGATAATAAAGAACGGCAAGCTCATCCGCTCGGGCACCATGGAGGAGGTCAAGGGCGACTCCAGCCTTGAGAATGTGTTCCTCGAACTGGAGGGAGAAGAATGCTGAAAACGCTTCTTAAAAAACAGCTCCTTGAGCTGAACCGCAGCTTCTTTGTCAGCAGCAAGACCGGCAAGAGCAAGTCCTCTCGCTCCGCCGCATTCACTATAGTGCTGTTCGTTTTTCTGATGGTCTTTGCTATCGGCGGAATATTCTTCTATATGTCATATATGATGCGCCCGCTGATAACCTTCGGCATGAGCTGGCTCTATTTCTCGATAATGGGTGCCACCGCCGCGCTTTTCGGCGTTTTCGGCAGCGTGTTCAACACATATTCGAGCCTATACGACGCGAGGGACAATGATCTGCTGCTCTCCATGCCTATCCCCGTGCGGGATATCATGGCGGCGCGTCTGATAGGCGTATACCTCATGGGGCTTATGTATTCGGGCGTCGTCATTGCGCCCGCCGTCTGCGTATATTTTATTACAGCTCGTCCCGGCATATCCGCCGTATGCACGGTTATAATGGCGATAGCCATCACCGCCGTTGTCCTCGTGCTGTCGTGCATACTCGGCTGGATCGTTGCAAAAATCGCGGTCAAGCTCAAAAACAAGAGCATAATAACCGTTATAGTTTCAGTAGCGTTCCTCGGCGGCTACTACTATATCTACTTCAAGGCCAACGAGATAATCAGCGGAATCGTCGCAAACAGAGAGGCTATTGCCGCAAAGGTGCGTGCCTCCGCCTACCCGCTCTATATTTTCGGCAAGGCGCTCGCCGGCGAGGTGCTTCCGACCGTCATAATCTCGCTGCTTGTTATCGCCCTGCTCGCTGTGACATGGCTCATAATGTCGCGCACATTCCTGAAGCTCGTCATAAGCAGCGGAAAGACGGAAAAGGCCGTCTACAAGGAAAAGGCGGTCAAGCGGCAAGGGGCTGACCGTGCGCTGCTGCGCCGCGAGATAAGCCGTTTTCTTTCGAGCCCCTCATATATGCTCAACTGCGCGCTCGGATCGCTGTTTTTGATAGCCGTCGGCATTTTTTCGCTGATAAGGGGCGCGTGGCTCATTGATATTCTGACCCAATCGAATGAGAGTTTAGTAGAATATGCTCCCGCGCTTTCGTGCCTGGGCGTGTGCGTGCTGTCCTCAATGAATATAATCACCGCGCCCTCGATATCCCTTGAGGGCAAGAGCCTTTGGATAGCCCGCTCGCTCCCCGTCAGCTCGTGGCAGATACTCAAGGCGAAGCTCGGACTTCATTTGCTCTTTACCTGCGTCCCCGCGCTTATATGCAGTATCTGCTTCTGTATCGCCCTGGGCATCGATGCTGTCGCCTCTGCGGCGGTTATAATCATCCCGCAGATATACACCCTCCTGTGCGCCGTTTCGGGGCTCAGAGTGAATCTTAGGATGCCTAACCTCAACTGGAGCAACGAGAGCGTGGCGGTCAAGCAAAGCCTCGGCGTCCTGCTCGCGATGTTCATCGGCTGGGCGTACGCTATCGTGCTTGTCGCTCTGTATATGCTTTCCGTGCAGCTTCTGCCATCCGCTTTAGCGCCGATAATTCCTACTGTCTTTCTTGCGGTCACAGCCGCGATATCCGTCGCAAAGCTCAAGCGCAAGGGTGTAAAAAGATTTGAGGCGCTTTAAGTAAAATCAGATATGAAAACAGCCGCGGTTTATATTGATCGCGGTTGCTGTTTTTTATAGTTTACGGATTGCGTGCGGTCGTAAGTCGGCAAAAAACGTTCGTGATTCGAATAAGCCTTCATATAAAAATCAAACGGCAGACAAGCGTTGACCTGTCTGCCGTTATTCATTTAAGCTTATTTCTCAAGATTGGCCTTGAGGGTGTTGAGCTCATCGCTCAGAGCCTTGGGAAGTCTGTCGCCGAACTTCGAGTAGAACTCCTCGATGCCCTTTGCCTCGTCATCCCAGAGGGAGTTATCAACGCTCAGTATCTCCTTGAGCTGAGCCTCGCTGACCTCGTCCTCGATGCCCGCAAGGTTGATGTCCTCAGCCTTGGGAACGAAGCCGATAGCAGTCTCATCTGCGTCAACCATGCCCTCGCAGCGCTTGATTATCCACTCAAGCACACGCATATTGTCGCCGAAGCCGGGCCACAGGAAGTTGCCGTCGTCGTCCTTGCGGAACCAGTTGACGTTGAAAATCTTCGGAGCCTTATCCTCGTCGAGGCCTGCGCCGATGTCGATCCAGTGCTGCCAATAATCGGCCATGTTGTAGCCGCAGAACGGAAGCATTGCCATGGGGTCGCGGCGAACAACGCCGACTGCGCCGGCTGCCGCAGCGGTAGTCTCGGAGGCCATTATCGAGCCGACGAACACGCCGTGATTCCAGCTTCTCGACTGATAAACCAGCGGAGCGAGCTTAGCTCTTCTGCCGCCGAAAACGATAGCGGAAATCGGAACGCCTGCCGGATTCTCAAACTCGGAGCTGATGCACGGGCAGTTGACTGCGGGAGCGGTGAAGCGGCTGTTCGGATGAGCGCCCTTCTCCTCGCTGGTCTTGCCGTTCCAGGGTCTGCCCTGCCAGTCAACGGCATTCTCGGGCGGATTCTTGTCGAGACCCTCCCACCAAACGGTGTTGTTGTCAAGATTATGAGCAACGTTTGTGAAGATGGTATTTTTTCTTGTCGCGGCAAGCGCGTTGGGATTGGACTTTTCGTTGGTGCCGGGAGCAACTCCGAAGAAGCCGTTCTCGGGGTTAATGGCATAAAGTCTGCCGTCCGGACCCTTTCTGATCCAGGAGATATCGTCGCCGACGCACCAGATCTTGTAGCCCTTGTTTCTGTATCCCTCGGGCGGGATAAGCATGGCAAGGTTGGTCTTGCCGCAGGCGGACGGGAATGCCGCGCAGATATACTTGACTTCGCCCTTCGGATTCTCAAGGCCGAGGATAAGCATATGCTCAGCCTGCCAGCCCTCTTTCCAGCCCTGATAAGAGGCTATGCGCAGAGCAAAGCACTTCTTGCCGAGCAGGACGTTTCCACCGTAAGCGGAGTTGACTGAGATAATAGTGTTATCCTGCGGGAACTGGCAGATATAACGCTTCTCGGGGTCGATATCGCAGCTGCAGTGCAGACCGCGAACCCAGTCGTTGCTGTCTCCGAGGGTATCTATAACTTTCTTGCCGATTCTCGTCATGATAGCCATGTTGAGAACGACATAGATGGAATCCGTAAGCTCAATGCCTATCTTCGAGAAAGGCGAGCCGACAGGACCCATAGAATAGGGAATAACATACATTGTTCTGCCCTTATAGCTGTCCTTAGCTATATCATAGAGCATCTTATAGGCCTCGGCGGGATCCATCCAGTTGTTGGTCGGACCTGCCTGGTCTGCGCTCTCCGCGCAGATAAATGTGCGGTTTTCAACACGTGCGACATCGTTGGGCTTGGTTCTGTGGAGCAGGCATCCGGGGAGAAGATCCTCATTGAGCTTAATCATCTCGCCGGTCTTGCAGGCCTCTGCGCGCAGAGCGTCAAGCTGCTCCTCGCTGCCGTCGATCCACATGACTTTGTCGGGAGATACGAGAGCTATTTTCTCTTCGATCCAGTCGATTACTGTCTTGTTCTGCGTCAAATGTTTCATAAAATTTGACTCCTTTCGTCTAATCTATTAAGAAAGGTACCATCTTTACCCAGTGTGTATTATACCCTAAAACAGTCGGCTTTTCAATGTCTAAACTGTTAACATTCAGCTCTTTTTTGATAAATTTTTATCAATTTCATCAATAGGCATGGACGCTCGGGCATTGAGGGTCAAGGGAGCAACATTTCCGGCCTTAAATTCGTAGTAGCCCTGGGCGCCCACCATGGCCGCATTGTCGCCGCAAAGGGAAATTTCGGGCATGAAAAGCGACCACGAATGAGCCTTGCATACCTCTTGCATTTCTGCTCTCAGACGCGAGTTTGCGGACACGCCGCCCGCCAATACTATCTTGTCAAAGCCGAGGTTCAGCGCCGCTTTTTCGGTGTTTTCGCGCAGACATCTGACGACTGCCTCGATATACGACGCGCCGAGGTCGGGCACGCTTATCTCCTCGCCCTTCTGCTTGGCGTTATGGATTATATTGACAGCCGCCGTCTTGAGCCCGGAGAAGCTGAAATCGTATTCGCTCCCGTCAACGTGCGGACGCGGAAGCTTATAGCTCTTCGGATCGCCGTTTTTCGACACCCTGTCGAGGTTCACGCCGCCGGGATAATCGAGTCCCATGGCGCGCGCAGCCTTGTCCATGGCCTCGCCCGCCGCATCGTCGCGCGTTCTGCCTATGACGTTAAAATCCGTATAGTCGCGCACCTCGATTATATGGCTGTGACCGCCCGAAACGACGAGCGCCAGAAACGGCGGCTCAAGGTCGGGGTGAGTTATATAGTTCGCCGCGATATGCGAGCGCAGATGGTGCACGGGCACGAGCGGCTTGTTCGCGGAGAACGCGAGTCCC
>OICK01000962.1_pt1 | contig 11199 bp, 6 predicted proteins | sample 1581281 | NCBI WGS metagenome assembly OICK01 (sample SAMEA3882557, study PRJEB24775) | human gut metagenome | biome: human-associated habitat; feature: intestine environment; material: feces | place: Netherlands | collected 2009/2010 | reverse complement strand
TGGTCATGCCACGGGTCATTGAACCAGTAGTGGTCCTCGTCGTAGCCCACCAGCAGCAGACAGTGCTCGTTGCACTTCCACGCAAAGTCGGTGCCGTCCGCCAGCAGCCAGTGGTCCCGCTGTTCGGGCACGGGCTGGAAGTCCAGCGTCGCCCAGAAGACCACCGGCATTCCCTCGTCGATATACCGGCACAGCTCCGCCGCCGTCTTTCCGCTTTCGTCCACCACCTCGAACCGGTCGGCGGCGCCCTCGTGCACCAACGCGCTGTTCAGCGCCTCCACGATGCAGGGCGCATAGCAACCATAACCGGTGTGATCGTGGGGGTCGCCGGGGTAAACGTGCCACGGATCCGGCCCGTAGAGTTTTCCGTCCTGCTCCCAATAGGGGGCGTGGGGCAGGTCCCGCTCGATGAAGGTGTCCGGGGCGATGGAAATGCCCATCGCTTGCAGCAGCATCACCGCGCTGATGCTCTCACAGCCGTTCACCCAGCGCTCGGTCTGGTCAATGTAGGGTGCCGATATGATTTTTTTCATCCAGTTTCCTCCCAGAGCCTTGTTTGCTCTGTCAAAAAAAGCGTTTTTGTGTTATGATATGCAGTAAGAAGGATTTACTTTTATATTATAACTGAATTTGACCGGTTTTTCTACCGAAATCGGCAGACGGGAGGATTTTGGAACATGAACAATCTGATCATCGGCATCGCAGGCGGCTCGGGCAGCGGCAAGACCACGCTGGCTTACCGGCTCAAGGAGCGGTTCGGGGAGGACGAGGTGCGTCTGATCTCCCACGACAGTTACTACAAGCGCCACGATGAACTGCCCTTTGCAGAGCGCTGCAAGCTGAACTATGACCACCCGGATTCCTTTGATACCGAGCTGCTGGTGCAGCACCTGCTCTCCAACGCCTTCAAATTCACCCCGGCCGGCGGCACCGTCACCGTGGACGGCGTGACCCGGCCCCTGCCGAAGCCCTTTATTGTGCTGGCAACGGAAAACCCGGTGGGTTCTGCGGGTACGCAGATGCTGCCCGCATCCCAGCTGGACCGTTTCATGCTCCAACTGAGCATGGGCTATCCCAATCGGGCCAGCACGGCGGCACTGCTGAAGGATCGCCATCATGTGGACCCGCTCTCTGCCTGCCAGACAGTGACTTCCCCTGCCGAGCTGGAAAAGCTCATTGCAGAGATCAGCAATATCCATGTGGCAGACCGAATTTATGACTATATTGCAGAGCTGGTGGATCTGACCCGCTCCAACGCCTATGTGACCCTGGGTGTCAGTCCCCGTGGCGCTTTGGCTGTGACCCGTGCGGCCAAGGCCAACGCCTACTTAGAGGGCCGGGACTATGTGATCCCTGACGATGTGTGCGCCGTGTTCCCGGATGTGTGCGTCCACCGTCTGATCCTCAACTCCAAGGCGCGGCTCCAGGACTATACAGCGGCACTGATCCTGCAAAATGTACTTACCTCCGTCCAGAAGCCGGATGTCCGGGAATTTTCCAGCAAATGAGAAAAACGATCTTAGGCAGCGCCCTGTGTTATCTGATCCTGCTGCTGGCGTTGGCGGCGCTGCTTCTTACAAGCGGCTCCTTCTGGGCGCTGGCCGGACTCTGCTTGCTGCTCCTGCTGCCCCTGGCCTCCTGGGCGGTCAATTTCTATGTCCGCAGGCACCTGCAGGCGGACATTCTGACCCCGGCCACAGCGGCAAAACGCACGGCAGTCAGCTGTCGGGTGCGTATCCGCAACGGAGCGTTTCTGCCCGTAATGCGCTATGGCTGTCAGGTCTCTATCCGCAATGATCTCACTGAGGAAGATCAGACAGTGACGCTGACCGGCAGCATCGGAGCCAAGGGTGAAAGCAGCCAAACCATCCTGCTGCAAAGCAGCTTCTGCGGCAGAGTGTATGTGCAGATCAGCCGGTTTACCCTGCTGGACTATCTGGGCCTGCTTCCCATGAAGGCCCTCGTGAAAGCGGATGCCCGTCTGACCATCCTCCCGGACCTGTATCCAATGGAGGCGGACATGACCGCCCGACCGGCCTATGCCGACGACGGCACTTCCAATCGACGGGGTGAGGACCGCAGCGAGGTGTACCAGCTCCGGGAGTATCGCCCCGGCGATGACATCCGGCAAATTCACTGGAAGCTGTCCTCCAAGTTAGATGAGCTGATTCTGAAAGAGGCCAGCCAGCCGGAGAGCCGTTCCCTTTTGGTATTCTGGGATAAGCGCACCGGCGGTAACCCCCAGCAGATGGACGCACTGGCGGAGGTCGTGTCCTCCGCAGGCATGGCACTGCTGCAAAGTGGTGTACCCTATACCCTGTGCTGGACGGACCGGGACGATCTGCAGGTCCAGGACATTTCAGAGGAAAACCAGCTTTTGCAGGCTATCCCGGCTCTGGTAAAGACCAGGGGCAGCGCTGAGTGCCGCCTGCCCAAAACTGACGGTTACAGCCGAATTCTCTGTTTCGGCACAGCGCCGGAAGAACAGCTGCTCACGGACGGACGGGTGCATTTCATCCTCTGTACCGAAGAACAGTACCCCGGTGCGACCACCTTTGCCCCGCAGAATTATTCCGAGGCCATGCAGCGACTGGAGGTTTAACCCATCATGCGAAAAAATGAAAACGGACTCCAGTGGATTGTCACCGAAACGGCACAGAAAAAGCTGCACTTTCCCTGGGGCGCTTGGGTGGTCTGTGCCGTTCTGACGGTGGGCTTCTGCTTGCTTTTAACCGCTGCATTTCCCTCTGTTCCCTACCCATGGTGGGCCATGACAGCAGCTGCGATTTTGGTGCAGGCGGCGTTGCTGATAGTATACCAAACCAGAATCGGGAACTGGCTCGTTCCAGCGGGCATCGGCGTGTTGCTTCTTCTGAGCTTGGCACTGAACAAGTTTGTCCTACCCGGTTTTGGAACACTGGCAAATGATTTCCTGACCCTGCTGACGAAAAAGACCGGGAAGATCTATCTGGACCTTGCGGCAGCGGATGCCCAATTTCTGCCTCTGGCGGTAACGGTTCTGCTACTGGCAGTGTCGCTGCTTCTCAGCCGCAGCGCATGGAGCGGACGGATGCTGCTGGCCTTGCCGATTCTGCTGCCCTGCTATGCAGCCCTGTTGCTGGGCTTGTTTCCCATAGGCATCGGCGGTGGGCTGCTGATTATCGGCACGGTGCTGCTGATGGTGCAGCACACGGCAGAGGGAGAAGCCCTTGCAGGCGTTCCGGCGCAGCTGATCTTGCCGGTCCTGTGTGCAGCGCTGTGTCTGTTGATTGGCCTGTCCTGCCAAGACAAGCTGAATACAGACATGGTCGAGACGATGCAAACCCAGCTTCACCAGCGGCACTACGACAGCGATACCAATTCCATGCCGGAAGGAAACCTCAAGAACTTACCCGCCTGGAATAAAAGCGACACCCCGGCGCTGGAAGTCACAATGGAGCAGCCGGAAAAGGTGTATCTGCGTGGGCAGGTCTACGACACCTACACCGGCGCCAACTGGAAAGCAGCCGATACCGAAGAAACCGCCCAATATGAAGACCTCTTCTATTGGCTCCATGAGGCGGGTTTCTACGGCCAGAGTCAAATTGCACTGGCGGATGGCTATACGGAGACGGCCACACCGCTGTCCATGACTATACGAAATCTCTCCGCCTGTTCCGCCCACGGCTACTACCCCTACGCCGTCTACGGCAGCGAAACGCTGGCAGCGGACCGCATCGGGGACACGAATCTGCCCCCGGCAGAGAGCCTGTATTATCTGAAAGGCAGCGTCCCGGACTGGTATCAGATCCAGCGGAACCTCTCCACAGCCCAGGGCCGGGAAAACATCGAGACCTATCTATCCAAGGAGCAGGCCTATGCCGACTATCTCCGGGCCGTGGACCTGCAAATGACCCAGGACAGCTGGGCCGTCCTCCAGCGGCAATTGAAGCTGGACACCCAGACCCGGACCATCAGCGACATCCGCACCATCATCTTTGACTATCTACGGGAAGCCATGACCTACGATGAGACTGCCCGGACCATGAACGGCAGCGGCGACTTCCTACAATATACGCTGGAGCGCAGCGGACACGGCTACAGCGTCCATTACGCCACGGCAGCGGTGCTGATGCTGCGCTACATGGGCGTTCCGGCCCGCTATGTGGAGGGATATTACCTCTCGGCAGAGGATGCCGCCCGCTACAAGGCCGGTGAGACCATTACCCTGACGGAAGAAAACGCCCACGCCTGGGCGGAATACTATGTCAGCGGTGTCGGCTTTGTGCCGTTCGAGGTGACTCCCGGCTACATAGACGACGAGGAACTGTCCCTGGGCGGCGACAGCCCGGATGAGAATACCTATGAGAACAACACCCAGCAATTTGTAGAGGTGGAGCAGCCAGAGGAGGTCAACGAGCACAAGCAGGACCGATTTACCTTCTCACTGAATGCCCACTACCTACTGCTTCTTCCCTTGCTGCTGATCCTGCTGCTGGCCGGGTGCATTTTCCATCGCCGCAGGGTGTTTCGGAAGAAGATGGCCGCTATCGACGCCGCAAACGACCGGGAGGCCATTGCCATGCGCTATGGCTATGCCGTTTGCCTGCTGCGCCACAGTACGGTGCAGTTCTCGGAGGATGCTGCGGAGGCCGCAGAACTGAATCAAAAGGCGCTGTTCAGCACCCAGGAGATGACCCCGCAGCAGCGCAAGCAGGTTGACTCATTTGCCGTGCGTGTACTGGATGCCTGCAAGGGCAGCTGGACAACCTGGGAGAAAATACGGTACCGGCTATGGAACTGCCTGTATTGAAAACAAGGAGGAAGGAAAATGCACAAAAGAGTAATGGCTCTGCTGCTGAGTCTGGTGCTTCTGCTCTCTGCCGCCATGCCGGTCACGGCGATGGCCGCAGAGGAGTACGCCGGTAGCTTTGTGCTTGTGGCTATGAACGCCAACAGCACCATCGTGGAGCCGACCCGTATCCAGTATAAATCTGGGCAAACCATTCAACAGGCGCTGGCGGATTCAGATATTGACTTTGTCGGCCTGGAAAACGGATTCGTCTATGAGATCAACGGTGTTTCCGCCAATTACCTGCTCTATTATGACAAGGGTGGCTATAAGCTGGACGCTCCGGCTTCTTCCGTCAAGGCCCTTTGCTTCCATGTATCTTCGACTTATTCGGACGCAGCTATCCAGCTGATTATCCAAATGGCGGATTACCTGGACATGACCAACCATGTGCAGAATTATCCGGCAGCGGCCAATGCCTACGCAACGGCGCTGAAGGGCCTGCGGACGGCAACTGCCGACTCGGCAGGACCATTGCTGAAAAACCTGAAAGACGCCATTGCCGAATATGCGGCCCTTCTGGACGGGACCAAATACACCGTCTCCGCCACAGCAACCCAAAACGGCAATGCGGTGGAGGCACCGATCCTCTCCCTTACGGATGTCTATGGCAATGTTACCACCGGCACCGGCAGCGTCCAAGTCATCGCCGGCGACTATAAGTTCTGTGTGTCCGACGGCGGATATAACCGCACAGAGGGAACGCTGACGGTCTCCGCCGACGCCCAGGTCGCTGCGACCCTGCCCTACGGCGAGTGGTTCGGCAATATCCGGCTGCTGGATGTCGATCAAGAACCTTACCGCGCTGCACAAAACCGTGCAAACCACACGGCGCAGTATTGGATCGAGGATACAGCCAATGCTCTGAGCAGCGTGTATCTGAATGCGGCGATGGGCAATGTCCCGAATACCAAGACCACCAAGCTCCGCACCATCTATACCGGCACCAACGGCAAGGATATGTCGGGCATATCCCGCAGCTGGAACAGCACAGCCACATCCCTTACTTATCTGCTGACCTCTGGCATGGAGGGCAAGACCTTCGCGCTGGAAGCACAGTATACAGGCTCGGACGGCTACACGCAGATTCAGTCCTACGATGTCACCGTGACCCGTGTGCCCACGCTGAAGGCTCTGGCAGCCACGGCGGAGGGGACCAAGCTGCCCCTGGAGTTTGCGCCCAACACCCGGGAGTACAGCCTAAAAACCGTGTCCTCCACTGTGGATATTGACGCCGCACCATTTGGTGAGGATTATACCGTCACCGGAACCGGGGCGGTGCAGCTGACCGGAGACACGCAGGATCACATGATTCAGGTAGCAGCGCCCAACGGGGAGCAGAGCACCTATACCCTCCACATTCAGAAGGTAGCTTCCGTACCGGTGACGCTGGCTGTGCCTTCCGGAACAACGGTGCAGGTGATCAATGGAGCAGGCTCCGAGATTGCCCCGGTGGACGGGATCTATCACCTGGTCCCCGGCGAGAGCTATACCTGCATCGCCACGAAGAACACCTGGTATCATACGCAGATCACCTTCACGGCCTCCAGCGGACTGAATGTGTCCGTCCCGGAGCCTGTCACCACCGACTGGCTGACCGATCTGGCATTCTACAACGGCACCTATGCTTCCAGCCGGATCGCCTACGCCGCCGACAAGACCTTCACGGCGGCAGACCACACCTACAACTATACGGTGTCCGACTGCAACAGCTCCGTTGCCATGCAGGCCACGGCAACCGGAACCGTGACGGCGCTGTATCGGACCCAAAGCACCGTGCCGGGGATTCATAATCTCGCACGGATGGAGACGATCACAACGCCTGTCAGCAAAACGGGTCTTGCTCAGAGCCTGACCTACGCCGTGGCCAAGGCCGGTTACGGCCAGACGGTGACGATCCGCATTTCCAAGACAGAAAACGGCACTACCTACTATCAGGACTACGATATTCAGCTGCTGCGGCAGCTGCACCTGTCCAGCCTGACTATTGCCACAAAGGATGAGACACTGCCCTTTGTAACTCCAAAGGGCGCAACGGCCCGCTTTGATCGAGATACCACGGATTATTATGTTAAGGTAGACCGGGAGACCGCCGCTCTCTACCTCTCCGGCACCTATCCCAACAGCAGCACAGACACCGCCTGCTGCGGCGGGTACTATGCCAAGGTCAACGGCGTACGCTATGACACGCTGGCCGGCGCGGAAGCGGTCCTGAACACAGACCTTTATAATGAGGATATTTCGGTACAGGTCTGCCACGCAGATACCGGCAGCATTGAGCTGACCTATACCGTCCATGTTCAGAAAAGTGACCCCATCCAACTGACCATCCAAACGACCCCGGCGGATGCCACGGTGTTCCTGACCAACGATCTGAACGGCAAGCGCATCGTGGAGAAAAACGGCACCTACAGCCTGACCCCCGGTGCCAGCTATTCCTACACTACCACCTGCGCCGGGTACATCGGTCAAACGGTGGAGCACTATACCGCCCCCGACAAGGACGGTACACTGACCATTACGCTAAAGAAGGCTCCAGCCAACGACAAGCTCATCAATTTCGATTCTGCGTGGCCCCACTTACGCCAAAACAATGAGAATAACGGTGTGGTGGACTACAAGACGCCGGTCTACGCCAAGGATGCCGAGCTGTACTGGGCTACCTCCATTGGATCCGGCTACGATGTGAACGCCTGCGGCTGCCCCATTTTGGTGGACGGTGCCATCTACACCTACTCCGGCTCCCGCATTTACAAGGTGGATGCTATCTCCGGCGAAATTCTCATTGATAAGCCCATGGATCACAACTCCAGCTTCGCCATCAACCCGCCCACCTACGCCAACGGCATGATTTTCGTGGGCCTGTCTGACGGCACGATCCAGGCGTTCGACGCCAATACCCTGGACTCCCTGTGGATCTACCGGGACTCCATCGGCGGTCAGCCCAACAGCTCTATTGTCTATCACGATGGCTACATCTACACCGGTTTTTGGGTGGGCGAGATCAACGAGGCCCACTATGTGTGCCTGAGCGCCACCGACGAGGACCCCACGCAGACGATGGAAGAAAAGCTCCCCACTTGGTACTACACCAGCAAGGGCGGCTTCTATTGGGCCGGTGCCTATGTGTGCGACGACTTCCTGCTGATCGGCACGGATGACGGCGCTTCCGGCTACACCACCGGCAAGCCCAGTCTGCTGTCCTTTAACCCCAAGACCGGCGAACTGCTGTCCTCCTACAAGATGAATGTGACCGGCGACATCCGCAGCTCTATCACCCATTACAACGGCAAGTATTACTTCACCAGCAAGGGCGGCTACTTCTACGAGGCCACTGTGGACGAAAAGGGTACCATTGAGGATGTCCGCACCTTGAAGCTCTACAACTATGCGGACGATCCCGCCAATCCCGCCATGTCCACCTGCACACCCACCATTTACAATGGGCGGGCCTATATCGGCATCTCCGGCACGGCACAGTTCGGCGCATACAGTGGCCATAACCTTACGGTCATCGACATCCCCAACTGGGAGATTGCCTATACGGTACGCACCCACGGCTATCCCCAGACCAGCGGTGTTCTGACCACTGCCTATATGGAGGAGACAGGCTGCGTCTATGTGTATTTCTTCGATAACTTCACCCCCGGCAAGCTCCGGGTGCTGGAGGACAAGCCCGGTCAGACCGAGGTTTCTCTGAAAACCATGGAGACCTATACCGCCAGCGGAAAAACGGAGACCTATACGACGCCCTACAACATCTTCACCCCCAGCGGCGCACAGGCGCAGTACGCCATCTGTAGCCCCATCATGGATGAGTACGGCACCATCTACTTTAAAAACGACTCCGCCTACCTGATGGCCGTGGGCAGCACCATTGAACGCATCGAGGTCACGAAGCTGCCGGACAAGACGACCTACAATGTAAAAGACACCTTCGACCCCACCGGTATGCAGGTAACGGCCTACTACGCCAACGGCATGACCCGCGATGTGACAAAGTATGTCACCTGGTCCGATAAGCCGCTGAAGGCCAGTGATACCGACTTCCAGATCACCTTCCCCTACGCCATGTACCAAAACCGAGAAAACAGCGACACCCTGGAGATGGAATACGGCGTCCACTGCGATAAGCCCATGACTACCCTGACCCTGACCATTGGGGACCAGACCGAGGTCAAATACGGTGATGTAAATGGGAATGGTAAAGTCGATTCCACGGATGCCGCCATTGTCTATCGTTATGCAAATGGAAAATATCAGTTGTCTGCGGATCAACTTTTGGCAGCTGATGTAAATGGTGATGGTGTCGTGAATACGACGGATGCTGCATTGATCTACCGTGTAGCAAACGGAAAGCTGTCAAAGTTCCCGGTGGAACAATAAATCATAGTGGTACACGGAAATAACCCGGATATGAAATGACCTCCCCAGCTTGCCCACCGTGCGCATTGTACGGTGGGTAAGCCGCACTGACGGCAAAAAAACATTTCTGCAAGGAGAAGACGCCTATGAAAAAACATTCCATTGCGCTGCTGCTCCTGCTGGTGCTGCTGACCGGCTGCGGCGCAAAGACAGAGGAGGCACCATGGCAGACCGCCTACCGTGAAACGGGTAAATATCTACAAGAGCAAGATGCGCTTTCCGCAGGCTCTGTTGGCGGCGAGTGGGCGGTGATCGGCCTGAGCCGTGCCGGACTTCTCAGTGATGAGACTGCGCAGAGCTATGAGCAGACGGTAGAGGACTATGTCAAGCAAGCAGGTTCCGTGCGGCTGCACCACGCGAAATCCACTGAGAACTCCCGCGCCATCTTGGGCCTGACGGCTGCCGGATATAATGCCGCCAACATGGCGGGCGTTGATCTGACGGCGGGCCTAACCGACATGGCCTATCTGCGGGCACAGGGTACCAACGGCCCCATCTGGGCGCTGATCGCGCTGGACTGCCATGGCTACGATATTCCCCAGTGCGCCGATGGCGAGGAGCAGACCACCTGCGAGGGACTGGTGGCGGAGATTCTCTCCTATCAGTGCAGCGACGGCGGCTGGGCGTTGATGGGCGACGAATCCGATGTGGACATGACCGCCATGGCCCTGACATCTCTGGCCCCTTATCAGGAGGAGACAGACATCAAGGCGGCAGTTGACGCGCCGCTGACCTATCTGTCCGATGCCCAGCAGGCCGATGGCGGCTTCATGAGCTGGGGCGCGGCCAACAGCGAGTCCTGCGCACAGGTCATCGTGGCTCTGACGGCGCTGGGCATTGATTCCGCAGCGGACAGCCGCTTCGTAAAAAACGGCGCGTCCCCGCTGGACGGCCTGTGCGCCTTTGCCTGCGAGGGCGGCGGCTTCCGTCACAGCGATGAGGTATGGCTACCGAGCAGGGCTTCTACGCACTGGCCGCCTGCGACCGCTTCCGGCAGGGCCAGACACGCCTGTTCGACATGACGGATATTGAGGTGAAGTGATATGCGGCGATCCAAACCTCTGTGCACATTGCTTCTGGCACTGCTCCTGCTGACCTGTGCCGGAGGGAAAACCGGCTCCTGTAGAGCCACAGGACAGCGATGTGGATGCGGACACAAAGTATACCTGCATCATATCCATCTCTTGCGAGACGATCTTGGACAATATTGATAAGTGCGTTGAGAGCAAGAAAGCCCTTGTGCCGGAGGACGGTATCATCCTTCCAGCCACAGAGGTAACGTTCAGCGACGGCGAAAGTGTCTACGATGTACTGCAGCGTGTCTGCAAGGCAAATAAGATACACATGGAGTCCAGCTTTACGCCGGTGTATAACAGTGCCTATATCGAGGGTATTCACAATCTGTACGAGTTCGATGTAGGGAAGCTCTCCGGCTGAATGTATGCCGTCAACGGATGGTTTCCTAACTACGGCTGCTCCCGCTACCAACTGAATAACGGCGATGTGGTGGAGTGGTGCTATGCCTGCGATCTGGGAGAAGATCTCGGCAGTGGTATGGGAGGATAATGGAGGCACCAGAATATAGAGAACGCTGATATAGGAAGCGGAGTTCCCGGAACACATAGGCCTCTGGAGATATTCGAGAGGCCGCCTAACCATGCGACCAGACAACACAACAAAACGGACAAAAAGCCAAGGATGGCCCTTTGCGGCCATCCTTGGCTTTTTGTCCGCTTTTCATTATGCGGATACCAATTTCATTGCCGTGCCCCACCGTTTCTGCCGTTTGCGAGTTCTTCACAAATGACGAAACGGAGGGAATAAAAGGTCCCGTCAAGATTTATGCGCAAAATTGTTTGCAGGCTCCGGCGGAGTGAAGTCAGCCGGCAACGGAGGCGTCGTCCATAACCGCCTCCAAGTGCTTCATGTTCATGTATTTCTTG
>OICK01000940.1_pt1 | contig 11366 bp, 7 predicted proteins | sample 1581281 | NCBI WGS metagenome assembly OICK01 (sample SAMEA3882557, study PRJEB24775) | human gut metagenome | biome: human-associated habitat; feature: intestine environment; material: feces | place: Netherlands | collected 2009/2010 | reverse complement strand
GCTGTGTCAAGGAGTACGCAACTGCCTCCACCCATTTGGTAAAATCGGTATCCTGGAACAGGAAGCCATAAAATCTTCCGTCCATTTTGCCATCCTTCGGCAGTGTCTCAAAAGTATCCAGCGGATATTTGATCTGAACAAATTTGTCTCCTTTTGCTTTCCGCTCTTTTTCAACTTCACCGGCGCGGCGGTAGTTCCGCATACAGAAGCTCGGTGCTGCTCCTGGAACATTGTCATTTAAGGCATTCCACTGATACGGAATTACTTCGGTGCGGACAAGCTCCATCTCTTTTTTCCAGAATGCATCGGTAACCTGGACTTTTGCCAGGGATAATGGTTTGCTGAAGTTTTTCTGATCCATTTTTTCGGTCTCCTTTTTCATTTTCTTCCGCCGCCTCCTGGTTTGAAAAAGATATTTTCCTTGCTTTCAGATATGGGAAGCGTTACACTTCTTTTGACGGCTGTTTTCCTGTTTTTCTATAGTTTTATTTTAGCAAAACGGACCGCCGTTTAAAATACAAGAATGTTTGAAAAGGTTTGAAAAAGTCATATGATCTCTGTTTTATTTCCAGATGCCGCCTGTTTTACCTACGACCTCTGCGGCAAATTCCAGTCCCCGTCCCCGGAGTGGATGCACCTGACACGGAATCTCGTCAATTTTGAACTGATGGTTGTGACGGAAGGAACGCTTTTTATCGCGGACGAACGCCGCTCTTACGAAGTCCATCCTGGCGAATATCTTCTTTTGCCTCCGACCGTCCATCAGCACGGCTCAAAAAAGGGAAGCTGCTCTTTCTACTGGCTCCATTTTATCCCTGGTATCCCCTCCGCACCGATCATCGCTCCTTCTGACCCGACCGCCGGATCGGTTCTGGATGAGTTTCATGCTGCACCGCCATCCTCCTACCGCCTTGAGGACCTCGCTCCCGCCCAGCTTCCATCCAACTACCCCGAAACGTTATGCATCCCGCGCCAGGGAACGCTTTCGTCCCCGAACCGCGTCATCATCCTCATGAAGCAGCTCCAGGACACTTCCCTGCGTTTCCACAACACGTTCCTCAACAACAGCCTGACTGCCGCTGTTCTCGGCGAAATCAACTGCCAGAGCCCCTTCTACCGCACCTACACTTCCGAAACGCAGCGGACACAGATCCTGCAGGACATCATCAGCTACATCCAATACCACAGCAGCGAGTCCCTCAAAGTCACCGAACTCGCCCGTTATTTCGGCTACAACGACAAATACCTCTCCTCCCTCTTCCACGAGGGCACCGGGATGACACTGAAGCAGTTCATCCTGAAATCCAAAATGGACAGCGCTATGGCCGAGCTGACGGACACAAATCACACGGTCTCTCAGATTGCTTATAATGTGGGATTTCAGGATGCGCATAATTTTTCCACGGCTTTCCGAAAACTCACCGGGATGACGCCGGGACAGTACCGGAAGAGTTATGGGAACCGGAAACTTTCTTTTGAATAGGACGGGAGGATACGACCCCCAGTCACAGCGGAGCGTCCGCCCCCCGCGGTGCCTGGGGACCCATCTACGTTTTGGCGGACGGAAGTGATTTACTCAATGGATGGATTCACTTATTCTTTAGAAATTTACTGTTTCTTTTAGAAAATAGACATACTTTGCTCACATTTCTTCCCTATACTATAACTTAGATAGTTGATGAACCACTCAAAACTATCTCCCCCCTCATTATGAAAGAGCAGCCCGCATATCCGCGGGCTGTTCTTATTTTTTGTCTTTTTGCACCCCACGTAACGTAAATGCCGCCTGCGGTCGGGGAAAACATCCCGACCGCAGGCGGCCTCACAATCTACCGTGGAATCACATTACTCTTCCGCAGCTTCAATTGCTGCAGTCTCAATAATAAATTTCACGCTTCCATCCATTCCATTTGCCTTACCACTGTAAGAAGTATAAGCGCATTTATCCGAATTCAGCGCCTGAATCCGATCCAGTACATCTCCCAGATCATCCTCAAAGGTACTCTTCAGCTTGCTGGTACCCTCTTCTTCAAACTTCTTCGTACCGTCAGCCAGTTCTTTCGCCCCATCGGACAGCTCGTCAATACCATCAACAACCTTGCTGCTTCCCGATTTCAGATCAGAAGCTCCGCTTGCCAGAGAAGAAGTTCCATTTGCCAGTGTAGAAGCTCCGCTCGCCAGAGTAGATGCTCCGCTTGCCAGCGTAGAAGCTCCGCTGTTCAGTTCAGAAGCTCCGCTTGCCAGGGAAGAAGTTCCGTTTGCCAGTGTGGAGGCTCCGCTTGCCAGCTGGGATGCTCCGCTTGCTACCTGAGAAGCACCGCTTCTTAAGCTTCCGCTGTTTGCAGAAAGTTTTGCAGATCCATCGCTTAACTGGCTTCCCAGCTGTCCAAGACCTGCGGTCAGCTGAGTCGTGCCGCCCTGCAGAGTCGTAACACCCTCAACCAGAGCCGGTGCATTTGCTTTCAGCTGGCTTGCGCCGGAAAGCAGCGTATCATTGTAAGCACTCAGCTGAGTGAATCCTGCGTTCAGTGCATTGATGCCTGCTGTTGCTTTTGCAAAACTCTCATTTGTGCTGCTGTACAGCTCGCTCACACCTGCGGACAGAGTACCGATGCCCTTGTACAGAGCGCTTCCGCCTGCATCAAGCTGTGCCACACCTGCGGTCAGTTTCTGCATTGCACCAAGATTCTGCTCAACAACTGCTTTATTATCGGTGATGGTCTGCATCTGTTTCTGCATGGTCTCAAGCTGCGGCATCAGAGCTGCAACCGTCTTCTGCAGATCACTGTACTGGCTCTTGATGTCGCTCATCTTCTGCTGCATTGCTGCAAGACCGGAGAGATCCGGGCGCTCGATTTCGAAGTTCAGTTCCGGAAGAGTAATCTGCGGAGCTGTAACCGGAGTAACCGAAACGGTTCCTGCTGAAGCGGAAACGCTGACACTTCCGATCTGATTTCTTGCTTTACTTAAGGAATCGGCAAGCTCTGTATTTCCGGCGCTCTTAGCTGCGGAAATCTGTGCATCCAGTGCAGCCGCTGCTGCGGAGAGCTGATCATTTGCCTGTTTTGCTGCATCGGCGGATGCCTGGCTTGCTGCTGCATCAGCTGCGCTCTGTGCTGCTGCTGTTGCTTCCTGGTTCAGCTGTGCTGCTGCTCCGTCTGCCCATGCCTGAACCTGTGCTGCCATCTGGGTTCCCATCTGCGTTGCCTGATTCGTGATCTGTGCCTCCAGACCGCTTAAGTAGCTCTCAAGTCCTTTGGACAGCGTATCCATCTGGCTCATCAGCTCGTTGCCGTTTGTCATCATGCTGTTGACAGATCCTGCGATTGTGGTGTTCAGAACCTCGGAGAGTGCCTCGGTCTCGGAGATCAGGGTAGAACCGGTGCTGGTCATGCCGTCTACCATCGTCAGAAGGCTCTGTACATCGGTGCTCTGCAGCTGCTCGTTCAAACTGGTCAGTCCTTCGGAGAGCTGTTTTGCTCCTGCTAAAATATCATTCTCATCTTTTCCGTCGAGTGCTGCGTTCAGTGTTGCGATTGCACTGTTTACCTCGGTCAGGCCGTCTGCCAGAGGCTGAAGCTTCTCAGCGCCTGCTGCAAGCTGTTTCTCACCTGCTACATAAGAAGCAACGCCGTCGGACAGCTGTGTTGTTCCGTCGGTGTACTGTTTTACGCCTGCAACGACTTTATTCACACCGTTTACATACTCGGTTACGCTTCCAGTCAGCACACCGTTCTTTCCAAGATACGTCTGGATTGCTTTATTCAGGGTATCAGCGCCCTCGGTATAGGAGTTTACGCCGCTTGCCAGGGAAGAAGCTCCGCTGCTTAAGGTGGATGCTCCGTTGGACAGGGTAGCTGCTCCGCTGTTTAAGGTAGAAGCTCCGCTGTTCAGAGTAGAAGTTCCGTTTGCCAGAGTCGATGCTCCGCTTGCCAGTGTGCCGGCTCCGCTGTTCAGCTCGTCAGCGCCGCCTTTTAACGTTCCAATACCGTCATCCAGCTCTTTGTAGCTGTCTTTTAAAGTATCCACACCATCGGAGAGTGCCTTGGAACCGTCAACCAGTTCCATTGCAGCATCCTCAAGATCACTCAGTGCATCCTTCAGGTCATCGTATCCGGTGATGTTGTCGGTATCGATGGTGTCGAGAACATCGTCAAGTGCAACGGTGAAGGTAGAATCCAGAGAGAAGTTCTCCACATCTGCAGTGATCTCCAGGCTTTCCGGCAGTTCGAAATCGCTGTCACCGGATACCAGATCTTCAAGGGAATCGGAATTTAATCCCAGGCTTTCCTGCAGGCCCGGCATACCAAATCCGATTACGATGTTTCTGCTTCCATCGGAAATGACTTTACCATTGTCGATCTTGACATTGGAGAAAGTATCCTGCGGAAGAATCATTCCGGTCATCAGGACGAATGGGGTGTACATCGTCTCTTTCTTGCCGTTGATGTCAACCGTTGTCTTTGTGTTGTTTGTATAGTCAACTTTGATTTTCAGTTTTCCGCTCTTTCCGGCCAGGTCATCCGGTTTGATTTCCTTGCCGTCCAGATAATAGGTGAACTTCACGGAAACCGGAGGCTCTTTTGTGGTTGTTCCCTGATAATAGATATCCTCGCCGTCTGTCTGCCAGGTCAGCTTGTTTCCGCTCTGGGTGAACTCCTCGTCGCCCTTTACGTTTTTGATGTCCTTCAGTTCACTTTCATCTTGCAGGTTCTTTTCCGTTCCTGCGTTCTTCAGCCAGTTGGATACGGTAATCTGATCTTCCGATCCGTCTGCATTTGCATTTACATATACGGTTTCTTCTTTGGAAACCGCTGCGTCCTCTCCTGTCGCTGCATAAACCGGAGCAGCTCCCATAACAGCAGCCATACCAACAGCAAGACCAGACATCATCTGTTTTCTCAGTTTTCTGTTTCTATTCATTGTGATAAACTTCCTTTCTGTGGTTTTTATAATGGTTTTTTATGATGAAATCCAGGATCATAAGAGAAGTAAAACCCGCTCGGAGTAAGATACTGCGGGATACTGTTTCCCTCAGATCGAGGATGTTTTTCCTATGCCTTTCAATCATCTAATGTTATAACGCAAAAATGACTCTTAGTCAACATTAAATACTGCACAAAATTGACGATCGGTCATTTTTTTCTTCGTGCATAGTCACAAAAATGAGAAAATTAGTCATTTTCCCTTTGACAGTTTCCATGTATGATACCTATAATTATAGGCAGGATAATGACACACGTTTTTGATATCTTTCAGGAAAGGAGACTCTCTGTGGGAAAAATTGATAATAACAAACAAATGAAGCGTGAGTCCCTTCTGGACTCTGCTTTCTCGCTCTTTATCGACAACGGCTTTAATAAAACCTCTATTTCGGACATCGTGAACAACGCCGGCGTTGCAAAGGGCACTTTCTATCTTTATTTCAAAGATAAATACGATATTCGAAATCATCTGATTGCGCACAAGGCAAGCCAGATATTTCAGGCAGCCTATGCGGATCTGCTGCGCCATCCGGACATCCAGGATTTTGAGGAGCAGGTGCTTTTCATCACCGACAATATCCTCGATCAGTTTGCTGCCAACCACAGCCTTGTGACGCTGATCTCCAAGCACTTAAGCTGGGGGTTCTTCAAAAATTCGCTTACGTTTTCTCCGTTCAGTGACGCACCTGCTATCTACACGATTTACGAATCGCTGCTCTCTCACGCGGCATATACGTACCGCTCACCGGAGCTGATGTTCTATATGATTCTGGAACTCGTAAGCGGCACAAGCTACAATGCCATCCTGTATCAGCAGCCAATCCCGCTTGAGGACTTAAAGCCGGAGCTCTACGACGCCATCCGCGGCATTTTCAAACAGTTCCGGATCCGTAAAAAACGGAACGTAACAGAAAGTACGGAAAAGACAATTTCGTCAGCACAGCAGCCTGATCATCCGGCTCCATTAAGGGCAGCGCAATAAAAAAATACTTTCGCGGAATCTTCCAACCAAAGAAACCACGAAAGTATTTTTTTGTCTTTTTTATGATACCTGCGTTTCCAGATATTCGGCAATCCGCTGCTCCATCACCGGGACGAGCCACTCAGCGTAGCCGGCCTTCATCGGATGGATCGGATCCTGGAGATACAGTTTCCGTTTTTCCGGCGAAATGCTGTTGATCCGTTCGTCATTCCAGAAATCAATCACGCCGATCTGCCATTTTTCCTGGATTTTCAGAAGTGCTTCCACCATCTTTGCGTACGTATCGGAATCATACTGTGGGTTAGTGTAGAACATGACCCGGCAGTGCCACGTTTCTTTTGCATACGCAATGATGTACTCGATCGCACCGCAGACGGTTTTGACATCGAAGCTGTCCAGATCACGGGATTCCGAAATTTCGCCGAGCGGGCTGTTGCGCGTTGCATCGTTCGTGGAAAGCTGGCAGATAAACAGATCCACCTGACGCTCCGGGTCGAGATTGTCGCGCATGCGCTCGATGTAGGAATCCTCACAGTTATCAATCAGTGTTGTTCCATTGACCGCTTCTTTGATGCAGATACAACTGTCTTTTTTCGCTATGTACTCCGCGAACGCATTGTTGTGGGCCGCAAATCCCTTCGTCACGGAAGATCCCAGGAAGACAACCGTCTTTCCTTTTAACGGACTCGTCTTTTTAAACGGGATCCGGGAAACATCGTACCGGACGGAGTTTCCTTTTTTGAAGTAACCAGTTTTCTTATTCATTCTATATACGCCGCCGGCAGCTAAGGCTGCGCCTCCTGCTGCCAGGATTCCGGCTATGATTTTTGCATCCATGGGTAAACCTCCATTATCTGAGTCAGTACAGATTTACAGATCCTTTCGGATCTTTTTTCGAATACCCCTATCTTACATCATTTTTTCGAAAATGCAAGTAAACTTTGTTGTCGATTTTGTTCCGATTTTGTTAACAAAGTTCGGCTTTTCTGTGTTTTGGTCGAATCCGCAGCGGTTCTGGCGAAAGCTTTCACCGCTTTTTTCCAAAAAAGATTGACTCTCAAGTGTACTTGAGTGGTATAGTGAGAGTAAGATTTTATTTTATCACAAAGGAGAATTCTGTCATGAAAGAAACGGTTTTAGGCAGTCATCTGAGAAAAGTTCCTTCGATTGCAGTCGGATGCATGCGGCTTTCCGAAAAATCGAAAGACGAGATGAATCATTTCATCCATTCCGCGCTGGAACAGGGCGCATATTTCTTTGATCATGCTGATATTTACGGCAGCGGCATGAGTGAAACAGTTTTCGGTGATGCATTTGCCTCCGATCCTTCCCTGCACCGCGAGGATGTTCTGATCCAGTCCAAATGCGGCATCCGCCAGGGCTGCTATGATCTGTCGAAAGAGCACATTCTGGAATCGGTGGACGGTATTTTAAAACGGCTGCAGACCGATTATCTCGATCTTCTGCTGCTCCACCGCCCGGACGCCCTCGTAGAGCCAGAAGAAGTTGCAGCAGCGTTTGATGTTCTGTTTGAGAGCGGAAAGGTCCGCCATTTCGGTGTTTCCAACCACAAGCCGATGCAGATTGCACTTCTGCAGAAATATGTCCGCCAGCCGCTCGTTGCCAATCAGGTACAGTTCAGCATTCCGGTTTCCAATCTTGTCGCCAACGGCATGGAAGTTAATATGGAGACACCGGGCTCGGTTGACCACGACGGAAGTCTGCTCGACTACTGCCGGCTCCATGATATTACGCTTCAGGCGTGGTCGCCATTCCAGATGCCGTCATGGAAGGGATGCTTCCTTGGAAGTGACGAGTATCCGGAGCTGAACCAGAAAATCCGCGTGCTGGCCGAAAAATACGGTGTCAGTGATACCACGATTGCAGCGGCGTGGATTCTGCGCCATCCGGCGAATATGCAGCTCGTCACCGGTACGGCAAGCGAAAAACGCCTGAAAGAGATTATCGCGGCATGCAATATTACGCTGACGCGGGAAGAATGGTATGAGCTGTATCTGGCGGCAGGTCATCCGCTTCCGTAAGTTTTTCTGTCCGCCCGTATGCGAAGCAAGGCTAAAATCCGTTTTTCGGATCCGGGATTGATTTATAACATCGGAAAAGCATTCCTTTAGATCTTGTCGATCTTCCGGAATGCTTTTCCCTTTTTCCTTTTCTTTTTTCATGCAGCTATCTGCAATCCGCATTTGCTGCCTGCCCATAACCAAACAACTGCTCTGTGATTTATCAGATCTCTCCCACCAAATATCCCTGTTTTCCGTCGCGCAGGAAGATCGGCAGTGTTTCGATCGGCGCCTCGATTTCGTAGGCTTTTCCGCCCTCATAAACATCACCGGTATTTGCCAGCGTCCAGGACGCACCGGCCGGCAGATAAACGGTACGGCTCGTTGCTTTTGCCCGGACAATCGGTGCTACAAGGATGTCGGAGCCGAACATGTAAGCATCGGAGATGTCCCAGCACGCTGCATCCTCCGGGAACTCATAGAACATCGTTCTCATGACCGGTGTTCCTTTTTCGTGTGCTTCTGCCATCAGGCTTCTCGTGTAATCACGCATTTTTTCGCGGACACCGATGAATTTTGTCAGGATTTCATAATTTTTCTCTCCGAAGCTCCATACCTCGTTGTCGGCTCCGGTTCCCTCACGCACTTCGCCGGCCTTGTTGATGATCTCTTCTCTTGGTCCTCGGTTTCCGTGAATACGCATAACCGGGCAGAAGGTGCCAAACTGGAACCAACGCACAAGCAGCTCCTGGAAGTCCGGATCTTCGGTCACACCGCCGTGGAATCCACCGATATCGGTTGTCCACCACGGAATGCCGCAAAGTCCCATATGAAGACCTGCACAGATCTGTTTGCGGAAGTCCTCGTAGGTTGAGAAAATATCGCCGGACCACACAAGGGCTCCGTATTTCTGGCTTCCGAGCCATGCGCAGCGGACGAGGTTGACGATATCCTCCTGGCCGCTCTCTTTCTGGCCCTCGTAGAACATGCGGGAATACTCTCTTGGATAAATATTTCCGATCTCTTCCACCGGGCCTGCGGCGTAGCGGTAGCACTCGTACTCATAGGTTGAAAACTCCGGTTCAGCCTCATCGAGCCAGAAGGTGCGGATGCCGAGATCTGCATAGTTTTTCTTTACTTTTTCCCAGACGTACTTTCTCGTTCTCGGATTCGTTGCATCCAAAAAGACATTATTTCCATGGAACAGCATCTGAACATCAACACCTGCATTACTCTTCACAAGAAGTCCCTGCTGTTTCATTTCTTCGTAATTTTCACTTCTCCAGTCGATCTGCGGCCAGATGGAAACCATCGTCTCAATGCCCATCTCGTGCAGCTCATCGATCATTGCCTTCGGATCCGGGAAGTATTCCTCGTCAAAACGGTAATCACCGCATCTTGGCCAGTGATAGTAGTCGATCACAAAAACATCCAGCGGAATGCCGCGTTTTTTGTACTCGCGCGCCACGTTCAGAACCTGCTCCTGGTTGTAGTAGCGAAGCTTGCACTGCCAGAAGCCAAGGCCGTACTCCGGCATCATCGGAACTTTACCAATGGCATCTGCAAAGTGCTCTTCAATTTCTGCCGGGGTATCGCCTGCGGTTACCCAGTAGTCGAGCTGCTTTGTGGTGCGTGCCAGCCATTCCGTTGTGTTCGTTCCGAAATGAACCTCACCGACTGCTGCATTGTGCCACAGGAAGCCGTAGCCAAGGCTCGATACATAAAACGGAATGCTCGCCTGCGAATTACGGTGCGCCAGTTCCAGGTTGCATCCCTTCAGGTTCATTCGCTCCTGCTGATACTGTCCCATACCGTAAATCTTCTCATCCGGGTTGGAATCGAAGGATACTTTCAGCTGATAAGCGCCGCCCTTCAATGCACGGTAATCGTGTGCGCGCAGGCAGAGTGCTCCGCCGTTCGCGATCTCGGAGAGCAGCACCTCGCCCTTCTGATTCAGGAACGTAATCCGAAGCTTCTGTCCCCACGGCTGAAGCTCGAGAACCGCCTGGATTTTACCGTTTTTGATCGTCGCTTTCAGTTCATCCACCAGCTCAATTTCCGCTTCCACCGGTTCCGGATCAAGCAGTGCAATGCTTCCCTCTTCTATCTCCGAAAGAAGCGTACCTCTCACCCGAAGACTGTCCTTCTGCCACGGCTCCATTCGGACCGTCTCCCCATCCTGCCGGAAAATCAGCGCATTTCCCTGTTTTTCAAAATACTGCATAAAAACCTCCCTTTCCATCCCCCGCCGCCCCATAAGCGCACGCGGGCTCTGCTGTTTTCGTTTGCTTTCTACTTAGTATTATACTAACATTTCGGGCAGAATACTTGATCTTAATTTTCATGTTCTAACACTATTTTGATCTTTTTCAATTATTTCCCATTGAAATAGAGCTCTTTCTTAAGGAATCGGAATTCGCCTTTCCCCTGCGTCCGTTTTTCAACGCAAAGAACCCCCGGAGCCATTACAGCCCCGGGGGTTCTCAGTATTTCATTTATTATGCAAGCTTCAAAGTATTAACCTTAACTCCAGGTCCCATAGTAGGAGCCAGAGTAACGCTCTTCAGGTACTGTCCCTTCAGAGTAGCCGGTTTTGCTTTGTTGATTGCACCGATCAGCGTCTGGAAGTTGTCGCTTAACTGCTCCTCAGTAAAAGAAGCTTTTCCGATTGGCACGTGGATAATGTTTGTTTTGTCAAGACGATACTCAATCTTACCTGCTTTGATCTCTTTAACGGCTTTGGTAACATCCATAGTTACGGTACCAGCCTTCGGGTTTGGCATTAAACCTTTCGGTCCAAGTACACGGCCCAGACGACCAACAACACCCATCATATCCGGTGTAGCAACAACAACGTCGTAATCAAACCAGCCATCGTTCTGGATTCTCGGGATCAGCTCCTCTGCTCCAACGAACTCTGCACCTGCTGCAACAGCCTCATCAGCTTTTGCGCCTTTTGCGAAAACAAGGACACGAACCTGTTTTCCTGTTCCGTGCGGCAGAACAACTGCGCCACGGATCTGCTGGTCTGCGTGACGTCCGTCACAACCAGTTTTGATGTGAACTTCGATTGTCTCGTCAAATTTAGCAGTAGCTAATTTCTTAACTGTGGAAATAGCATCTGCCGGATCGTACTGAATGCTACGATCAACTGCTTTTGCAGCCTCTAAATATTTCTTACCATGTTTCATTGTCTAATAACCTCCTGGTGGTAGTTGCGGGAATCTCCCTCCCACGTCAATACGAGAAGATGTAAACTCTTCTTCTAAATTAGTCCTCTACAACGATACCCATACTTCTTGCGGTACCTGCGATCATGCTCATAGCTGCCTCAACAGTTGCTGCATTCAGGTCTGGCATCTTCATCTCTGCGATCTC
>OICK01000939.1_pt1 | contig 11371 bp, 7 predicted proteins | sample 1581281 | NCBI WGS metagenome assembly OICK01 (sample SAMEA3882557, study PRJEB24775) | human gut metagenome | biome: human-associated habitat; feature: intestine environment; material: feces | place: Netherlands | collected 2009/2010 | reverse complement strand
ATATTAGTGCGTGCAGATACCCATTTGTATCTGCATTTCCTTATATCTTTCATTTTATATTTATATGGACTTAAGGAGGATTTATTTATGGTAACATGGAACAATCTTGATACTTTAACATCTTATGCTAAACTCAAAGATCTTAAAGATCATGTAGACATCAAAGAAGCTATGGCTGGTGAGAATGGTGCAGAACGTGTAGCAAAGTACACAGCACCAATGGCTGAAGGTCTTAGCTTTAATTATGCTGCAAAACAGGTAGATGATACTGTTTTAACTGCATTAACAGAATTAGCTGAAGAAGCACAGCTTGCTGAAAAGTTCGAAGAATTATATAACGGTGCTGTTATCAACACAGGAGAAAAACGTCTTGTTCTTCATCATTTAGCACGTAGACAGTTAGGTAATGATGTTGTTGTTGACGGTGTAAACAAGCGTGAATTTTACGTTTCCCAGCAGGAAAAAGCAGCAGACTTTGCGAATAAAGTTCATGCTGGAGAAATTACTAATGCTGCAGGCGAGAAGTTCACAACTGTTGTTCAGATTGGTATCGGTGGAAGTGACTTGGGCCCTCGTGCTTTATATATCGCATTAGAGAACTGGGCAAAAGAGAATGGTGTTGCTAAGATGGAAGCAAAGTTTATCAGTAACGTAGATCCTGATGATGCTGCTGCTATTTTAAAATCTACTGATTTAGCTCACGCTCTTTTCATCGTTGTATCCAAATCCGGAACAACTCTGGAAACACTGACCAATGAAGCATTCGTTAAGAACGCACTTACCAAAGCAGGCCTGGATCCATCCAGACATATGCTTGCTGTAACCAGTGAGACCTCTCCTCTTGCAAAGAGTGATGAGTACCTTACCGCTATTTTCATGGACGACTATATCGGCGGACGTTACTCTTCCGTTTCCGGCGTAGGCGGAGCGATCCTTTCCCTTGCATTCGGACCGGAGGTATTCGCAGACATCCTTGACGGAGCTGCTGAAGAAGATAAGCTTGCAACAAATAAGAACATTCTTGAGAACCCGGATATGCTGGATGCCCTGATCGGCGTTTATGAAAGAAACGTACAGGGATATCCTTCTACTGCAGTTTTACCATACTCCCAGGCATTAAGCCGCTTCCCAGCTCATCTTCAGCAGTGTGATATGGAGTCTAACGGTAAATCCGTAAACCGCTTTGGTGAGCCGGTGGATTATGTGACCGGACCGGTGATCTTCGGTGAGCCAGGAACCAACGGACAGCATTCCTTCTACCAGCTTCTGCATCAGGGAACCAATATTGTTCCGCTTCAGTTCATCGGCTTTAAAAAGAGCCAGCTTGGTGTTGATGTTGATATCGAGAACAGCACAAGCCAGCAGAAACTCTGTGCAAACGTTGCAGCACAGATCGTTGCTTTTGCATGCGGAAAAGAAGATGAGAACCTGAACAAAAACTTCAAGGGCGGACGTCCTTCCAGTATCATTGTCGGTGAGGAACTTACACCGAAGTCTCTGGGTGCGCTTCTTGCACACTTTGAGAACAAGATCATGTTCCAGGGCTTTGTATGGAACTTAAACAGCTTCGACCAGGAAGGCGTACAGCTTGGTAAAGTCCTTGCAAAACGCGTTCTGGCTCACGAGACAGACGGAGCGCTGAAAGTATTCAGCGATCTGCTCAACATCTAAGAAGTTTAAATCAGAAAATTTAAGATATGAAAAGGCGGCATACCGGATTTTCTTTCTGAAAGTTTCAGGGGGAAAACGGTATGCCGCCTTTTTTATTACTATATTATGGGATTATCCCAGCTTCGCCGGAAGCGACGAGGACACTGTGGACTGATGCTCCTGCCGGAACTGCCGCGGGGTGATCTGATACCGTTTTTTGAACGTACGGATCAGGTGGCTGCAGTCTGCAAAGCCGGTCTCGGTGGCAATAAAGTTCAGGTCATAATCGGTAAAGAGGAGCAGGTTCTCGACCTTGTTCAAACGGATAAATTCGATATACTGCTTGCAGCTCTGCCCATAGTGTTTTAAAAACAGCTTGGCAAAGTACGAATAGCTCATATTGTATTTATGCGCCAGCTCTTCGATGTTGATATTCTCCTGTGAATGACGGTCGATGTAGACGAGAATGTCCTGCATACTTTTCTCTTCACTCTCGGAGATGGTTTCGAGATCAAAACAGATTCCCTGGCAGTGCCACGTCCGCAGAAGGCGCAGGAACAGTGTCGAAAACAGCGAATAAATATACGCGTCGTATCCGTACTGTTTCGCATGGGATTCTTTTTCAATGGTTGTGAAAAAATCGTTCAGGTCGAGCCCCGGAAGATCCATCTGCGTAAAGAGCAGGGAAGGATGCGTCATGGAGGCAACCTTATGGAACGCAAAGCTCAGGTTCGGAAGATAGCTTCCGGTAAGATGAATCCGGTTCAGATTGAATTTTACGCAGAAAAAGCGAAACGGTTTGTCATGATCCGCGGCAAGCGCATGGACTGCCTGCGGCGGAAAAAGGATGAAAGAGCCGGCCTCCATCGGATAGACAACATCGTTGCAGCTCACAAGGAGCGAGCCTTCCTGCAGATAAAGTACTTCAGTAAAATAGTGCCAGTGTGATACCACCGGCATGGAAAAGGTTTCCGAGCTGCAGGAAAATGCCTCGATCGGTGAGCGCAGGATATCACTGTATTCAAATAGATTTTTCAAAAGTAAATTCCTCCTGTTCCGGTTAAAAAGTTCTGCAAAAAATTACGAGGATTATTCAAAAGAATCATGCATGAAGATAGAAACGTTCTATTTTTATACAGTCGCATTATATCATAATGAAATGAAAATTGATACAATGGCGAAAGCATTTGAAAGAGAAAAATGCAGAAACCTTTTGATTTTCAGAAGATAAGGGGGGGATATGAAAAAATGAAAAGCAGCACAAAACCATTCCCGAAAACCAAAATCCAATGGCTGTGGGAAAACATGGAAGGAAAGCGTGCGCTGTATCTGATCGGCATGATCGGAACGGTATTATATAACGTTCTGCAGCTTACGATTCCATATTTTTCGGGAAAAATTGTTGACCTGTTTCTGACAGGTGAAAATGCGGTGCAGAATCTGCAGACACACCGGGATCTGTTTTACCGCCTGTTGATTGCGATGATTGGCTTCACGTTTCTGCGTGTCGTTATTGTCTACGGCAGCTGTATGATTTACGAGCACGTATCACAGAGCGTCCTGTACCGGGTGCGGAATTACCTGTATGACAAAATCCAGCGGCAGGATATGACGTTTTACAGCACGTACCGTACCGGCGATCTGATGACGCGTCTGACCGGAGACCTCGATGCCGTCCGCCATATGGTCGCATGGGTCATCCGAATGGTGATTGAGTCGTTTTCCCTGTTCGCGGCAGCGGCCATTTTCTTCCTGTACACGAACTGGAAGCTGGCGCTCTGCATACTTGTGATTTCGCCGTTCGTATTCTGGATCATCTACCTGTTCCGCAACCGTGTTGCCCCGATGCATGCGGCACTGCGTGAAAAGCTGGCACAGATGAATACGTGTGCGCAGGAGAATATCTCCGGAAACCGCGTCGTCAAGGCGTTTGCAAGAGAAGAGTACGAGATCGAGAAATTCGACCGCGCTAATACCGATTACGCGGAGACAAACAAAGCAACCGCGATGGTATGGCTGAAATTCTTCCCGTTTGTCGAGAGTATCGCTAACCTGATGCCGGTTGTCCTGCTGGCAGTCGGCGGTGTCTTTATGATTAAGGGCCAGCTGACCATGGGTGATTATGTGGCATTCTCCGGCCTCATCTGGGCAATCGCAAACCCGATGCGCCAGATGGGAAATATCATGAACGAGTTCCAGCGGTTCTCTGCAGCTTCAAAAAAAGTCATGGAGCTGTATTACTCCGAGGCGAAGATCAAGGACGAGGAAAATGCAGTGGCACACCCGGAACGCTTCGAGGGAAAAATCGAGTTCGACAACGTTTCGTTCCAGTATGAGGACGGTGATCTGCCGGTTCTGCATAACATTTCGTTTACGGTTAACCCGAATGAGACCGTGGCGGTCATGGGAGAGACGGGATGCGGAAAGACATCCCTCATCAACCTGATTCCGCGTTTCTACGAGCCGACAGAAGGCCAGATCCGCATCGACGGTATTCCGGCGGAAGATCTGAAGCTGTATGACCTCCGGAAACACATCGGACTTGCGACGCAGGATGTCCTGCTGTATTCTGATACGATCGAGGGCAACATTGCTTACGGCGATGACTCGATCAAGATGAATGAAGTCATTAAATTTGCAAAATATTCTGCCGCGGCAGACTTTATTTCGAAGATGCCGGAGGGCTATGACACTCTGGTCGGTGAGCGCGGCGTCGGTCTTTCAGGCGGCCAGAAGCAGAGAATTTCCCTGGCGAGAGCGCTGGCCATCCGTCCGTCGATCCTGATTCTTGACGACACGACATCGGCCGTCGATATGGAGACGGAAAAACAGATCCAGCATTCCTTACGAGAACTGGATTTCCCGTGCACGAAAGTTATCATCGCGCAGCGAATCTCCACCACAAAGACGGCGGACAAAATTATCGTGCTGCAGAACGGTTACATCAAGGAGATGGGAACGCACGAGGAGCTGATGGAAAAGAAGGGCTATTACTACGAACTGGTGAAACTGCAGACCGGTGTGGATGAACTGTAGGAGGGGGAAGCAATGGCAAAAAATACATACAAGCAGGATGAAGTGCTCGAAGAACCTTTTGACATCAGACACTTACTCCGGGCATCATCTTATATTAAAAAATACGCGGGCCGGATGGTTGTGGCGATTCTCTTAAGCGGCATCGGCGGCGCGTTCGGCTACGTTGCGCCGATGATTATCCAGCGGGCACTGGACCTTGCGATTCCGGACAAAAACGAGAAACTTCTGTTTTCTCTGGTCGGAATGCTTGTCGGCATCTACGTCGTCAGCGTCATTTTCACGACGATCCGAAGCCGTATCATGGTGGATGTCAGCCAGAATATCATCTACGATATCCGAAAAGACCTGTTTGAGCATCTGCAGGAGCTGCCGTTCCAGTATTACGACGACCGCCCGCACGGCAAAATTCTGATCCGTGTGGTCAACTACGTCAACTCGGTATCGGATATGCTTTCGAATGGACTGATCAACATTGTGCTGGAGTGTTTCAACCTGCTGTTCATCGTCATTTTCATGTTCCTGGTCGATGTGCAGATGGCGCTCGTCGTTCTCTGCGGCGTGCCGGTGCTGTGCGTGTTCATGGTCTGGATCAAGAATAAACAGAGACGGGCATGGCAGGCAGTTTCAAATAAGAACTCGAACCTGAATGCGTATCTGCAGGAAAATATCGTCGGAGCCCGCATTACACAGATCTTTGCAAGAGAGGATGAAAATGCGGAGATTTTCAAAGATCTTTCACAGGACTGCCGCAGAACGTGGAACACGGCGGTGCGTTATTCCAACCTGGTATGGCCGGGCATCGATTCGATTTCCGTCTGCGTGCGCGCGGCGATCTTCTTAGCAGGCCTTGTGCTGTTCGGACAGGGCAGCAAATCACTCGGTACCATCGTGGCGATTTCCAGCTACGCATCGTACTTCTGGCAGCCGATCATGAACCTTGGAAATATCTTCAACAACTTTATCAACAATATCGCTTACCTGGAGCGTATCTTCGAGACAATGGACGAGCCGGTAACGGTAAAAGATGCGGAGAACGCCGTAAAAATGCCGGAGATCCGCGGTGAGGTGACGTTTGACCATGTCAACTTCTCGTACGATGAATCGAAGCAGATTTTAAAAGACGTTTCGTTTACGGTAAAACCGGGTGAGAGTGTGGCGCTTGTCGGACCGACGGGAGCCGGAAAGAGTACGATTGTCAATCTGATCTCCCGGTTCTACAATGTCAACGGCGGCCGCGTCCTGATCGACGGCCAGGACATCTCACAGGTGACAATTCATTCGCTGCGTGAACAGATGGGTATTATGATGCAGGACAGCTTTATTTTCTCGGGAGACATTGAGGACAACATCCGTTACGGAAAACTCGATGCGACACTGGAGGAGATTGTCAATGCGAGCAAAACCGTGTGTGCGGACGAATTCATCAGCAAAATGCCGGACGGCTACCAGACAGAGGTGCGCGAGCGCGGTTCCATGCTGAGCCAGGGCCAGAAACAGCTGATCTCGTTTGCCAGAACGTTGCTTTCGGATCCGGCGATTCTGATTCTCGATGAGGCAACCTCGAGTATCGACGTGCAGACCGAGAAAGCACTGCAGACGGGCCTCAATGCGATGCTGAAGGGCAGAACATCGTTCATTATCGCCCACCGTCTGTCCACGATCCGCAACTGCGATAAGATCATGTATATCGACAACGGCGGCATCATGGAGAGCGGAACGCACGACGAACTGATGGCAAAGAAGGGATATTACTACAAACTGTATACGGCACAGCTCGACGAAGTACAGAAAGCGGGCTGACCCATACTTCAGGATGATAAAAAAGGCTTCTGCCGGCGGATGAAAATCTGGGGCAGAAGCCTTTTGAAATTGCGTGATATTTTATTTTCCGGAGAAGTATTTCTCTTTGATGATCTCAACCGGCATATCCTCGCCAGTCCACAGTTTGAAGGAAGCAGCTCCCTGGTATAACAGCATGTACATACCGTTTCCGGTCTTGCATCCAGCCTCTTTTGCCTCACGCAGCAGGCGGGTTTCCTGCGGATTGTAGATCACATCGAAAACGAAGAGGTCTTTGTGGAACATCGTTGTGTCGGTGATGATGGTGTTCTCGGTTTTTGGAGCCATTCCGACGGAAGTTCCATTGACAAGAATGGCGCTGTCTGCGATGGATGCGCGAAGGACTTCCGGATCGGAGAAGTCGTGCAGGGTAACCTTGCAGGAAGTACGCTCATTGAGTTTTGCAACGATTTCCTCGGCTCTTCCGAAGAAATTGTCTCTGACGTTGAATACATTGATCTCAGCCACGCCGTCGAGGGCTGCCTGTACCAGGATTGCAGTAGCAGCGCCGCCGGCACCGAGCAGAGTCATCTTTTTGCCGATGATGTCTACGCCGTTTTCTGCAACTGCTCTCATGAAGCCGACACCGTCGGTGGTGTAAGCGGTGAGAACGCCGTTGTCGTTGACGATGGTATTACATGCGCCGGAGATCTCCGAAGCAGGAGAAACCTTGTCTGCCAATTTGCACATGATATTTTTGCCAGGCATGGTGATATTCCAGCCTCTTGCACCCATGGTGCGGAGTCCTTCGACTGCCTGCGGCATTTTGTCTTCCGGTACATCAAAGGCAAGGTAGCTATAATCAAGGCCGAGCTGGTCGCATGCTTCGTTGTGCATTTCCGGAGAAACACTGTGTGCAACCGGGCTTCCGAGTAAACATAATAATCCGGTGTGTCCTGTGATGTGTTTTGACATAATTTGAAATCCTCTCTCTCCTCGTATTTCCGCATGATGATAAATCGTGCTGTAGCACTTTAAACTGCTACTATATGAAGTGAATTATACTCCAGATGCCGAAAGAAAGCAAGAAAAAAAGAGGAAATGACGCAAAGTTCATTTCCTCTTTTCGTGTTGGTTTTTGATTAAGGTTTAAGATGGAAAAGATTCGCCCGGAAATCAGATTCCAAGTTTCTCTTTCATGTAGTCAACCGGAGTATCTTTTCCGGTGTACAGCTTGATTGCGATGAGTGCCTGGAACAGCATCATGCCCATGCCGTTGAATACTTTCTCACATCCTGCTTCTTTTGCCTGTTTCATCATAACGGTTTCGCGCGGAGCGTAAACGGTATCCGTTACGATGAGATCTTTTTTAAAGAAGGAAGGATCAGGAATGTTGGAAAGGTCTTCGAGTGGATGCATTCCTACGCCGGTAGCATCGCAGAACAGGTCAGCTGCGTGCATTTTTTCTTTCAGGAGGTCTTTGTCTGCCAGATCGTTCATGGTAGCCTTGCAGTTGGTGTTCTTATTGATCAGATCAACAATTTCCTCTCCACGGCTGTAGAATTTGTCTTTGATGTTGAAGATTTCAATTTCTGCAACTCCATCCAGAGCACCGCGCACTGCAATTGCAGTAGCAGCACCGCCGGTTCCGATCAGGACCATTTTCATTCCCTTGAAATCGATGCCCTCTTCGGTCAGTGCCTGCCAGTATCCCATACCATCGGTGTTGTAGCCTTTCAGTTTTCCGGTTACCTGACCGTTTTCGTCGCGGAGGTTGACTACGGTATTGATAGCGCCGCATAACTTAGCTGCTTCATCTACTTCGTCCAGATATTTGTGGACAACAGTTTTGTTTGGCATGGAAATATTGGAACCGAGCATTTTCAGCGCGCGGATACTCTGCACAGCATCTTTTAAAGAATCGTTATCAACTTCGAAAGCAAGCTGAATGACATCATCTCCGTTTTTGTCGTATGCAAGGTTGTGGGTTGTCGGAGACTGGGTATGACGGATCGGGTAAGCCATTAATCCAACTAATTCGGTATGTCCTGTTACGTTTGGCATGATATTTTCCTCTTTTCTTTTTTTATGCTGCGCTGTTGTCATTGATGTTGGAGTCAAAAGGTTTTTTGACCTTTTGACCCTGGTATCTTGTCATTTTGAAAAAGAAACAGCGTAGCAGATGATATACAGTTTTTGTCGGGCTGCTTAAAGTAGTGGAATCGTTATCGTTCCCTTATGCAGTGAAACACTTGTTATTTCGCTGGGTAAGAAAGCGATGCTGGGGATTACTCAAGCGGCTCCAGATGCAGGTAGCCCTGGGACTCCAGTACATTCAGGATCGCACGGCCTTCCATGGTACCTTCCATGATGCGGCGTGCGCGTACGGAATCGCCGATGGTATAAATATAAGTATGGGTATCGGCGAATGCTTCCTGAAGCTCCGGAAGAATCGGGTTGTTGGAGCGCATTCCAAGGCAGTTGAATCCATAATCGAAGGTGAGATCCTGGATGGTTCCGTCCGGAAGCTTTACAGTGAATGCGTTTTCTTTTACTTCCTGAAGAGCGGTGTTGACATATTCTTTTACACCGTATTTGTCGTGTGTCTCACGCATGGAGCATTTGGTGATCGGGTCTGCAAGCATACCGATCTGCGGCAGCATATCGATGATGGTACACTCGGCGCCTCTCGGTGCAAAGTATTCAATAACGTCAAGTCCTACGGAACCGCCGCCGACTACAACGACTTTCTTGCCCTGACAGGCTTCTTCCGGATATTTTCCGGCGTTTACATTGTTGATCATACCAAAGATGGTATTTACGTTTCCGGCTTCGATGTTCTCTTTCAGGCCTTTGATCGGCGGAACAAGCGGAACGGAACCGGTGGAGTTTACAATGATGTCCGGTTTGAACTGTTTGATCTTATCCACCGTAGCTTCGGTGTTGAGGAAAATATACAGGTTTTTCAGTCTGGCGGCTCTTGCCTCAAGGTATTTCGGGAAGTCTTTCATACGGCTCTTGCTTGGAAGATCAGAGATGAAAGTGGAAAGACCGCCGATGTGATCGTTTTTCTCAAGTACGAAAACGTTGCATCCGACTTCTGCTGCGGTGCAGGCTGCTTCCATACCGGCAGTACCGGCGCCGACAACAACAACGTTACAGTTTTTGTTCACTTTCAGTGCTTTGTAAACATCGCCTTCCGGAACAGCCGGGTTTACGGTACAGCGGATCGGGCGGTTGACACCGATACGATTTCCGGCACATCCGACGTTACAGGAGATGCATTTTCGAAGGATATCTTCCTCGCCGTTTTCCACCTTCTTTACCCAGTTCGGCTCAGCGATCAGGCCGCGTCCCATGCCGACGATATCAACATCGCCGCTTTCCAGAACTTTTTCAACGACCTTCGGATCACGGTAGTTACCAGCGTTGATGACCGGTTTTTTGAATTTGTCTTTTACGGCTCTTGCCATGTAGGAACGCCATCCATCCGGCAGGAAGTTGGAATCGATCTGATACTGCAGGGATGGGTTGAGACCGCAGGATACGTCGTACATATCTACGAACTCATCCAGGTACTCCAGGTATTCCAGGGTATCTTCCAGTGTGTTTCCGCCCGGAACACGCTCCTCGGCAGAGATACGAACGATGATCGGGAACCACGGTCCGACGTTTTTGCGTACTTCTTCGAGTACCATGCGCGGGAAGCGCAGGCGGTTTTCTACAGAACCACCGAATTCATCGGTTCTTTTATTGTAATACGGGGAGATGAACTGGCTCATCAGGTAGGAGTGGCCGCAGTGGATTTCAATGGCATCAAAGCCGATGGCCTGCACACGTTTTGCAGCTTCGCCGTATTTTTTCACGGTTGTCATGATTTCTTCTTTTGTCATCGGGCGAGGGGTTTCTCCGCCGGCTTTTGTCGGGATGTTGGAAGAAGAAACGGTTTCCATACCGGTTCTTGCGGAAGATGCGGAAGCTCCGGCGTGGTTGATCTGGATCGCTACGGTAGCACCGTTTTTATGAAGGTTTTCGACTAACTGATAGTAGCGCGGCATAAAGCTGTCGTGGTCGATACGGATCTGGCTGGTTCCGTTGGAACCGACCGGGTACTCGATGTTGGCGTTCTCCAGAATAATAAGACCAACGCCGCCTTTTGCGCGGAGAGAGTAATAATTCATATGACGGTTACTCATCTCACCGCTTGTCTCACCGTAGTTGGTTCCCATCGGGGTCATTGCAATACGGTTTTTAATCGTTGTTCGTTTGATGGTAATTGGCTCGAAAATTTTTGGGTAAGCACTCTTCATGAAAATTTCTCCTTATTCATTACATGAGCGGTAATCCTCTGTTTGTGACAAATCCATCATAACTCTTTCGACTAAAAATTAACAATATCTTTCAGATAAACTTTTGATACGTTTTCGCTATCGTTTCTGGACTTTTCGATAATGTCAGCGTGCTGTTTCATGTATTCGGTAAACCGTTCGACAGCCGGAAGCCGGTAGCGGTTCTTCATCCAGAACATAAAAGTCTGATGATAAATCTCGAGACCTTTCAGTGTGTGGATGCGGATACCGTCTGCCTGTTCCAGAATATCGGTTCGCGGCATGAGCGCGATGCCGAAGTTTTCGCGTACCAGTGCCACAATCGAATATTCATCCGAGCATTCCATGATAATATTCGGATGAAGCTGATATTTGCGGTAGAGATGACCGGTGTAGGCCCCCATCCAGGATGCGCGGTCGTAGCCGATCACCGGATAACGGGTAAGCTTTACAAGCGGAACCTCCGGTTCATCGGCAATCGGATGCTGTTCCGGGGACACGATGACAAGCGGCTGCTGGATCAACGGAAAAAACTCCATGTCGTCGCGCTTTAAAAAGCCTCCAAACCCAAGATCGAG
>OICK01000934.1_pt1 | contig 11403 bp, 10 predicted proteins | sample 1581281 | NCBI WGS metagenome assembly OICK01 (sample SAMEA3882557, study PRJEB24775) | human gut metagenome | biome: human-associated habitat; feature: intestine environment; material: feces | place: Netherlands | collected 2009/2010 | reverse complement strand
GCGGCTCGGCCGTCTGTGCGACGCAGGATCTCAATGACTTCTTCGCGCTGGAGGACGGCAAATACGGCAAGGGCATTATTAACAACTCTAAGACCAAGGTGATCTTGAATCTGGAGGATGAGGAAGCCCAGCGCGTCGGCTCCATTCTGCATCTTTCTGAAGCAGAGCTGATGGAGATCACGCACTTTGAGCGCGGCAGCGCCCTTATCAGCACGAACAACAATAATGTTGCCGTCGAGATCAAGTGCAGTGAGCTGGAAAAGGAACTCATCACCACCGACCGCAGGGAGCTTCAGGAATTGCTGAAGCGGAACGGTAAGACAGAATGTGTTTGATTGGACAGTGTGGGAAATGCTGTGATAATCTGCTTTGCTGTGCGGCCTGCCCTCTTTCTTTTGGTTTTAGGTATAAGAAAAGCACCTCCGCAGAGATGCTTTCTTAATACTGTTTGAAATTGTTTAGATTAGGTTACTCGGAATAAAACAGTTATCCGCGTCAATCGGGATCGGCTCCTGGCACATACAGATGATGCCGCCGTTGCCACGGATCAAAGAAGCCTTGTCAATTACGCTGTACTTTTTGATCTCCCGTCGGTCGGGCGCTGCACTCTTTTTGATTTCCAACGGATGAATGACATTGTTTTCCTCAACGAACACATCAATTTCCTTTGCATTGGAATCCCGGAAGTAAGTGAGGTTCACCTTGGACTTTGCGTAGGCGTAGTTCTTGACCAGCTCCATCACAACATAGTTCTCGTAGTAATGGCCGCTTGCAGCGCCGCTGCGCAGTGTATCTGGTGTCAGCCACATAGACAGATATGCACAAAGCCCGGTATCACAGAAGTACAGCTTTGGCGTTTTGCTGAGACGCTTGAGCTCATTGTTGGAATAGGAAGCAAGCAGATAGACGATGCGCAGTCCTACAAGCACGTTCAGCCATTCCTTTGCCGTGCTTGGGGCAATGTCGGCAGATTCCGCCAATGTGGAATAATTGACCTGCTCCGACACGAGTGAGGCGCATCCAACAAGGAACTTGCGAAAACGCACAGCATCGGTGATTCCACCAGCTTCGGTTGCATCACGCATCAGATACGTGTCGATATAGGAGTTGAAATACTCCTGTCTGAGTTCATCGTCCACGCCCTGCACCTGCGGCATACCGCCCTCCCAAATGTGCTGGAATACCTGAATCACGTCGTTTTTCGGAACCTTCCGCTGCCTTGCCTGCAGCGTGGCAAACGAGAAATCCAGATCCGTATCGAAAACAAGCCCTGCTTTTTCTCTCGCGGATAGGCTGTATAGCTCCAGAATGCCGATTCTTCCGGCAAGCGTTTCCCGCACTTTCTTCATCATATTGTACTGCTGCGAACCGGTCAGCCAAATGAGACCTTTTTCGTCGCTCTCATCGCAAATAATTTTGATTTGCTCGAACAGCTCCGGCGCTTTCTGCACCTCATCAATAAGGATCGGCGGCTTATAGGTCTGAAAGAACAGCACGGGGTCAGACTGTGCGAGATCTCTCGCCATTGTATTGTCCATCGTGACATAGGTCCTGTCGCTCCCTGCAAGGTGCTTTAACATCGTCGTTTTGCCGACCTGCCTTGCGCCCGTAACAAGGATAACCTTGAAAAAATCATTGAGCTTTAAGAATTTGCGCTCAAGCTCTCGTGTGATATATGCCATAACGCGCCTCCATGTTTTTTAGGATAATCTATGGTCTATCATATTTTATCATAATTTTCTCATTTCATCAAGAGAATATACGCATGATGGCTTTTAACTTTTCTGTAAATGCTCAAAAATCCGAACAGCCCATTCATATACAGAGTTCTCTGCGCAAATCTGCAAAGACTTCAGGCGCAGCGCTGGAATGGTCAGCCTTTGCAGCACTCAGCCCATCTTGCATAAGGGCGTTAAATTCAGCATCCGTCATTTCAGCGCGGACAAGTGGCTCTGAAATGTCGTGTTGTTTCTCAACCCCATCCGTCAAATCCCTCATGGTTTTCTCTGCACGAGCCGTGACATTTGCAGTTCTCATATCCAAAACGAATCGCCTCCCATTTGTCTCCAGCATATATGAATGCGCCTAAAATTGCAATCAATTTTGCAGCTTTGAAAGCAACATCTTTTCTCTAAAATCATCTTTGCGTACACAATACGTCTTTTATGCGTACAGCAGCCATCTTCAAATCTGACGGCTACAGTTTGTACGTATTCTGTGCGGCAGTTATACGCACAAAAATTAGAGGTGACTACTATGAAAACCCGCGCCCAGATCTACTCGCACGAAGCCAGCGGCATCCTGCGGGATATTTCCACCTATGGTGTCCTGACACAGAAACAGATTTTTGGTCTGTATCCGCAGAAAGACGAGCAGATCAAAAATCTTTTGTCCTATCTCTGCAAGCAAAAGCGGCTGTTCCTCGTGGACGGCTTCTATTCCCTGACGCCGGAGCTGCCAAAAGACCGCGACCGTGGTTTGGAAGCAGCGGTCACAGTACTGGCGGACTTTATGGAGCAGGTCGAGTATCACGCCGCAGGAGAATATCCTGTGAAGATCATCTTTCTTGCCGGCGGCGAGGTCTATGAAATCCTCTACGCCGAACCGGGCAAAGAAGCCATTTTGAACCTGCTACTTGCTCGTCCGGAGCAGGAACCACCCATGCGGCTGGTCATTCTGGAAGATGCCGCGCAAATTGGTCTGCTTGCTATCCCAAACGTGCGCGCATACTGTTTGCTGGATGGTGATGGAAGTGTTCAATATCTTCAAGAACTCATGTAAAAGGACGGATGCAGCGTCTGCATCCGTTCAGAAAATAAACTATATAAATTACATTTCAGTCGTTGCTATATACTGTTGTCACCAGCCTTCTGTGAGAAGCAAGCAGTGCAGATTTCATTTGCTGGTCTGTGATTTCACCTTTTGCCCAACAAGCAGAGAGCGTCTTTGCATAATCGGAAACCGGAACGCCTTCAATCGCATTGATCGCGTCGGCTGCCTTGACAGCAGCAATTCGGCGGTTTTGTATTTGATCCATAACAACCGCTCCTTTCACACATCGTATTTTCTCAGTTCAGTATAGCCTAGATTCTAAATAAAATCAATTTTCTTTTTTTGAAGCTCTATTTCACACTATGGAGGTTATCTATGAACCGTGCGCTTTTATCCAAGCGAATATCCTCGCTGCTGGCAGAGATCTCGCGGCTGAGCAATGCGCTTTGCGCCATGAACACAATGGACTTGCAGCGGTATCCGGAAAACTATGAGCTGCTTTCCACTGACGCGGCGCTCCGCGCAGAGCAGATCGTCTGCCGGATGCGGCATCTGGTCTACGGCTTTACCACCGTGCAGAAGCATGAATACCTGACCTCTGCCGCCAATGTCCTCGGCATCACGATCACTGCGCAGCCGGGGCTGGTGGAGATCACGCTGCCAGGGTTATTGCCTAAAAAAAAGCAGTGCAGCGCCGAATATCTGGCTGACCCGCTGGATCAGGCGCTCGGACAGTTTACCAAGGAGCATCCCTGCTCCCGTTTTGATTCCTGCGTTATCTGCTTCTGTCACATCTACGCGGAATCCGGAGGCCGTGGCCGCATCCGGGACTACGACAATCTGGAAATGAAGCGGCTTTTGGACATCGTCTGCGCCTATCTCATGGAGGACGACACAGGGCTTTTGTGCGACGTTTACAACACCACGGAGTTGGGCGAGGAAGACGCCACAAAGCTCTGCGTCATGGATCGTGACCTGTTTTCCGGCTGGCTGGAACAGCGCCAAAATGTGCTGGAAAGCGTATCGGATTTTTAAGCATTTTTCGTCCTTCTTTTTCAGATACCGCCGCGCATGGTGTTTTCCCTTGAAACAGCAGGCGTTTTCGCTTGACCGGCAGCGCAGAAATTACCGAAGTTAAGAGCCGATACGGTAAAAGAGGTCACTTTTATGAATCCGACGCAACTTCCCACTGATGGCACGCTTTCGCTTCTTGTGCTGCAGATCGTTGCCGTCTCCGGCGAGTTCCCGGCTGCTTTTTCCGGCCACTTTCCGGGCGGCTGCAGCTATATCGAAAGCGTGATCGGCAAGCTCAAAAAGGACGGGCTGCTCCGTTCGTATACCAAGAACGGTTTGCGTGGACTCAGACTGACCGCAAGCGCCAAACGGCTGCTGCTGCAAAAATACCCGGTTGACCTTACGCCCTTTCTTACAGGTGCGTCCGAGACAAGTTCTTTGAAGTCCGAACCAGAGCGCCGGCTGCGGCTGCACCGGATGGCCGAGGTGCTTCTGATCCTGCACAACGTGCAAATTCCGTCGCTGCCTTGGGAAAAGCCATCCATTCAGGACTGGCGCTCAGATCCCACTGTATTTCCGGTCTATTATTCCTCCCGTGAGTTCAAGTCTCTCGGCAGTCTTTGTACCAAAATCCGCAATTCCCGCATGACGGGCGTGCTGTTCACAGAACAGGCCATCTTCCCGGTTTACAACATGGCTTCGACCTTTCCAAGATGGGCGTACAATGCCGAGATCCGGCTCAAGGCTGTCTTACAGACAGAATTTTGCCGCAATGCACAGTTCACGATCGGCGGCATTGTGTTCGGCAGCTCACCTATGCAGATACCTGCGATCCTGAATGGCATGGCACAGAACCATTTCCTTTTGGATGGCAGTTATCCGCATTTCTATTTTCTGACGCTCGACCACTTTGGAGAAGTCGGCGCGTTTCAGTTATGTCAACCGGATATACAGGAGCAGTTGAACGACATTCTCTCCGAAAATCTCCTGCTACCCTCTCCGGCACTGCCAATCGAACATGACGCTCTGGAGCAGGACGGGTCGCCTGTCCTGTTTTCGTATCTCTGCGATCTGCCAAGGCTGCACCGGTTCCGCTGTGCGCTGACGCTGCGGAACCAGACTGGCAGCATCCTCTGCTTTGACTATCAGGCAGAGGCGCTGCGGGAGGCGTTCGGTGCGCAGGTCAATATCACAAGCATCGACTTTGCCGCTTATGAAAGGATGATGCTCCATCAATAAGAAACAGAAGATCACGCTGGCCTGTTTTCTGCCTGTCGCACTGGCCGCGCTTTTCTATGCGGGCGGTTATCTTGCGCAGTTCATCTACAACTATCAGGCATGGACAGCCGAAGGCGGCACGCCGTACAGCGGCACTTCGCCGCCGATGCCGGACGCTGCGTTCGGTGTTTGCCTGCGATTCGTGCTCCGCTTTCCATACGGTCTGTACGGCATGGGCATCTTTCTGGCGGCAATCGTACTTCTTGTCGTGGCGATCATGCACATGGGCGCCGGCGGCGACGGGCAGTACGACAAGATCAGAAACCTGACCTATTCCCACAAGGGAACCTACGGAACCGCCGGTTTTCTCAATCCAAAGGAAGCCGGGCAGGTGCTCGACTTCGTACCGGACCTGCGTAAGCACCACGGCACCATTCTCGGTGAAGTGGATGGCCGCGTGGTCTGCATCCCGGAGAAGACGCGCTTCAACGGCAACCTCGCCGTCTATGGCGCAAGCGGCTCGAAAAAGACACGCGCGTTCTGCGTCAACATGATTCTTCAATGCGCGGCGCGGAAAAGCTCGCTGGTCATCTGTGATCCGAAGTCGGAATTATACGAGAAAACCAGCGCCTATCTGCGCGATCAGGGCTATACCGTGCGCGTGTTCAACTTGGTCACGCCTGCGTCGTCAGATTCGTGGAACTGCCTGTCCGAGATCGACGGACAGGAGCTGATGGCGCAGCTTTTCTGCGACGTTATCATCCGCAACACAGGCAGCGACCGGGGCGACCACTTCTGGGACAGCGCCGAGATGAATCTTCTCAAGGCGCTCGTCCTGTTTGTCGAGCGCAGCTATCCACCGGAACGGCGAAACATTGGCGAAGCGTATCAGCTGCTTGTAAGCTGCTCGGAAAAGGAACTGAACGAACTGTTTGACGCGCTCCCGCTGGGACATCCGGCCAGAGCGCCGTACAGCATCTTCCGCCAATCGTCGGAGAGCGTGCGCGGCGGCGTCATTATCGGTCTCGGCTCCCGGCTGCAGGTGTTCCAGAATGCGGACATTCGCGCCATCACCAGCCATGATGAGATCGATCTGGAACTACCTGGCAAGCAGCCGTGCGCTTATTACTGCATCACGAGCGATCAGGACAGTACCTTCGATTTCCTGTCCTCGCTGTTTCTGTCGTTCATTTTTATCAAACTCGTCCGCTACGCCGACCAGAACTGTCCGGGCGGCTGTCTGCCGGTTCCTGTTCATGTGCTCGGCGAGGAGCTTTGCGCCTGCGGCGTTATCCCCGATCTCAGCCGAAAAATCTCCGTGATCCGTTCCCGGAACATCAGTATGTCCTGCGTGTTTCAGAATCTCGCCGGTCTGCAAAATCGATATCCCAACAACCAGTGGCAGGAGATCCTCGGCAACTGCGATGTACAGCTGTTCCTCGGCTGCACAGATGCACTGACGGCAGAATTCATTTCCTCACGCTCCGGCGAAGCGAGCGTCGCTGTGACCAGTCAGGCCAAGCAGCTCGGCACCTGGCGCATTTCCAACTACACCCCGGAATACCGCGAAACGAGCGGCGTCGGCCGCAGGCGGCTGCTCACGATGGATGAGGTCTTACGGCTGGACGTGGATAAGGCGCTCGTTATCATCCGTGGGCGAAACATTTTGGAGGTCGATAAATTTGACTACTCCAAGCACTACGAGGCGAAGAAGCTGCGCCCGGACAAAGCGGCGGCACACGTTCCGCATTGGAGAAGCGAAGCGCCATCGGCCCCAGCCGCGTCTGTTCCCCGCACAGCTCCAGCACCCAAAAAGGATACTCCTGCAAAAAAGCAGAAGATCATAACCACCAGCAAGGAATCCATTTTATCCAAACCCAAAACAGCAAAAAAGGAGGAATGACCCATGCCCAGAAAAAAGGAATTACTTGCCCCGGACAGCGGCGAACAGGACGACCTGCTTTCTACTGAACCGCAGAAGTCTCCCGATGCGCCGCTCACCGAGCCGCAGGAGGAGCCCATCCCCACAGAAAGTCCGCCCGATGAGAGTGCGCCGGATGAAGATGCTCCGTCGGAGGAATACACAGAGTTTCTTCAGGCGCTGAACGAAGCTCCTGCGCAGGAAGAACCGCAGCCTGTTCCATCTGACGAAGCAGAACCGCTGCCATCGGAGGAAGAACCGGCGCTGACCATTCCCGCAGAAGAACCGTTCAGCGAAGCCGCACCCTCGGAATCTCCATCCGTGCCGCGCAATGACGCAGTTCTGACGATCACGGCCAGAACGCGCATCAAAAGCGAAGCCGAAGCCACCGACGAACTCTGGCATGAGATCCGCAACGCCTACCGGACGCGGCGGATCCTGACCGGCACGCTGGACGGCATTGAGCAGACGACAGGCGGCAAGACACTGGCGACAGTCAGTGTCCGTGGCTTCCGCATCGCTATCCCGATCCGCGAGATGCTTGTGCTGGAGGAACGGATGCCGTCCGGCAGAGCATATGCCGACTACATGAATCGGCTGAACCGCATTCTTGGCACGATGCTCGGCGCGGAGATTGACTTTATTGTCAAGGGCATTGATTCGACCACCCACAGCGCCGTTGCCAGCCGCCGGGAAGCCATGCTTCGGAAACGGCAGACGTTCTATCTCGGCAAGGACGCCACCGGAAATCCCTACATTTACCCCGGCCGCCTAGTCGAAGCGCGTGTGATCGCCGTCGCGGAGAAAGTGCTGCGCGTCGAAGCCTTTGGCATTGAGTGCGCCATCTTTGCCCGCGATTTGTCCTGGCAGTGGGTGTCCGACGTCCGTGACCTTTACAGCGTTGGCAACCGGGTTCTGGTCCGTGTGCAGGAGATCAGCGGCGAGGATGCCGAGCATCTTTCCATTCGCGCCGACATCCGCAGCACGTTCTCTGAAACCAGCGTGGACAATTTGAAGAAGTGTCAGGTACAGAGCAAGTACGCCGGCAAGGTCACAGATCTTCGCGGCGGCGTGGTGTATATCCGCCTGAACAACGGCGTCAACGCCATCGCGCACACCTGCTACGATTCCAGGATGCCCGGCAAAAAGGACGATGTCAGCTTTGCGGTCACGCGGCTGGATGAAGAACACGGAATTGCCGTCGGCATTATCACGCGGATCATCAAGCGGAACCTGTAACTTGGCAGCGTTCTGCCTATGACCGATTTCATATTCCCTACAGCGTCCATGCTGGAACCGCTGCTGCGCCGTCTGAGGGTGCCTCCCTGACGGTACTAAACTATAAAAGGAGTTTTCTCTATGAAAGCCAAAGAAGAATACGTTGACGCTCCTCGTGAAACACGCTCCAAGGACATCACCGTCTATGCGATTATTTTCCTCGTCCTGCTGGTCGGCGCGGGCATTTTCCTCGCAGTCAGGCTGCCGCATAAGCCCGCAGATGCGGCGCTTGCAAGCAGCAAATCCGGCATCGTCTACGATTCCAGCGCCGTCGAGGGCGGCTGGGATAATCTCAGCCCGGAGGAAATTGCGGAGAAACTGAATGAGAAAGTAGCCGAGGGCATGATCAACATTTCCATGAACACCGCGCCCTATTTCGAGGACGGCAAAGCCGAGGGCAACATCATGATCGTAAATGAATCGATCAACAACTACCCCCAGCAGGTCGAGTTCATCCGCAACGATACCGGCGAACATATCTACCAGAGCAAAGCGATCCCAGTGGGTAGCAAAATCGAACGTGCTGCCCTCGATGTGGAGCTTCCGGCTGGCACATACGAATGTACCGCTTATTTTCATAACCTTGACCCGGAATCTGGTGCAATCATCGGCACAGCCGGGGCAATCATTACAATTACGATTCAACACTAATTTTAATCAAAGGAGTCATTACAATGAAGAACACTAAGAAAATCGTATCTCTCATTCTCGCTATCTGCATGATCGCATCCCTCGCCATTTCTGCTTCTGCTGCAAACACCGTTGACGCATCCGGCGGCACTGGCACTTCGTCTGTTACCCTGTCCAGCACCGCAGACGGAAGCCTTGATGGTGATCCCTCGGCTACTAAAATGTCCGTAGTCGTGCCGACTGTGTTGCCCATCGCCGTTGGTACGGACGGTTCCGTTGCGACCGCTTCCGACGCGAAGATCATTAACAACAGCTATGGCGCTGTCAAGGTCAATTCCGTGAGCATCGAAGCCGCGCAGGGTTGGTCGCTGGCTGCATTCGGCGACAAGGCATCTCTGGCGCACGAAAAGGTCAACAGCAATAAGTTTGGCTTCTCCATCTCCCTCGGCAATGGCGCTGCACAGATCACCGATGGCAAGAACGCCAGCAAGCAGACGCTTCTGACCGACGCCATTGAGGGTTGCTACATGAGCGGTGCGGGTGATACCAGCGCCAATACGGTCGCAATCTCCTACGATGCTATCGTGACCCCGGTTTCGGAAGCAGTTACCAACACAGCGATTGCTTCCGTGCTGTTCATTATCGCTTGGGATGCAGTCTGATCTATTCGCTATTGCAAAGGGGAACGCGCAAGCGTTCCCCTTACCTTATGAAATGGAGGACGTCAAATGAAACACAAACGAATCCTCGCAATGATTCTCGCCGTCGCGTCGTGCCTGTCTCTGGCAGTTGGTGCATCAGCGGCAAATACGACTACTCGCAAGGCCACGGATTTCCGCGACTATGACCGTACTGCATGGTACGCCGAAGCCGTGTCTGCGGCTGTGGATAATGGCCTTTTGTACGGCAAATCCAGCACCATCATCGACCCCAACGGCGATATGACCCGTGCAGAGATGGCGGCTATCATCAACAGGTCTTTCGGCTGCTACGTCAAAGCTGACATTTCCAAGTACACGGACGTGGCAAAGTCCAAGTGGTACTACGACGATGTGGCAATGGCTGTGCAGATGGGCACTTATAACGGGCGCAGCAGCTCAACAATGGCCCCAGATGCGCCGATCTCGCGGCAGGAAGCCATGACGGTTGTTGCCCGTGCACTGGAACTGGACTACGATTCGTTTTCCAAAACAGACCTGTCCGCATTCTCTGACCGCAGCGAGATTTCTAATTGGGCGCTGCCCTATGTGCGCGCGATGGTAGGCGCTGACTATATCCACGGCCGCGGCAAAGTCCTTGCTCCGTTGGACAATATCACCCGAGCCGAGTTCGCGCAGATTTTTTACAACATCATCGGCACTTACATCGTGTCCAAGGGTACTTATGACAAGGACATTAAAGGCAGTGTCCTGATCCGCACCGACGATGTAGAGCTGAAAAACCTGACCGTGGACGGCGACCTCATCATCGGCTGCGGTGCGGCAGACGGTAAAATCACGCTCGACAACGTGACCGTCAAGGGTCGTCTGCTCGTCTGGGGCGGCGGTATAAAAGCGGTCTACTGCAATAACGGAACGCAGATGCCGGAAGTCGTGGTTGCGCGTGTGGACGATGCAGTAAAGGTAATCTATGACCGAGATAGCACATTGGCAGTAATCGACACCATCAAGACCAGAATCACCGAGCGTGCGAAGCAGAACAAAGAAACCGAGATCATCTTTTATGACGCTTCTGACCTTAGAGAAGCCCAAAAGCAGCTCAATGCCATCGTCGCGGACAATCAGCTTTCTGTTATTGCTCCGGCTCATCTGTATGCTATTGTCGGGGAACAGTCGGTAAAAGCGGAGTTCACGAACAACAGCAAGAATGACACCTACAAAATCGAGATTCGCCGTAACAAGGGCAACACCTTGATTGCCGATGCTTTTGAGATTGCCGCAGGAAAATCTGTCTCGACATTGACGTTGCTGGAAGTGCCGGAGTTTGGGAACGTGGAGTGTACAGTTATTGTGACTGCGTTCCGCGACGGCAAGCAGATCGGCTCCATGCAGACCGAGTTGTCGCTACACACAGCGTATCTCTGGCCCAAGGAGGTGCAGTAATGTGATGAAAACCTATCAGAAAGCGGCAGCGCTGCTTCTGGCGCTGGCACTCATTTTTGCGTTTCCTGTCACAGCATCGGCGGCTGAAACGACGGAAGCGCGCGTACCCGTTACGCTCACCGTGGTCAATACGGTTTCCCCGATTTCGTGTACGGTTCCGGCTTGCCTGCCTGTATCGCTGGTTGACGGCTATGTCGTGACGGCCAACAATGCGGCCATTACCAACACAGCCAAAACCGGCAGTATCCGTGTGACTAAGGTGGATGTGCAGGCGGGTACGTTTGAAATCGGAAATTACGATGATTTCAGCGCCAGTAAAAATAGCATTGCATTGTCCATCAACGGCTGTGCGACCAAGAGCGCGGGCGCTTTGACCCTCGTGGACGGCGCGTTCCCGGCGATTGCCGCCGAGAAAAATCTCGCCATCCGATATAAAGCCAAGGTTTCCGCGAGTGAAGCCGTCACGAA
>OICK01000922.1_pt1 | contig 11529 bp, 11 predicted proteins | sample 1581281 | NCBI WGS metagenome assembly OICK01 (sample SAMEA3882557, study PRJEB24775) | human gut metagenome | biome: human-associated habitat; feature: intestine environment; material: feces | place: Netherlands | collected 2009/2010 | reverse complement strand
TTTGAACACAAGAACCCCGGGCGGCCCGTTCTCGCAGCGATCGCACAATATTCTCATGGGGACGGGCAACACCAAGAGCGACGGCACGAGCTGGATCCCATTCCAGCGAATGAGCAAGACCCGCACCGACATCAAGAAGCTGACCACCATCTCGGTGCCGCAGATGATAACCAGCGACCGCACCAACGAGGCCATCATGCTCCGGCTCAACACCGAGACCAGCAAGCGCCTCGAGCACCACATGAAGCGAGCCCTCGGCCTCTAAGCCAGAGCCCACCAGAACGCCGCACAGCGCGTCCACAGCCGTGCCCGACACCGAGCCCGGCCCACACCGCCAGACGCGCGCAGAGCGCGCCACAGCGCCGCGCAGACGCCTCCACGGCCGCACGCAGCACCGCAAGGTACTGTGACGGGCCCCTCTGGCCTGCGGTGCTGGCGAGCCCAAAAAACGCGCAGCCGGGAAAAATTTTTTTCGGGCCGTTTCGTTTCGCCCGAGCGGCAGAAAGGAGGGAACGCCATGCCGAACCCAACCAACAACAAGCTCGTCGACAGCAAGACCATCGCGGCCCTGTTCGACATGACGCCCCGCCGAGTGCAGCAGCTCACCAAGGATGGCGTCATCGCCGCGGTCAAGGAAGGCAACGCCAACCGCTATGACCTGCTACCGACGATCCAGAGGTACATCCGATACCTGACGGCCAAGGCCAACGGCCGGGAGCCGTCGAAGAAGGACAGCGAGATCGAGGGCCGACGTCTGGAGGCTGAGGCTGACCTCAAGCGCAGCAAGGCAGACATCGCCGCCCTCCAGCTCAGTGAGCTCGAGGGCACCATGCACCGCAGCGAGGACGTCGAGGCTGTGATGACCGACCTCGTCTACAATATCAGGTCGATGCTCGTGGCCCTGCCGGGCCGTCTGGCCGTCGACGTCACCGGCGCAGCGACACCCGCCGAGGCGTCTGAGATCATCCGCACAGAGGTCTACAAGATCCTGACGGAGCTGGCCGGTTATAAATACGATCCCGAGGTGTACGCCCGGCGAGTAAGGGATCGGGAAGGCTGGGGCGAGCAGCTCGCCGATGACGCGGACGACTAAAAAAGCCGCCGCGAAGCTCAATACCGCCATCGCCGGAGCGGTCAAACGCTTCGCCCCGCCTGAGAGCCTGACCGTGGACGAGTGGGCCGACAAGCACCGCCGCCTCTCCCCGGAAAGCTCAGCCGAGGCCGGCCCGTGGCGTACCAAGCGCACCCCGTACCTCGAGGAGCCCATGCGGGCCTTTACGGATCCGAAGGTGCACAAAATAGTCATGGTGGCCGCCTCTCAGGTCGGCAAGTCTGAGCTCGAGCTCAACATCATCGGCTACATCATCGATCAAGACCCCGGCAGCATCCTCTACGTCCACCCGACCATCGACGACGCCCGGAAGTTCAGCCGCCTCCGCGTGGCCCCTATGATCCGCGACAGCAAACCCCTGAAGGCGAAGGTGCACGACGTCAAGGCCAAGGACAGCGGCAACACGATCCTTCAGAAGTCGTTCCCGGGCGGGATGCTCACCCTGACCGGCTCCAACAGCGCCTCGGCTCTGGCCTCCACGCCTGCCCGCTATATTATCGGCGACGAGCGCGACCGCTGGGCGACCAGTGCCGGCACCGAGGGCGACCCGTGGGCGCTGGCCGAAGCACGTCAGGCCACATTCTACAACGCCAAGGCGGTCGAGGTCTCCACCCCGACCATCAAGGGCAACAGCAACATCGAAACGAGTTTTTACCAAGGCACGCAGGAACGCTGGTGCCACCGCTGCCCCGAGTGCGGGGAGTACAGCGAGATCGTGTTCGACAATATTCACTTCGACCCGGAGGTCAAGAGGATCCGCGGGAAAAAGTCGTGGAGCCTCAAGAGCGGCGTCTCGTGGAGCTGCCCGGCGTGCGGCTGCTTGATCCCCGAGGACACCATGCGAAAGCAGCCTGCCAAGTGGATCGCCGACAACCCGGACGCCTACAAGAAGGGCGTCCGTTCTTTTTGGCTCAATGCCTTCTCGAGCCCGTGGACTCCGTGGGAGAAAATCGTCCTCAAGTTCCTCGACGCCAAGGATGACCCGCAGCGCCTCAAGGTCGTCTACAACACCCTGCTCGGCCAACTGTGGGAAGATCGCGGCGACCTCGAGGACGAGGACACCATGCTCGCCCGCCGTGAGGACTACGGCACCCGCCCGGACGGCACCCCTGTGGAGCTGCCTGACGGCGTGCTCGTGCTGACCTGCGGCGTCGACACTCAGGACAACCGCCTCGAATACGAGGTAGTCGGCCACGGGAAGTACGGCGAGACGTGGGGCGTCGTCAAGGGCTACATCATGGGCCGGCCAGACACCCCGGAGGTCTGGCAGCGACTCGACGACGTGGTCGACCACGTCTACAAGTTCAAAAACGGCCGCGGCCTGAAGATCTCCATCACCTGCGTCGACTCCGGCGGCCACTTCACCCAAGAGGTCTATGAGGCGTGCCGGGCCCGCGTCGGCAAGCGCGTCTTTGCCATCAAGGGCAAGGGCGGCGACGGCATCCCCTTCGTCTCACCCCCGAGCAAGGTGCCGATCCGCGACAACAAGCGGATCACCTGCTGGCTCTACACCATCGGCGTCGACGCCGGCAAGGCGACGATCATGGCTAATCTGAAGGTGCAGGAGCCCGGGCCAAAATACTGCCATTTCAACCGGCACCCCGACGCCGGTTATGACCTCAATTTCTTCAACGGGCTCCTCTCCGAGAAGCTGGTGCTCACGCACACGCGCCGCGGCGACCGCTGGGCATGGGAGAAGCTGCCCGGGCACAACCGCAACGAGGCCCTCGACTGCCGCGACTACGCCAACGCCGGCCTCAAGATCATCAACCCCGACATGGACGCCATCGAGCGCCGCCTGCAAGGGCTGGAGGAAAAACCGAAGGCCCCGCAGCAGCGACGGCAGCGGCAACGGCACAACCGGGCCGACGCCTTCGACGACTGGTAAGGAGGACAGACCACAATGAGAAAGACCCGCGAACAAATCGAGTACCAGCTCTCCATCAAGAGGAACCGGCTGGAGCTCTACCTGAAGCGAGAGGCCGAGATGCTGGACGGAGGCGTCCAGAGCTACGGCATCGGCTCGCGCAATCTGGCCCGCTACAACACCGACCTCGGATCCATCCGGGCCGCCATCAAACAGCTCGAGGCAGACATCGAAGCCCTCGAGGCCGCACTGAACGGCGAGAAGCCGCGAAAAGCTGTGGGAGTAGTGCCCCGAGACTGGTGAAAGAAGCCCCGAAAGGGGCTTTTTTCATAGGCCGACGCCGGGAGTTTTCGCTCCTTTTCTCCCGACTCGGCCATCTTCACCATGAAGGAGGTGAGCACCATCAGCAAAAGAAAAAGCAGAAGCCGCCCACAGAACAGGCGGCAGCAGCCGCGCCCTGTGAATAAGGGCTACGGCGACGCCGGCGCGAGCTGGCACAAGAAGGCGACCAAGGGCTTCAGAGCTATGAGCGGCAGCCCGAAGGAGGACATCGACGCCAACAACTACACCCTGCGGCAGCGCGCCCGGATGCTTTACATGGCGGCCCCGATCGCCACCTCTGCCATCCGCACCAACCGCACCAACGTCGTCGGCATCGGCCTCCAGCTCAAGAGCCGGATCGACCGCGAGGCGCTCGGCATGACGCAGGAGGCCGCTGACGCATGGCAGGCTCAGGCCGAGCGTGAGTTCGCTCTCTGGTCTGAGAACAAAAGGGCGTGCGACGCCACCGGCGTCAACAACTTCGCAGCCATGCAGCAGCTCGCACTCTCCTCGTGGCTGGTCAGCGGCGACGTGTTCGCCGTCGTGAAGCAGTACGAGCCGACGCCGCTCACGCCCTACTCGCTACGCCTGCACCTGATCGAGGCCGACCGAGTCGCCACGCCAACGACCTCCGGCATCATCACCCCGATGCTGCTGACCACCGGCAAGGCGGCCAACGGCAACACCATCTACGACGGCGTCGAGGTGAACGACGACGGCCAGATCGAGGCGTACCACATCCGCAGCACCTACCCCTTCGAGCTCGGCAGCACGACGACAACGTGGGCCCGCGTTCAGGCATACGGCGAGCGGACTGGCCTGCCGAACATCCTGCACGTCATGGAGAGCGAGCGCCCGGATCAATACCGCGGCGTCAGCTATCTCGCGCAGGTCATCGAGCCCCTGCTCCAGCTTCGCCGCTACACCGAGAGCGAGCTGACTGCGGCGGTCGTCGAGTCGTTTTTCACGGCCTTCATCAAGACCGAGGCAGGCGCCGGCGACAACCCGTTCAACGAGGTCGGGAGCAGCCTGCCGGAGGTGAGCCGAGATCCTAATGAGTACGAGATGGGCCCCGGCCAGATCAACATCATGGAGCCCGGCGAGGACGTGACCTTTGCAGACCCCAAGCGGCCGGCCAGTGGCTTCAACACATTCCTGCGCGCCATCTGTGAACAGGTGGGCGCGGCGCTCGAGATCCCGGCCGACCTTCTGCTCAAGAGCTTCAACAGCTCGTACAGCGCCAGCCGCGCCGCCCTGATGGAGGCGTGGAAGGCGTTCCGCATGAGGCGCAAGTGGTTTGTCGATGACTTCTGCACGCCGGTATATGAGATCTGGCTCTCTGAAGCCGTCGCCCGCGGCCGCATCAGCGCCCCGGGCTTCTTCGCAGATCCGGCGATCCGCGCCGCATACCTCGGCGCCGAGTGGATCGGCCCCTCTCAGGGACAGCTCGACCCGACGAAGGAGATCACGGCCGAGATCCTCGCCATCGGCGAAGGCATCACGACCAGAGAGCAGGCGACCATCCGACTCAACGGCGGTCAGTGGGACGCCAACGTCGACCAGCTCACTCGGGAAAACGAGAAGCTGCGCGCAGCGCAGGGGCAGGTCGACCAGAGCACAGCGGCCAGCGGCACGATCTCCGCAGCTCTGCGGGAGGCGATCGTCGCCGAGGCCATCAAAAGCATCAAGGAAGGAGACAAGCATGAGAACGCATAACACTCCCCGGCTCTGCGCCGGGCCTCAGACTGCGGGCACGCCGATCAAGTTCTGGAACGTCGCCAGCATCGGCGACGACGAGGGCGAGATCACCCTCTACGGCGACGTCGTGAGCCGTCAGCCTGTGGACTGGTGGACGGGCGAGCCCGAGCCCGGCCTCTACATCGCGCCCGAGAGCTTCATGGAGGATCTCGCGGCCGTCAAGGGCAAGAGCAACATCACCATCAAGATCAATAGCTGCGGCGGCGACCTCTACACCGGCATCGCCATCCACAACGCCATCAAGGGCCTGACCGGCCACAAGGTCGTCGTCGTGGAAGGCATCGCGGCCAGCGCGGCCAGCGTCATCGCCTGCGCGGGCGACGAGGTACAGGTCTATCCCGGCAGCATGGTGATGATCCACGGCGTCGCCGGGCTGCTCTACGACTACTACACCCTCGCAGACCTGAAGAAGCTCCAGAAGGACTTCGACGCGAGCGAGCGGGCCATCGCGGAGATCTACCACGCCAAGACCGGCCTCGAGGTCGACCAGCTCCGCAGCATGATGACCCGCGAGACGTGGATGGTCGGGCAGGAGGCCATTGACAACGGCTTTGCCGACACCCTGCTCACAGACGAAGGCCCCGACGTCACCCTGAGCGCCGACAAGAAGGTGCTCCTCGTCGCCGGCATCCGGCACGACGTCAAGGGCTTCAGACACATCCCGGGGACGATCCCCATCGACAACAGCATCCACGCCGCCCCTGCGGCTGGAAATAAACACGCGGCCGCCAAGAACGACGGCCCCAAGAAGGAGGACAACAAGACCATGACCCTCGAAGAAATGAGAGCACAGCACCCCGACGTCGTGGCTCAGATCGAGCAGCAGGCGGCCGAAACTGCCAGAACGCAGGAACGCGCCCGCATCGAGGCCATCGACAGCATCGCCGCAAGTGTGGGCGACGCGCAGCTCGTCAGGGACGCCAAGTACGGCGAGACCCCCTGCACCGCTGAGCAGCTCGCGCTCAAGGCTATGCAGAAGCAGGCGGCCCTCGGTGCCAAGCACCTGAAGGACGCCAAGGCTGACAACGACGAGTCCGGCGCTGCCGGCGTCGGCGCTGCCCCTAACGGCGGCGAGGAAGGCAGCGAAAACGACGACAAGGCAAAGGTGGACGCCATCGTCGGCCTCTACAACTCCACCAAGTCTCAGAACGGAGGTAAGAAGTAATGAGCAAGAGACTGGACGAAAACCTCGGCAGCGTCGGCTATGACGGCCTGATCGTTGCCAACGAGCCCGTCGCTGACGTGCTCACCGTGACCATCCGCAAGGAGGCCACCGCCGCAGCCACCTATAAGCGCGGCACCGTGCTGGCCCTGTCTGCCGGCACCGCCGGCGACGGCAAGCTGGTGATCCTCGGCTCCACCGCGACCACCAACGAAACCCTGACCGCCAACTGCATCCTCGCCGAGGACGTGGAAGTCGGCACCACCGCGGACGTGACCGTGCTGGCCTACCGCACCGGCCACTTTGCCCGCAACAAGCTGGTCGTCGCAAGCGGCTACACTCTGAAGGCGACCGACGAGGAGGAGCTGCGCAAGGCCGGCATCCTGCTCTCCGACGCCATCGAATACTAAGAGAAGGAGGACAACAAAATGCCTTTTAACTTCTACGACACCCACACGCTGCTCATGGCCGTGCAGCAGCTCACCCCTGCTGCGACCTTCCTGCGTGACCGCTACTTCCCCACCAACGACGCGAGCGACATCTTCGCCACCGACGACGTGCTCGTCGAGTTCCGTGACGGCAGCAAGAAGCTGGCGCCCTTCGTGGCCCCTCGCAAGGGCGGCGTCACCGTCCTGCGCGCCGGCTACAATATGGAACGCTACACCCCGCCCTTCGTGGCTCCCCGTCGCGTCCTGACCCTCGACGAGCTGCGCAAGCGCGGCTTCGGCGAGGCTCTCTACTCTCAGCTCACCCCTGAGCAGCGCCAGCAGACCCTCATCCTGCGCGACGCTGACGAGCTGGGCGAGCTCATCACCAACCGCGAAGAAGCGATGGCCGCCGAGACCATGCTGACCAATGGCTGCGTGATGAAGCACATCGCCGACGACGTCGACAAGGCCGACGAGATGGAGATCCGTTTCTACTCCGAGGCCAGCAACCCCGCGACCTACACCCCGACGGCCAAGTGGGACGCCACCGGCGGCAAGATCCTGAAGGATCTGGAGGCCATGATCCGTATGCTGACCAAGCGCGGCCTCCGCGCTTCTGATCTGGTCTGCTCCCCGGACGTGGCTGACACCATCATCAACGACGCAGCCGTGCAGAAGCTCCTCGACAACCGCCGCATCGAGATCGGCAACGTGGAGCCTGAGCTGCTGCCTGACGGCGCTGCCATCGTGGCCCGCCTGAACGTCCTCGGCCGCATCATCAGCGTCATCTCCTACGACCTGACCTACACCGACGACGAGGGCAAGGACAAGCTCTACATCCCGTCCGGCAAGTGCGTCCTCACCGCTCCCGGCGCTGGCCGCACCGCCTACGGCGCCGTCTCTCAGGTCGAGCAGAGCGACGGCGAGTTCCACACCTACGCCGGCCGCCGCGTGCCGAAGTATGTGAGCAGCGCCGAAGGCAACAGCCGCACGCTGACCATCTCCAGCCGCCCGCTGATGATCCCCAACAACAAGAACCCGTTCATCGTTGCGGACGTCCTGACGGACTGAGCGCAGCAGAAAGGAGCAGAGCATGATCCAGATCATCAAGGGCACCTTCGGCTACTATAACGGCCGCAAGGTGATCCCCATCACTGAAGCAGACGGCCCTCAGAAGTTCGACGACGAGCTGGAGGCCCGTCTGGTGAAGGAAGGCGTCGCCAAGTACATCGGCGAGCCGGGCGAGACTGCCGAGCAGCCCGCACCCGCTCCCGGCGACGACGCCGACGAGCCTGCCAGCACCAACATCGCGGCCGACGAGGCCCCTGAGTACAACGAGGACATGAAGCTCGACGAGCTGAAGGAAGTGGCCGCGCGCTATGGCGTGGACGCCTCTGCCATGCGCAAGAAGGCCGACGTCATCGCTGCCATCGAGGCCGCCAAGGCCGAGCAGCCTGATGACGGCGCCGACGACGAGGAGCCCCCTCAAATCGGCGCCGCCGATCCCGTCTGATGGCCCTCAGCTTCAAGGCGATGGTCGAGGCTGACCGTCGGCGCACGTTTCTCAATCTCGACGAGTTCGGTGAGAAGCACACCGTCGAAGGCAGAGCCATCGCCGCCGTGCTGGACGACAACGCCCTGAAGGAACGCCAAGGGGGGCAAGAGCTGAGCGTCGCGGAGTCCTCTCTGCTGCTTTACGCGGCGGTCGAGGATCTGCCCGCTCGGCGCCCGGCGGGCTAAGGGCTCAACGTCGACGGCCGCGAGTACATCGTCAACGACTGGAGCGAGGACATGGGGATCGCCACCGTGGCCCTCGGCCAGACTGTCACCATGTAGGAGGTGCCCCATGTCCATCGTCAACAGCATCGAAACCGTCCGGGACTGGCTGACCGCCGAGGTCTGCCCTCTGGTCAAGCTGAAGCTCCCCGACGACAACGCAACGGACGCCTCCTACCCATACAAGCTGGTAAACCCGGCCGCGTTCTCGCTTTTCGTACCATCGAAGGACAGGACACCCCCGAACATCGCCGCGCCGATCCCGTCGGTCTGCGTGCAGATCGTTCAGGGCGACGACGACCTGCTCCAGAGTGCCCGAGACATCAAGATCCGGCTCTGCTTCTCAGCGTGGGATCCCGGCTACCACGGGCCCGACATCTTCAAGCCGAAGGGCGACGGCAGCGGCACCTACATCCAGCAATACAACGAGGCGGCGGCCTCCTACTTCGTGAAGAACGGAGAGGGCTGGCGTGACGCATGGAATTTTGTGGACACAGCTCTCCGGCTGATTGAAAACGCCGAGTACCTCGGCGACCTCCGCGTCATCAAGGAGAAGGGCATCACCTTCGGCCCCGTCACGGAGCAAGACGCCGTCCCCGACTTCTACCCGTACTGGTTTGCATGGGCTGAGTTCTCCGTCGAGGAGACACTGACCCGCAACCCGAAAAGCTACCAACACCTGCTTTAAGGGCAGCCGCTCAGCTGCTCTAATTTCATGCAAAGGAGGATAAGCAGATGGCAAACGAATACCTCTACGGCGCCTACGGCCACATCGGCGAGACCGTGGCACAGAGCGCCGTGCAGGCGGGCACCACGCCGGTCTATATCGGCACGGCACCCGTCAACCTCGTGCGCGGCTTCGGCGAGGCCGGCATCATCAACGCGCCGATCAAGATCACCAGTCTGGTCGACGCTCAGAAGAAGATCGGCTACTCGTCCGACTGGGGCACCTTTACCCTGTGCGAGGCCGTGTACGCGCATTTCAACAACACCCTCGGGAACATCGGCCCGATCTACGTCATCAATGTGCTCGACCCCTCCGCGGGCAAGCACCGCAAGGAGGCGGCCACCACCAAGGCCCTCACCTTCACCGGCGGCCGCGCCGAGTTCGCCAGCGACAAGATCATCCTCGACACCCTGACCATCGCAAAGAATGACAGCGGCAACTACGTCGAGGGCACCGACTACGCTGTGGACTATAACTTCACCAAGGGCACGGTCATCATCACCAGCCTGAAGGACGACGCGCAGCTCGCCGGCAGCCTGACGGCCAGCTTCAGTGAGGTGGACGACTCTGAGATCGCAGACAGCGACATCATCGGCGGCGTCACCTCCTCCGGCGAGTACAGCGGCCTGAGCGCGATCGCGCTGCTCTATCCCGAGCAGTTCGCGGTCTGCAATCTGATCGCAGCCCCCGGCTGGAGTCACAGCCCTGCCGTCTACAACGCCATGCTGACGACCTGCAAGAAGATCAACGGCCACTGGGACGCCTTCGTCGTGGCCGACCTGCCCCTCGTGGACAGCACCGCGCAGGCGGTCGACACGATCACCAAGGCGATCGCATGGAAGAAGGCCAACGCCTTCACCGGCGAGCGTTCTAAGGTCTACTGGCCGCAGGCTGTGGACAACCTCGGCAACGTGTTCCACCTGAGCACGCTGGCCGTGGTCGAGCTCATGCGCGCCGACTTCAGCCACAACAGCGTCCCGATGGAAACCTGCGGCAACAAGGCGATCCCCGTCATCAAGCAGTATTTCGGGGCCAACGCCAACAACCGCGGCTTCGACCAGCAGACCGGCAAGGAGCTGACGCAGAACGGCATCAGCACCGCCGTGGCATGGGGCGGCGAATGGGTACTGTGGGGCGACCATACGGCTGCCTACACCTACGGCGCAGACGTGGATCCTCGCGCGATCTTCGACGTCTCCATGCGGATGCTCATGCACATCACCAACGACTTCCAGCGCGAGTGGAGCCCGGAGATCGACGAGCCCATGACCCGCGCACTGAAGGATCGCATCATCAACCGCGAGCAGGAGAAGCTCGACGGCTATGTGAGCATGGGCGCCCTGCTGGGCGAGCCCGTGATCCTGTTCCTCGAGAGCGAGAACAGCACCACCGACGTGATGAATGGCGACTTCCGCTGGGACATCGCCGTCACCCCGACCCCGCCCCTCAAGTCTGCGAGCGTCTACGTCGCCTACACCGACGCGGGCTTCTCCGTCTACTACGAAGGAGGTGACGAGTAATGGCAAACCTGTGGCTCGACCTGAAGGGCCCCATCCTCGCCGATACCGTCTATGTGGACGGCGTTCTCGCCGCCAAGGACGTGACCATCGCCCTGCCTCCCGTCAACCTTGTGACGGCTGACTTCAAGGCGATGGGAACCTACACGGCGCCGCTGCCCGGCCAGATCGAGGCGATGGAGGCATCCATCACCAAGATCGGCATTGACCTCGGCCTGCGCAGCCTCGTCAAGCTGACGAGCAAGACCATCGAGATCCGCTGGGCGCAGGACGTCAAGCTCTCCGACGGCTCCACCAAGACCGAAGGCTGCAAGGCGTTCCTCCGCTGCGTCTCCAAGGGCATCCCCGGCCTGAACGGCCGCGCGCGCGGCGACCAGTATGTGACCGTTTACATCGAGACCCCGCGCAACCTCAACCGCGAGCAGAAGGAGGCGCTGAAGAAATTCAGCGAGACGCTGGGCGAGACGCTGCTCAAAGCCGACGACCGGCCGCTGCACACCCGATAAAGACACCGCGAAACGAGCGACGCGGCGGCTCATGGTCGGCAGAAGGGCACATCTGCTGGTAAACTTGTCGCTCAGTGTGTTCACCCTAGACCAAGCGAGGAAGTTGATGGCAGGCAAGGACGAGAAGACCAAGCAGACGAAGCCCAAGAAGCAGGGCACGATCAAACAGATCATAACGATCTTCAAGTACACGCACAAGGAAGACAAGATGCTTCCGGCGCTGATCGCCGGCGCGTTCCTCGTGCCCGTGATCGTGTTCGTCATCCTCGGCATCATATTCCGTTGGACGGTGCTGACGTGGGTGTTCCTCATGCTCATCGCCATCATGCTCGGCATGCTGCTGTCGACCATCGTGC
>OICK01000901.1_pt1 | contig 11719 bp, 8 predicted proteins | sample 1581281 | NCBI WGS metagenome assembly OICK01 (sample SAMEA3882557, study PRJEB24775) | human gut metagenome | biome: human-associated habitat; feature: intestine environment; material: feces | place: Netherlands | collected 2009/2010 | reverse complement strand
ATACTATTTCCTGATTAAAATCTTAATTTTAATCAGGAAGGCATCGCCTGACGGCTGAATTGACGGACACAGACCGCGAACATTGACGTATTGAGGCAGCGCCTTCTTCCAAAATGCAAGCCCGGACACAGAGCGGTCGTATCGCTCGTGCCCGGGCTTATGTCTTTTTATCCGATTTGCCCGTCAGCTCTCCTGAAGCTGCTGCTTGCGGAACTGGAGGGTATAGAGCTGGTAGTAGCGCCCCTTCAGGTGGAGAAGCTCCTGATGGGTGCCCTGCTCCATGATCTCGCCGTGGGACAGCAGGATAATGTTGTCCGCATGCTGGATGGTGCTCAGGCGATGGGCTACGATCAGCATGGTGCCGATGTTCTTCATCTTCTCCAGAGAGTCCTGAATGAGTACCTCCGTCTCCGTGTCGATGTTGGCGGTTGCTTCGTCCAGGATCATGACGGAGGGCTTGTGCAGAATGGTCCGGGCGAAGCTCAGCAGCTGCCGCTGACCCGCGGAGAAGTTGTTGCCCTGCTCCCGGACGGCCTCGTCCAGACCGCCATCCAGCTTCCTTATGAAGCCGTCGGCGTTGACATACCGGCAGGCCTGCCAGACGTCTTCATCCGTCACGTTGTCGGAGCGCAGGACGATGTTGCTGCGGATCGTGCCGGAGAAGAGAAAGTTGTCCTGTGTCATCACGCCCATCTGGGCACGCAGGCTGTTGATGGAGACATCCGTCAGGCTGTGGCCGTCGACGCGGACCGTTCCCGAAGTAATATTGTAGAAACGGCTGATCAGATTGACAATGGTCGTCTTTCCAGCGCCGGTCGGGCCGACGAGTGCGATCGTCTCACCGGGAGCCGCTGTAAAGCTGACATCTTTTAAAACCAGCGTGTCCGGATCATCGGAGTAGGCAAAGCTGACGTGGTCGAACGTTACTTCTCCTTTGATCGGCGGCAGTTCTGTGACGCCAGGCTTGTCGGCAACCTCCGCCGGTGTGTCGAGGATCTCAAAGATTCGCTCCGCAGCGGAAAGGTTCGTGATCAGCTTGTTGTAAAAACCGGCCAGGTTCTGGATCGGATCCCAGAACATCGTCAGATACATCGCAAACGCCGTGAACGTACCGATCGGAACGGCATCCACGCCGAGCACGGAAATACCGATAAAATACAGAAGAAACGTTCCGATGCCCCAGGTCACCTCGATCACAGCGGAAAAACCATCCGCCAGGCGGACCGCATGGATAAAGGAGTTCTGATGCTCAAGAAGAAGCCGGTCAAACTCGCCCTGCGATTCCTGCTCTGCGGTAAAGCTCTTGATGATGCGGATACCGGAGAAGTCCTCGTGGATATACGCCGTAACATTGGAAGATTTTTTCCGGAACGTCTGCCATCTCTTATGTGCGACGATCTGAATAAAATACATGCCGATAGCGATCAGCGGCAGCACGAGAATCGCACTTAAGGAGAGCCAGATGTTTTTGATCATCATGATCACCAGAATGGCGATGATCGTGAGAATGTTTGGAATCAGCTTTGTGACACCGTCGTTCAGCACATCCTTTAACGAGTTGACATCGCCGATGATGCGCGCCAGGATCTTTCCGGCCGGGCGGGTATCGAAAAAGCTGAAGCTTAAGGTCTGGATATGCGTGTAGAGCTCGTCACGGATTTCCAGAAGAATGTTGTTGGTAATGCGCGCCATCAGAAGCATCCGCAGGCGGACACCGGCCGCGTAAACCAGGTTGATCACAACCATGAATACGCAGAGGGCAACAAGCCCGCGCCAGTCTTTCTGCGCAATATTGACGTCGATGGCGTACTCCAGGAGCAGCGGGTTCACAGTGGAAATCGCGATGGTAACGGCGAGAACCACGAGAACGACGGCAACCTGGCGTTTATAATTTTTTAAGTAGGAGAAGAGGCGGCGGATGGTCGCGCTCTTTAAGACCTCTTTCTGCTCTTCATCTACTTTACTGGAATTGATAGCCATAATCGTATTATTCCTCTCTTAACGGGTAAGTAAATACAGAAGTTGTCGGGTAACAGATTAAATTGAATTAAGCATTGGCAGGAAGTGCCTGCTCGAGGGCTGCCTTTGCTTTATGGTAATCACCGTACTGAGCCTCCCAGGTGGAGTAGTACAGGCCTTTCTGTGCCATCAGACTCTCATGCGTGCCGCGCTCGGCGATGCGTCCGTGATCGAGATACAGGATCTCATCGGCACTCTGCACCGAAGAAATGCGGTGGGCAATGATGATCTTGGAAACATCTTTTTTCTCGGCGAGATGGCTCTGGATTTCGTATTCGGTCTCCATATCGAGCGCCGAGGTGGAATCATCCAGTACGAGGATCGGAGCCTGTTTTGCCAGGGCGCGTGCGATGGAAAGACGCTGCTTCTGACCGCCGGAAAGTCCCATGCCGCGTTCGCCGATGACGGTTTCGTACTGATCCGAAAGATGGTCGACGAACTCGGAAGCACATGCAGCGGAGACAGCGTTATGTACCTCCTCGGATTTCATCGTGCTGCGGCTGCCGAGGCGGACATTCTCAGAAATGGTATCTGAGAACAGGAAGACGTCCTGCATGACGACGGAAGAAGTATCGCGCACGGTGCGCAGCGGCAGGGTGCGGATATCGTGGCCGTCGAGACAGATGTAACCGTCGGTGACATCGTAAAAACGCTCGAGCAGATTGACGATGGTTGTTTTTCCGGAACCCGTCATACCCATGATGCCGAGTGTGTGGCCCTGCTTTAAGGTAAAGTCGATATCCTGCAGAATCGGTGTGTCATGCAGGGAGAAATCGACGTGATGGAATTCCAGGTCACCCGGAAGTTTTGAAAGCTCCACCGGATTTTCCGGTTCTGCGATCTGCGGCTCCTCTGCGAGAATTTTGTTCAGCTTCTTGTTGGAAGCAATCGCAGAAGCGAAGCAGTTGCCGAGCCAGCCGACGTTTTCGATCGGCCAGGTGATCTTGGAGGTGTACTCCATAAAGGCCGTTAAAACACCGAGCGTAATGCGTCCGTGGATGACACCGTAGCCGCCCGCGAGAAGGACGAGCACGCGCATCAGCTTCGTAAGAAACGAGATGGCGGGATCGTATTTCATCAGGACGCGCGCCTGATCCATGTTGAGATCGCAGTATTTCTGATTGTGTTTCCGGAATTTTTTGATCTCATACGGTTCCCGTGCAAAGGATTTGACGGTGCGGACACCGGCGAGATTTTCCTGTGCAACGGTATTCATGACGGCGTTTTCCTCGCTGATCGCATCGTAGACACGGTCGAGTTCTTTTTCGAGGCGGATTGCGATGCCTGCGACGAAAGGAAGGATCGCCACGGAGACGAGTGTCAGCGGCAGATCCAGTTTGACCATACTGACCATTGCCATCATGATACAGATCAGGCCTTCTAAGATCAGCATGCCGGCAAAGCCGAGGATATCCCAGATCCGGTCGACGTCATCGCGCACGCGGGCGAGGAGTTCGCCGGTATTGTTTTTGTCAAAGTATTCCACCGAAAGCCGCTGGACGTGGCGGAACAGGTTGCCCCTCATCTGGCTGGCGACGCGGACGCTGCTGACATCGAATAAAAATTCTTTGATGTACTGAAACAGGGCTTTTGCGGCACCGATCAGAAGAAAGGCGGCAAGGTATTTCCAGAGCAGTTCCATTTTGTGACCGACCAGCACGTCATCCACGATGTGCAGCGTGACAAGCGGCGCGAGCATATCGAGAAAGACACTTAAGGCCATGGAACCAAAAGCGAAAACGTAGTAGTACCAGTTCTGGAGCAGGTACTTACCGATTGGATTTTTCTTCATGAATGTTAAAACCTCCTCATTGATGTCGTTTGGGTGTCTGGCAGAACATAGGCTTTCAAAAGCTCCGTAAGTGTGGGAACGGAACAACGGGAAACGAAAGCGAAGGCTGCGTTTGTATATAAAAGAAGGGAATCGATGCGGTAAGAAGACCGCGGAATCTGCCTGCCGGAAACGGAGCGAAGCCGGAAAGAACGGTTTCGTACTGTTTATAGCAATAAAAAAAGCCGCAGTATCAACGTACCGCGCCTTCTGTGCGAAATAGCAGGCATAAAGAATGCATAGAGATTTGTTATGCAGAGTTAATGCTTACAAAGAATTTCGAAAGAAGGGCAGCCACCTGGTTTGATCGCCATACGAAGTTTATTCTGCTTTACGCTGGATGCATAAATAAGATTGATCATAAGTGGTGTTCTCCTTTCATGATTTTTTCTGCCGCATCTGATCGAACACGACAGCTTATGGTTCTAAGCTACTCCTGTTTTCCGGATTTGTCAATTGTTATTTTCAAAAATTAAAAAATAAAAGCTGCAAAAGGTATGAAAATTGCGAATTTGGGTAGCTGTTTTGGGGAATATGAGATATAATATTACTGTTCAATCAGCAGTGAAACACTTGCTGTTTCGCTGCGTAAGAAAGTGATTCAGGTGTGAGCAGCCCTCCTTTTGCGTAGCAAAACTTTCAATGAGGGCTGCGAATGTTACAGTTCGCAGGTATCTGTGAACTGTAACGATATAATAAACGAGAGTATAAGCGGAAAAATCACAAGCTAACATGTGAAATGAGGGGACAAAAAGATGGAAAAAATAATTGCAGGTCTGGTGCAGATGGATTCCGGGCCGGATATGAATGAAAATATGCGTATGGCCGAGCAGTATGTGCGGGAGGCGGCGGAACAGGGAGCGAAGCTGATTCTTTTCCCGGAGACCGCAGAATACACGGGAGCAGACATGCCGGGCCACGCAAGTGCAGTGCCGGGCTACGTCAGCCGCCGGTTTTCCAGCCTTGCCAAACGGTACGGTGTCTATCTGCACTGCGGCAGCATGACGGTACGGCGCCATCCGGGGCGTCCGTCCAACACGTCGTTTCTGTTCGGACCAGATGGAGAAACGATTGCAGAATACAGCAAAATACATATGTTTGATGTAAATATTCCGGGCAGTGTCTCCTACGAAGAATCACACGAGATCTGCCCGGGAAATGAAATTGTTCTTGCGGACACGGCGCTTGGTCTGTTCGGCATGAGCATCTGCTACGATATCCGCTTTCCGGAACAGTACCGGCTGATGGCATCCTCCGGAGCAGATGCATTTCTGATAGCGGCGGATTTTACGAAAGCAACGGGAGAGCGCCACTGGGAAGCACTGCTGCGCACGCGCGCCATTGAAAACGGATGCTACGTGCTCGCCGCCAACCAGTGCGGCCAGAAAGCGCGGTTTGAGGCGTACGGCCATTCCATGATCATTGCGCCGGACGGCGAAATTCTTGCGGAGGCAGATGATACCCCGCAGGTACTCATCGCAGAGCTGGATCCGGAAGTGCTGGAGCGGACAAGAAATGAAATCCCGTCTCTGGAAAACAGGAGAGACGATCTTTACCGTGTAAGCTCGGGAAACGTACGGATTTATGAAGAATAAAAATGCAGGGAGGAAATAAGAAGATGGATCAGTTTATACAGTATACCCCGACGGAAGTCGTGTTCGGAAAAGAGACCGAAAACCAGGCAGGCGCTGAGGTAAAGAAATGGGGCGGCACAAAGGTGCTCGTCGTTTACGGAGGCGGAAGTGCAAAACGGAGCGGTCTTCTGGACCGAGTGGAAGCATCTCTTGCAAAAGAGGGCCTTGCCTTTGAAGAGCTTGGCGGCGTAAAACCAAACCCGAGACTTGCCCTTGCCGAGGAGGGTGTGAAAAAAGCAGTGGAAATGCAGGCAGACTTTATTCTTGCCGTCGGCGGCGGAAGCTCGATTGACACCGCAAAAGCCGTTGCGCATGGAGCTGCAAATCCGGAGGAGGCACTCTGGGATATCTGGACGAAAAAAGTACCGCTGACAAAATCTCTCCCGGTAGGAGCGGTTCTGACGATACCGGCAGCCGGAAGCGAGATGAGCGATTCAGCCGTTCTGACAAACGAGGCAATCGGCAAAAAGGCCGGCATCAACACGCCGTTCAACCGCTGCAAATTTGCCATCATGAACCCGGAGCTGGCAGCAACCCTGCCGAAATACCAGATTGCCTGCGGAGTAACCGACATCATGATGCACACGATGGAGCGCTATTTCATTCCGGAGAGCCAGTGCGAGATGACGGACGAGATCGCAGAGGGACTCCTCCGTACCGTAATCAAAAACGGACCGAAGGTTCTGGAAAACCCATCCGATTACAATGCGATGGCGGAAATCATGTGGTGCGGAAGCCTGTCACACAATGGACTGACGGAGTGCGGACGCGGCAAAGATTTTTCGGTACATAAATTCGGCCATGCGTTAAGTGCAAAATACGATGTAGCACACGGCGCATCCCTGGCGGCAGTCTGGGGTGCCTGGGCGAAATACCAGTACGATGAGGAGACGGTTCTCTGGCGGTTTGCACGGTTTGCAGAAAAAGTCTGGGGCATCACAGAGGGAAGCGATCACAAACGGGCAACGGAAGGCATTGAGCGCACAGTAGCGTTCTTCCATTCGCTCGGCATGCCGACCTCCCTGCATGAGCTTGATATCCCGAACCCGTCGGATGAGGATCTGCGTGCCCTTTCCATGGATGCAACACAGCAGGACACTGTAAAACTGTCCCGCATCCGCAAGCTGGGCGCACAGGAAGTATATGAGATTTACCAGATGGCGCGATAAAAGGAGGAAAACCAGATGGCAAAAAAGAAAATCGCAGCACTGCTGATCGCAGCGGCCGTTGCGGCGGGAGGCTGGGCGCTTCCGGCAAGGGTAAGCGCAGCAGAAAATGACGGCACGGCCGTAACCTGGCAGCAGGATGAGACGGAAAGTTCCGAGCAGAATTCGGATGAGGAAGCGGCAGCGCAGGAGCAGAGCGGTACTTCGGAAAACGAGACGCCGGCTGTTACGATTCCAGGTGAGGACAACGAACAGGAGCCGGAAGAGAAACTTCCTGCCGGCTGGGTGAAACAGGAGGACGGAAGCTGGAAATACAGAAAAGAGGACGGCACGATGGCCGCCAGCGAGTGGATCACCCATCTGAACCGGAGATATTATCTGAATGCAGACGAAATCATGTGCACGGGTCTTTCGATGGTCAACGGAAAGCTCTATTATTTTGAGAGCTGGGGCGGAGCCGGATACAAAGGCTGGAAAAAAGTCGGCGGGGAATGGTACTATCTGAACGAGGACGGAAGCGTCAAAACGAATGAATGGTTCGTTCACGACAAGAGAACATACCATGTAGATGAAAACGGTGTGATGAGCACCGGACTGCAGAAGATTGACGGAACGCTCTACTACTTCGAGAGCTGGGGCGGAGCCGGATTCCAGGGCTGGAAAAAAGTCGGCGGAACATGGTACTATCTGAATGAGGACGGAAGTCTCAGAACGAATCAGTGGTTTGTGCATGATAAAAGAACGTACCATGTAGACGCAGACGGTGTGATGAGTACCGGCTGGCAGACGATTGACGGCGTTGATTATTACTTTGAAAGCTGGGGCGGAATGCGCGTGAACGCCTGGGCGGCCAAGGGCAGTGACTGGTATTACATGGACAGCAACGGAACCCCAAAAGGGGAAGGCTGGCTGCTGTATGACAAGAACTGGTATTATCTGAGGCAGGACGGCAAAATGATGCACAGTGAATGGCTGTGGTATGATAATAACTGGTATTACCTGCAGAGCTGGGGCGGCATGTATAAGAGCCAGTGGGTAACGATCAAAGGCGCAACGTATTACTTCAGGAGCTGGGGCGGTATTTACAAGAACGGCTGGCAGGAAGTGGACGGAAAAACGTATTACTTCCGAAGCTGGGGAGGCATCTATAAGGATACCTACATCGACGGCTATTACGTTGATAAAAACGGTGTCCGCCGGAACAGCAAAAATATCTGCGTGGCAATCGACGCAGGACACCAGAGAAGAGGAAACAGCGAGAAAGAGCCGATCGGACCGGGATCATCGACCTATAAGGCGAAGGTTGCTTCCGGAACATGCGGTGTGGCAACCGGCATCAATGAGTATGAGCTGAACCTTGCGGTATCCTTAAAGGTACGCGATATCCTTGAGGAGCGCGGCTACGATGTTTACATGATCCGCGAGACGCACGACGTCAATATCAGCAACTCCGAGCGTGCAAAACTTGCCGCGCAGAACGGAGCAGACATTCTCGTGCGTGTACACGCGAACGGCGATTCGAACCAGTCGGTTTACGGAGCACTCACGATGGCACCGAGCAGCAGAAATACGTATCTTTCCGGTGATGTGGTCAGCAAGAGCCAGAAGCTCTCCCAGAAGATGATCGCAGCATTCTGCAAAGACACCGGTGCGAAGAACCGCGATGTGATTTACACCGATTCCATGAGCGGCATCAATTGGAGTACCATTCCGGTCACGATCATTGAGCTTGGCTTCATGAGCAATCCTTCCGAGGACCGTTTGATGGCAACCGAGGATTACCGAAACAAGATGGCACAGGGAATTGTGGACGGAATCGACGCATATTACGAATAAACAAAGGGACCTGTCTGAAATGGGCGGGTCCTTTTTGCATGCAAAAAAAGAAAGCGGAGCGAGTCCGCTTTCTTTTGGGAATCCATAGGATCAGATCTTATTTGTTGTTGTTTTTCTCCAGCTCCTGCATTTTCATCGCACGAACCTTCAGCGGCAGACCGAACAGTGTGATGAATCCGTCTGCATCGTGGTGATCGTAGAGATCGCCGGTGGTGAAGGAAGCAAGAGACTCATTGTACAGGCTGTACGGAGAAGACTCGCCGGCTTTGATGATGTTGCCTTTGAAAAGTTTGAATTTTACTTCGCCTGTTACATATTTCTGGGTGACATCAACGAATGCCTGGATTGCCTCGCGCAGAGGAGTGTACCATTTTCCTTCGTAAACAACCTCAGCAAGCAGGTTTCCGAGATCTTTCTTTGTTTTCAGGGTCTCACGGTCGAGAATCAGCTCCTCTAACTGCTCATGTGCAGCCATCAGGATGGTTCCGCCAGGAGTCTCATAAACACCGCGGGATTTCATGCCGACAACACGGTTCTCAACGATATCAACAATACCGATGCCGTGTTTTCCGCCCAGCTTGTTCAGCTCGGTGATGATTTCAGAAACTTTCATTTCTTTTCCGTTTAAGGTCTTCGGAACGCCGGCCTCAAAGGTCATGGTTACGTACTCGCCTTCGTCCGGAGCTTTTTCCGGAGGAGTGGTCAGTACGAGAAGATCGTCGTAGTTCGGCTCGTTGGACGGATCCTCAAGCTCAAGTCCCTCATGGCTGATGTGCCACAGGTTACGGTCACGACTGTAGCTGTGGTTTGCATCAAACGGAAGGTCGATGCCGTGTGCTTTACAGTAAGCCAGCTCGTCTTCACGGGACTGCATGGTCCATACATCGGTCATTCTCCAAGGAGCGATTACTTTAATATCCGGAGCAAGGGCTTTGATGCCGAGCTCGAAACGGATCTGGTCATTTCCTTTACCGGTAGCGCCGTGGCAGATGGCAACAGCACCTTCTTTTCTTGCGATCTCAACGAGTTTCTTTGCGATAACCGGACGTGCCATGGAAGTACCGAGCAGGTATTTGTTCTCATAAACAGCGCCTGCTTTTACGCACGGCATGATGAAGTCTTCACTGAACTCGTCGATAACGTTTTCGATATATAATTTGGAAGCGCCGGAAAGTTTTGCTCTCTCATCGAGGCCAACCAGCTCGTTTCCCTGGCCGCAGTCGATGCAGCAGCAGATTACTTCGTAGTCAAAGGTCTCTTTCAGCCACGGAATAATGGCAGTAGTATCAAGTCCGCCGGAATAGGCAAGTACAACTTTTTCTTTCATAATGTAAGATCCTCCTTGGATTTCTCGTGCACCTATATGCGCGGTGCATCGTCAATGACTAAAATATACATCATACGACAGGATTATGCAAGCTTTTTTTCAGAAACTCAAAAAAAACTTGCATAATATACATTTGAGGTGTATACTTATGCAATCGACGGTATATGACAGCAGAAAACAAAGATTTTTCATTGAAAAAAGAAAATAATTGAGCTATCATAAAGAAAAAAGAAAAAATGTCCGGCAAGACAAGAAAACGGGCGAAAGAAAAAAGGAGAAAAAGGTATGATCAGAGCAGGAATTATCGGTTCTACAGGATATGCAGGAGGCGAGCTGGTGCGTATTCTCCTGGGACACAAAGATGTGGAGATTAAATGGTATGGTTCCAGAAGCTATATCGATAAGAAATATGCGTCGGTTTACCAGAATATGTTTCAGTTAGTAGACGATGTCTGCAAGGACGACAACATGGAGCAGCTTGCAAAGGAAGTAGACGTCATTTTTACAGCAACTCCGCAGGGACTCTGTGCTTCCCTGGTAAATGATGAAATTCTTTCGAAAGTAAAGGTCATCGACCTGAGCGCCGATTTCCGTATTAAAGATGTAAAAACGTATGAAGAGTGGTACAAGATCGAGCATAAATCCCCGCAGTATATCGACGAGGCGGTTTACGGACTGTGCGAGATCAACCGTGAGAAAGTAAAACAGGCGCGCATCGTGGCAAACCCGGGATGCTATCCGACCTGCTCAACTCTTTCGATTTATCCTTTATTAAAGGAAGATCTCATTGATGGCAACACCATCATCATCGATGCAAAATCCGGAACTTCCGGAGCAGGAAGAGGAGCGAAAGTGGACAACCTCTACTGTGAGGTTAATGAAAACATCAAGGCATACGGCGTTGCCGGCCACCGCCACACACCGGAGATCGAGGAGCAGCTTTCCTATGCAGCCGGCTACCCGATCACCCTGAACTTCACCCCGCATCTTGTTCCGATGAACCGCGGCATTCTCGTAACGGCATATGCATCCCTGAAAAAAGATGTGACTTACGAAGAGGTTAAAGCCGTTTATGATAAGTATTATGCCAACGAGCAGTTTGTACGTGTTCTCGATAAGGATGTCTGCCCGCAGACGAAATGGGTCGAGGGAAGCAACTATGTGGATGTCAACTTCAAGATCGATCCGAGAACGAAACGAATCATCATGATGGGTGCGATGGACAACCTGGTCAAAGGCGCAGCAGGACAGGCGGTACAGAATATGAACCTGATGTTCGGACTTCCGGAGACAGAAGGTCTGGAACTGGTGCCAATGTTCCCATAAATTTTCGGAAAAAGGATGCAGATAAGATGAAATGTAAGGGAGCATTATCCTAAGTTCATCTGAAAATACAGGCAGAGGAGAAAAATAATACATATGAATATAAGAGTAATGACAATTGAAGATTTCGATCAGGTGCACGCGCTTTGGATGAGCATCAAGGGATTCGGAATACGAAGTGTGGATGATTCGAAAGAGGGCGTAGAACGCTTTTTAAAAAGAAATCCTACGACAAGCGTAGTTGCCGAAGAAGACGGAAAAATCGTCGGAGCGATTCTCTGCGGGCATGATGGAAGACGAGGCTGTCTGTATCATGTGTGTGTAGATGTAAATCACAGGATGAAGGGAATCGGGAAGGCTATGGTAGTATTTACCATGGAAGCACTGAAAAAAGAAGGTATTAACAAAGTATCTCTGATCGCATTTACACAGAACGATATCGGCAATGCATTCTGGAAAGAAATCGGATGGACAAAAAGAGAAGATCTGAATTATTATGATTTTACATTGAATGAAGCAAATATCACGGCGTTTATCCAGTAAGCAGATTAGGAAGATAAAATAAAAGAGCATATAAAAGAAC
>OICK01000879.1_pt1 | contig 11991 bp, 9 predicted proteins | sample 1581281 | NCBI WGS metagenome assembly OICK01 (sample SAMEA3882557, study PRJEB24775) | human gut metagenome | biome: human-associated habitat; feature: intestine environment; material: feces | place: Netherlands | collected 2009/2010 | reverse complement strand
GGTTCCAAGTATAAATATAATAAGCTGAATCTGGGAACCATCGGCGGCATTCCCCGGGTGCTGGATGCGGGGCAGTGCAATGATTCCTACAGTCTAGCCCTCATTGCCCTGAAGCTGAAGGAAGTTTTCAACCTTGACGATGTGAATGAACTTCCCATTGTTTATAATATTGCCTGGTATGAACAGAAGGCGGTCATCGTCCTTCTTGCCCTCCTTTCCCTGGGTGTAAAGAACATTCATCTGGGACCCACACTTCCGGCATTCCTTTCGCCGGCAGTGGTAAACGTACTGGTAGATAAATTCGGTATTGCCGGTATCACTACGGTGGAAGAAGATATGAAGATTTTCTTTGGAAAATAGGAAATAACCAGGGAAAAGCAAAAAGAATGCAGGCTGCCTCCTGGACCACCTCGAAAAAAGCTGAAATTTTCAGTTTCCTTCGTTAACTCCTATGACCAAATAACAGTTAACTATTGCTAAAATAAAGAAATAACGGTATAATAGTACTCAAGTGAATAAAGACTCATCAAGAGCAGCTGAGGGATTTGGCCCGGGGATGCTGCAGCAACCATTCCTGAAAAAGGAACCGGTGCTAATTCCATCAGCATTTTGCTGGCAGATGAGAGGATAGGCTCTCCCTGCGGAGAGCCGTTTTTTATTATATTTCCACATTTCAAGTGAGGAGGACTTATATGTCTAAGAAAGTATTATTCACATCAGAATCCGTTACGGAAGGTCATCCTGATAAAATCGCCGATCAGATTTCTGATGCTATTCTTGATGCCATCCTGGCCCAGGATCCCAATGGCCGTGTGGCCTGCGAGACCATTGTAACCACCGGTCAGGTCCATGTATTTGGTGAAATTACCACCACCGCCTATGTACCTATTCCCCAGGTTATCAGAAAGACCATTAACGATATAGGATACACCGATGCCCGTTATGGCTTTGACGGCGAAAGCGTCGGCATTAACGTGGCCATTGACGAACAGTCTCCCGATATTGCCATGGGCGTCAACCAGTCTCTGGAAGCCAAGGAAAAGAAAGCTGATAAATATGATATCGGTGCCGGCGACCAGGGCATGATGTTCGGCTACGCATCCAATGAAACGCCGGAATACCTGCCCATGCCGATTGCTCTGGCCCATCGGCTGGCACGGCGTCTGGCTGAAGTAAGAAAGAACGGAGACGTTCCTTATCTCCGTCCTGATGGAAAGACCCAGGTTACCGTGGAATATGACGATGGCAAACCGGTCCGCGTGGATACCGTAGTCATTTCCGCCCAGCATAACCCTGATGTTACTCATGAACAGATCGAGGAAGACATGATTAACAAGGTCATCAAGGCTATTATTCCTGCCAGGTTCCTTGATGAAAATACAAAATATCTTATCAACCCCACCGGCCGCTTTGTTATCGGCGGTCCCCAGGGCGATGCCGGCCTTACAGGCCGCAAGATCATCGTCGATACCTACGGCGGCAGCGCCCCGCACGGCGGCGGCTGCTTCTCCGGCAAGGATCCCACAAAGGTAGACCGCAGTGCTGCCTACGCTGCCCGTTATGTGGCTAAGAACATTGTGGCAGCCGGCATTGCAGATAAATGTGAAATCGAACTGGCTTATGCCATCGGCGTAGCGGAACCGGTTTCCATTTTCGTTGATACCTTCGGCACTGGAAAAATTGATGATGAAAAAATCGTAGACCTTATCCGCCGGAATTTCGAACTCCGTCCTGCAGGCATTATCGATATGCTGAATCTCCGCCGTCCTATCTATAAGCAGACTGCTGCTTATGGCCATTTCGGAAGGACAGACATTGATCTTCCCTGGGAACACACTGACAAAGCAGATGTGCTCAGGAAAGAAGCAGGCCTCTGATTTCTTAAACAGCCAAAAATATGATAAAATAATGGATAGCCTTCGGGCTGTCCATTTTTTATTGGGAAGGAGCATCCTATGCAGGAAACCATTGCAGAAGTTCTGATTAACAGACCTTCCAAGCATCTGAACCGAACCTTTTCCTATCGTATTCCTGAAACCATGAAAGGGGCAGGTGTGGGCTGGCGCTGCGTAGTGAATTTTGCCAGACGGAAGGAAGAGGGAATTATTCTTTCCGTTCATGAAGAAGATACATCTCAGTTATCCTATAAACTTCTGGACATCCTGTCCCTGGTCGATTCCTTCCCCTGGTTTACTGAAGAAATGATACGGACTGCCCTTTGGATTTCCTCATATTACATGTGCACGCTGATCGATGCCCTCCGTCTCTTCTATATCGACAAGAAAGCAGTCAAAACGAAAATAACCTATACTGTGAACTGGAAAAAAATAGAGAAGGAACCGGTGGAGGACATAGAAGGACTGGTAGACCGGTCCGTGGACAGTCTGGATGATAAATCGGCGGCCCTCCTTTTTGGGGACAGGCTGATGGAATACGTGAAACAGAATTTTCTCATCAAAAAGGAAACCCTGGCAGCCGCTCATAAAATTCCTCTGGAAAAATGGATTGTGCCGAACAGGGAACTCACGGATAAAGAAAAGGGAAGGAGCCGAAAGCAGGCAGAACTTTCTGAATTTCTTCAGGCCAACGGTCCCCAGCCGGTGAGCAGGTTGAAGGAAAAGGGATTTTCCACTGCTCTTATTCATGCATTTCTTTTGAATGAATACGGCCATGCGGTCTATCATAGAAAGGAAACCTATTCTCTGATTACCAGGGAAGGGGAAAAGAAGGAAAAGACACTGACCGAAGAACAGGAGAAGGCAGTCAAATCCCTGTGCGATTCCATAGATCGAAAGGCCTATGAAGGGTTTCTTCTAAAAGGGGTGACTGGGAGCGGGAAGACCGAGGTTTATCTCCAGGCTGCCCGTCACGTTCTGGAAGAAGGCGGCTCCGCCCTCATTCTTGTGCCGGAAATCGCCCTCACCAGCCAGATGACTTCTTATTTTGCCTCCATCTTTGGAGATAAAGTAGTATTTATGCACAGCGGCCTCAGCAAAGGGGAGCGGTATAACAACCGTATGCGTATCATGAGCGGAGAGAGTCCCATTGTCATCGGCTCCCGATCCGCCATTTTCATGCCCTTCAAGAATCTAAGGCTCATTGTGGTGGATGAAGAATATGATACCTCCTATAAGCAGGGGGAAACTCCAAGGTATAACGGCCGGGACGCGGCTAAAGTCATGGCGGTCATTTATCATTGCCCTATTGTACTTGGCGCCGCCACTCCTTCCATAACCACCTATTATGCGGCCTGCCAGGGGAAAATCAGTCTCCTCACCATGAAGGAAAGGGTGTTCAAAACGCCGCTTCCCCAGATTCATGTATGTGATTTGAAGGAGAACCCTCCGATTGACAGAAGCGGTCTTATTTCTGCACCTTTAATCTCCCTTCTCCAGAAGACGATCCTTGAAAAGAATAAAGCCATTCTCCTTTTGAACCGGCGTGGTTTTGCCACCACCCTCATGTGTTCTTCCTGCGGCCATGTGTTCAAATGTCCCAACTGCGATGTATCCCTGGTGTACCATAAGGAAATGAACCGGCTGGAGTGCCATTACTGTGAAACAGTACACCCCCTTCCCAGAGAATGCCCTGTATGTCATGGCACCCGTATCCTCTACCTGGGGGCGGGTACGGAACGGATAGAAGGAGAGCTGGCTGATTTCCTGCCTGAGGCCAGAGTCAGAAGGTTTGACCTGGACAGTACCAGAAGGAAGAACAGTGCCAGGAAAATTCTGGATGATTTCAGACAGGGGAAATTTGATATACTTTTCGGCACCCAGATGGTGGCTAAAGGCCATGATATTCCCGGTGTGCAGACGGTAGGCATTCTTTCTGCCGACAGCATTCTGAATATTCCTTCCTATCTGGCGGCGGAACAGACTTTCAACCTCATTACCCAATGTGCCGGAAGGGCAGGGAGGAGCAGGAAACAGGGAGAAGTGATTCTGCAGACCTATAACCCTTCCCACTATGTCATCCAATGCGCTGCGCGGCAGGATTATGAAAGCTTTTACAAACAGGAGCTTCAATATCGAAAACTTCTGGAATATCCGCCTTTTGCGAGACTTATGAAGATTACCTGCTTTAATGAAGATGAAAAAAAAGCAGCCTCCCAGGCCGGGCGGATTCACAGCTGGCTTCAAAGCGTCATTCCCCGGCTTTCGGGAAATGTAAAGTGCAGCGCCCCTTTCAGTGAACCTATCAAGCGTGTTCGAAATCTCTACTACATATCTATTCTTGTCAAGGGCAAAAGTCTTACCTCTTTAAAAAACGCCATGCGCGGGACGCCCCTGTTTGAGGAAAATGATATAATTATAGATGTAGATCCTTTATAAAAGGACTCATAATAACCATAAAAGAAAGAAGGAAATGAATTGAGTACCATTATTACTGCCGGCAACCCCATTTTAAAAATGAAGGCACAGCCGGTTGAAAAATTTGATAAAAGTTTGAAATTCCTTGTGAATGATATGAAGAAGACTCTCTATGAAGCAAACGGTGTTGGCCTGGCTGCGCCGCAGATTGCCGTTTCCAAAAGAATTTTCGTAGCCGATGATGGAGTATCGGGATTCGAAGCCTACATCAATCCGGAATGGAAGCCTGATGGAGATGAAATGAACACCGATACGGAGGGCTGCCTTTCCGTTCCTGAATTCTTTGGTGAAGTAACCCGTTATTCAAATGTCATTATCCGCTATCAGGATATTCACGGGAAAAAGAAAACAAAAAAAGCCTCCGGCCTTCTTGCCCGCTGCATCCAGCACGAAACAGATCACCTGAACGGTATTCTCTTCATTGAAAAGGCCATTTCTCTTCATAAAGGACCGAAAACAAATGAATAAGTATCGTATCGTCTTTATGGGTACCCCGGATTTTGGAGTTCCTGCACTGGAAGCCATGACCCTCCATGGTTATCAGCCGGTGGCGATTTACTGCCAGCCGGACCGGATTAACGGGCGGGGCAGAAAGATCAATTATTCCCCGGTGAAATCATTTGGTCTCTCTCATGATATCCCGGTTTACCAGCCGGACAGTTTGAAGAATCCGGAAGAGCAGGAGAAACTGAAAGCTTTATCTCCGGATCTTCTTGTGGTTATCGCCTATGGAAAGATTCTCCCCAAAGCAGTCCTTGATATCCCCACCTATGGAGCTATCAATGTCCATGCGTCTCTTCTTCCGAAATACAGGGGCGCCGCCCCCATTCAGCGGGTCATTATTGATGGTGAAAAGGAAACCGGTGTGACCATTATGCAGCTGGATGAAGGCATGGATACGGGAAATATTATTTCCGCAGTGAAAATGGCCATTCCTCCCCACATGAATGCAGGAGAACTTTTTGACCAGCTGGGAAGCCTGGGGGCCAGAGAGCTTATTCACGTGCTTGATGACCTTCCCGAAAAGCTCAAGCATTCGATTCCCCAGAATCAGGAAGAAGCTTCCTATGCTGAAAAAATTACAAAAGACATGGGCCATTTGGACTGGAATCTTCCGGCGGAAAGGCTTGACTGCCTGATTCGAGGCATGAATCCAAACCCCGGTACCTACAGTTTCTATCGAGGAAAAAGAGTAAAAATCCATAAAGCAGCTCCTGAAGCTGTAAAGCACTCTGCCCGGCCAGGCACCATCCTGTCCCTTGCAGAGGACCGGATTCATGTGGCCTGCGGCAGTGGTGCCCTTGTTATTTCAGAAATCCAGCCGGAAAACCATAAAAAGATGGATGCTTCCGACTTTATTCATGGATACCAGGTGAAAGTGAATGATGAATTCGACCGCTAAGCCCCTGCCTTCTGCCCGGAAGCTTGCTTATCAGGCTTTATACGACATTCTGGAGAAAAAAGCCTATGCCAATCTCACCCTCCAGCATGTGCTGAAGGAATATCCTTTAAATGGGCCGGAAAGCCGGCTCTTAACGGAACTGGTGTATGGAGTGCTTCGGAAATATAATTACCTTCTTTGGATCATTTCACGCCTCAGCACCTATTCTTTAAACAAAATCCATCCATCTGTAAAAATCCTTCTCTGTCTCGGTCTTTATCAGCTTCTTTACTTGTCAAGAATTCCTGCTTCTGCCGCAGTTAATGAAACGGTAAAAATAGCAAAGAAAATCACCCATAAAGGAAATGTGGGTTTTATCAATGCCATCCTCCGGGGATATATCCGTAAAAAAGATGAACTTTCTTTATTTCCCAGAAATGACAATCCGCTGCTCTACGATTCCCTTTACTGGAATGAACCGGAATGGCTGGTGAAATGGTGGCAGTCTCATTACAGCAGGGAAGCAGCGTCCATTTTAGAGGCTTTCAATGAAACGCCGAAGCTGGCTGTGAGAGTCAATACATTAAAGACAAACCGGGATGCCCTTCAAAAAATGATGGCGGAAAAAGGCATCAAAACAGAGACAGTTCCCTGGGATAACAATGCCCTCATCCTTTTGGAAGGAGCCCATGCATTCTGGCCCCTGGCAGAAGAAGGCCTTGCATATGTGCAGTCCCTTTCCTCCATGATTCCGGCTGCTGTTCTTTCTCCGAAGGAAGGGGACAGGGTGCTTGATATGTGCGCTGCCCCCGGCAGCAAGACCACCCAGATGGCAGAAATGATGAAGAATAACGGAACCATTGATGCCTGGGACCTGTATTCCCATAAGATTTCACTCATAAAAAATAATGCAAAGAAACTGGGGATTTCCATCATCCATGCAGGAGCCAGGGATTCAGGAAAACCTTTCCCTGCTCTCTTTGGGAGATACGATAAGGTTCTTCTGGATGCTCCCTGTTCCGGCCTGGGCGTTCTTTCCCATAAACCGGAAATCCGCTGGCACCGGAAGGAAGAGGACCTGAAAGAATTCCCGCCTCTCCAGGAGAAACTTCTTTCCTGCGCTGCTTCCTACGTAAAAGAAGGCGGCCTTCTGGTGTACAGCACCTGCACCCTGAATCCGGCGGAGAATGAAGATAGAGTCCGTCAGTTTTTGAAAGAACACCAGGAATTCACTCCCCTTGAATTTTCTCTGGGAGATCAAAAGAAATCGGCCGATGGAATGATGACCATCCTGCCCTATGAACTTCACAGCGACGGTTTCTTTATTGCCAAACTGCTGAAAAAATAATTCTTTATAGAAGGAGCCATTATGCCTTTTAATATCTGGGGACACACCCTGCCAGAAATGGAAGAATGGGTGGTGTCAAAGGGATTTCCCAAGTTTCGAGCCAAGCAGCTGCAGGACTACCTGTACCGCCGCTATATCTATGATTTCTCTGAAATGAAGCAGCTTCCTGCTTCCATGCGGGATATGCTCAAAGAAGAAGCCCTGCTCAATAAACCGGAAATCATGAGCACCCTTGCCTCGAATGACGGAGATACCACGAAAATCCTCCTGAAGCTTTCAGACGCCTCCCTGATTGAGACGGTATGCATGCATCACAATTATGGAAATTCCATCTGTATATCCACGCAGGTGGGCTGTGCCATGGGATGCGTCTTCTGTGCATCCACCAGAAAGGGGCTGGAACGAAACCTTACGGCATCAGAAATGCTGGCCCAAGTGTATGCTTTCAAAGAAAAACTGGATGCACCTATCCATTCCATCGTCCTCATGGGTTCCGGCGAACCGCTTACCAACTATGAGGAAGTTCTCCGCTTCATCCGACTGGCCAATGACCCGGGACTGCTGAATATCAGCCTTCGAAATATTACCCTTTCCACCTGTGGTATCGTGCCTCAGATTTATCGATTGGCGGAGGAGCACCTGCCTATTACCCTGGCTATTTCCCTCCATGCCCCTAACGATGAAATCAGAAACCGGATTCTTCCGGTGAGCCGCAATTTCAAAATCGAGGATGTAGTAAAGGCATCCCGTTATTATTTCAAAACCACGGGGCGGAGAGTGACCTTTGAATACATCCTTATTAAGGATATCAATGCCTCTCCGGAAAATGCCGAGGAGCTCTGCCGTTTGACCGGAAAGATGAACTGCCATTTTAATCTCATCCCTATCAATGGTACGGAACATATCAAGCTCTATCCGCCGGATATGAATGAAATCCGGAAGTTCGTTTCTATTTTGGAAAAGCACGGGAAAAGTGTGACTGTCAGAAGACAGATGGGTGATGAAATCCAGGCTGCCTGTGGACAGCTGAAGCGCCGTTTCCTCTCTGACAAGTAAGGGCGCGGCATCTGTTTCTATGATTTTCCATTTTACTCTGTTTTTTCCTGTCATTTTGGGGACTGCCCACAGAATCACCCCTGTTTCATGAGAGAAATTCCCACTTTTTACTCAAAAAGAGCCTCTCAAAGGGGATAGAAAATTGACTATCCCTGCTGATGATGTTAGTATTAAATTAATTGGATAAGTTTAGGTTTATCAGTTCCGGCAAATGAACATGCCGGGCGTGGGGTTGCTTCTTGATAGGAAAAAACTTAGATGATACTAACTTATGGAGAATCGGAAAAAGGCCTTGTAAGAAAGGTCAATGAGGACGCCATCAATCTTTCTGTGAATAACCTGTACCTTCTGGCTGACGGTATGGGCGGCTATGATGGCGGCCAAATTGCCAGCAGCCTGGCAGTACAGAGTGCCGGCCGTTTCCTTGGCAGCGTCCCTGCTTTTTCAGAGCAGCTGCTGAAGGAATCCTTTTATGCTGCCAACAGGGCTATCCTCAATGAAAAAAAGGATAATCCCGAGCTTCGGTCCATGGGTACTACCATGGTAGCTGCAGCAGAAGCGGGGGATAAGCTGGTTTGGGCCCATGTGGGAGACAGCCGGCTCTACCGCTTTCAGCAGGGAAAGCTGGAACAGATTACAGTAGACCATTCTTTTGTTATGGAACTGGTGAACGAAGGGAAGCTGTCCCGGGCGGAAATGAGGGTTCATCCTAGAAAAAATGAGATTACTCGTGCCGTGGGCATTGAAGATGAGCTGAAAGTGGATACCGGCTCCTTTCCATTGGAAAATGGAACCTTCATCCTTCTCTGTACTGACGGCGTTTCGGGCATGGTAGAAGACAGGGATTTGGAAAGTCTGATTGCGTCCAGCCCCAGAAAGACAAAAGAAGACCTGAAAGAACTGGGCCGCCTGATCATGGAAAAAGTCTATGAAGCAGGGGCCAGAGACAATGCCTCCTTTATATTGATTCAATTTTGGAACTGAGTGGAGTAAAATATGACTGGTAAAATTCTTGATGAACGTTATGAACTGATTGAAAAAATCGGTTCAGGCGGTATGGCTGATGTGTACAAGGCCAAAGATATCCTTCTTGACAGGATTGTGGCAGTCAAAATTCTGCACAGCAGCTTTGCAGAAGACAATGATTTTATCGTGCGGTTCCGCCATGAAGCCCAGTCTGCAGGGAAGCTGTCCCATCCAAATATTGTGGGTATTTACGATGTAGGCTGCGACGGTGACGTCCATTACATCGTCATGGAATACGTGGAAGGGGAAACGCTGAAGCAGTATATCCAGAACCACCCCAATATACCCATTGATACGGCTGTCCGCATTGCTATTGAAATCGGCTATGCCCTGGAAGAAGCTCATGCCAACGGCATTATCCATTGTGATATCAAACCGCATAACGTACTTCTCACAAGGACCGGCAAAGTGAAGGTGACGGACTTCGGTATTGCCCGCGCCATTAACTCTTCTACTGTTCTTGATAAACAGTCCATCCTGGGCTCGGTCCATTACCTTTCGCCAGAACAGGCAGCAGGAGATAAAATAACTGCCAAGACCGATATCTATTCCCTGGGTATCGTTCTTTATGAAATGCTGACACACCACCTTCCTTTTGAAGGAGAAACGGCTGTGAGCATTGCTCTCCAGCACATGCAGGGCGACATTCCGCGGCCCACTAAATACAATCCTGCCATTTCTCCCATGCTTGAGGAATGTCTCCTAACGGCACTCCAGAAAGATCCGGATAAAAGATACGATACGGTATCCGATTTTATTTCTGAACTGAAAATCGCCCAGGGATTTACTACTACCATATACAAGCCCGCCTCTCAAGACTTTACAGCCATGACAAGGCCTATCCCCAAGAAAGAAGTACGGACTCACAAAGTACAGAGAGAAACAAAACTGACCAGATTCATTACAAATCTGCCGCAGAAGTACATCTGGATCGGCATGGCTGTCCTTTTCATCATCTGTTTTGCCTGGGCCTTTTTCAGCTTTGGCAATTTCTGGAGTTCTGAAAATATCACCGTTCCCAACGTGGTAGGTAAGCCGGTGGAAGTGGCTGAAACTACGCTGAAGAAACTGGATCTGAAAGTATCGGTGGATGAAATAGCCAGTGACGACGTACCGGCAGGACAGGTTATTTCCCAGACCCCTGCCGCCGGAACTAATGTAAAAGCCCGGCGTATTATCCACCTCACTGTCAGCAAAGGCGGATCTGCCATGCTGATTCCTGACCTTAAAGGGCTGACTCTGGAACAGGCCAAGGAAAGGCTGGATAAAATGGGACTCACTCTGGGAGCTGTGGAAAACGGGAATGATCCCGATAAACCATCGGATGTCATCATTTCCCAGAGCCCTGAATCCGGCGCTAAAGCCACCAAGGGAACCAGAGTGAATATTGTCATTAATATGAAACAAAAGGTCCATGTACCCAATGTAGTGGGCATGACACTGGCTGATGCCAGAAATACACTGCTTTCCATGAAGCTTTCCGTTGGTACCATCAATGCTTCTGACGGTACCTCTACCGATGACAGCAACGCCATCATTATTTCCCAGGATCCGGCAGGCGGTGAATCCACCTCTTCCAATGTGGTCAATCTGACTGTTGGAAAGAAGAAATCCCAGACTAAGACCGGCACTGTGAATATCTCCATTCCTAAAGGCGGCAATGCACGACAGGTAGAAATCTATGTCACCGATGACAGTGGGAAGCATACTGCCTACAGCGGCAAAGCAGCTCCAGGAAGCACAGTGAGCAAGGATGTTTCCGGCAGCGGAAACGTACATGTACAGGTAGTCATTGACGGCTCTGTAGTACAGGATCGGGAGCTTTGATGATGAAGGGACTGATTCTGAAAAATCAGAATGGCTATTTTACCATATACGGCAGTGAAGGCGCCCTGTCTCTCTGCCGCTCCCGGGGCAGGCTGAAACGGCGTACCGATATTCTGGTAGGGGACTATGTGGACTTTGAAACGGGAAATAGTGGGGAGACGGTCATTACTCATGTGTATCCACGGAAAACCGTGCTCTACCGTCCTTCTTCCGCTAATATAGACCAGCTTGTACTTGTATCAGCCGTCCGTACCCCGGACTTGAATCTCTTCCTTATGGACAAGATGGTGGTGATGGCTGAAGAGGCCGGCGTTGAACCACTGATTGTGATTAATAAGGCTGATCTAGACGAAGCAGGGGCTGAAAAGGCTGTTACCTACTACAGAAAAGCCGGATATTCCGCCTTTTCCCTTTCTCTTCTTCACGATGAGGGGCTTGAAAAACTCACCAGTGCCCTCAAAGGACCAATCATAGCTTTTTCCGGACCCTCCGGAGTGGGGAAATCGACTCTTCTGAACAGGATACTTGGAAAATCCCATTTCCTTTCCGGTGAAGTGAGCCGCCATACAGGCAGGGGAAAGAATACCACCCGCCATGCGGAACTGATTCAATGGAAAGACCGGAGATTCCTTATGGATACACCGGGCTATACCTATCTTGATATTGACCGGATCGAAGGGAACCATCTTTCCTATTTATTCCGTGATTTCCGACCTTTCCTGGGGAAATGCCGGTTCAATGACTGTATCCACAGCAAAGAACCGGACTGCGCTGTAAGGCAGGCGGTGGAAGAAGGACTGATTCAGCAGCGGCGATATCAGTCATATCTTGAAATACTGGATGAAATAAGGAATCCAAGGAGGTAAATTATGAAAATTGCTCCCTCTATACTGGCTTCAGATTTTTCCCGTCTGGCCGATGAGCTCAAGGATATTGAAAAAGGCGGCGCTGACTACGTCCATCTGGATGTTATGGATGGC
>OICK01000876.1_pt1 | contig 12003 bp, 10 predicted proteins | sample 1581281 | NCBI WGS metagenome assembly OICK01 (sample SAMEA3882557, study PRJEB24775) | human gut metagenome | biome: human-associated habitat; feature: intestine environment; material: feces | place: Netherlands | collected 2009/2010 | reverse complement strand
ACGGCTTCTCGCTCAACAGCGACGCGATCCTCGACGTGCAGGTCAAGCGCCTGCACGAGTATAAGCGCCAGCTTTTGTGCGCCATGCGCATCACGCAGCTGCAGCTCATGCTGCACGACGACCCGGATCAGCCCTTCCAGCCGCGCACGTTCCTGTTTGCGGCCAAGGCCGCGCCCGGCTACGCGACGGCCAAGCGCATCATCCAGCTGCTGTGCTCGCTCGCGGCCGATGTGAACAGCGACCCCGTCTGCCGCGGCAGGCTGCAGGTGTACTTCCTGCCGAACTACCGCGTCTCCGTCGCCGAGATGCTCATGCCCGCCGCGCAGGTGTCCGAGCAGATCTCGACCGCCGGCAAGGAGGCCAGCGGCACCGGCAACATGAAGTTTATGATGAACGGTGCGCTGACCCTGGGCACTCTGGACGGCGCCAATGTGGAGATGCACCAGGTGCTGGGCGACGACAACATGTTCCTGTTCGGCCTCACCGCTGACGAGGCCGCCCGCCTGCGCCAGAGCTATGACCCCTATCTGCTGTATACCCGGGATCCAGTGCTGCACCGGGTGCTGGATCAGCTGAAAACCGGTTTCCGGGACGGCGTCAGCTATGAGGACCTGTATCAGCGGCTGCTGTACGGCGCGGACTGCCCGGCGGACCAGTATCTGCTGCTGGCGGACTTTGCGTCCTACTGCGCCGCCTCCCACCGGGTGGTGGATACCTATGCCGACCGGGAGAAGTGGAACCGCATGAGCCTGCACAACATCGCACGCAGCGGCATTTTCTCCGCCGACCGCTCCATCGCCGACTACGCCGACACCATCTGGCACGTCCCCTATAAAAAGTAACTCCCGCCCTCCCCTGCCCGGGTCCCGCGCCCGGGCGGGGGAGGCATTTTTGCCAAAAGGGGTTGACAGACGGAAGAATTTGTTTTACTCTATATTTGAATAAAATATGCTCCGGTAGGTAAGGCTACCGCGAGGGATACGGACTGCTGCCGCAGAGTGGTGGAGACACCATGAGAGGGTTTGAACAGGCGATATCGAAGCCAAGGTATCATCTAACGCAGTTTCACCGCCCCGCGATGCTAAAGCTTGTTACGGTGGCCAGGTCACGCATCCCGCGTGGCCCCTCTGCACATCCACAATGGGCTTTCTGCCGTTGTGGATTTTTTACTATGTATATACAGGAAAGGAGGAACCGGTCATGTTCGATCACCAGGAAGAATTGGACCAATATCTGAAAAATATTGAGGCGCTTATCAAAAATAAGCAGTACGCCCGATTGCGGGACCTGTTCCTGCCTATGGAGCCTGCGGATATCGCCCTTTTGCTGGAGGAGGCCGGCGAGGAGGAGATGCCTCTGCTGTACCGGCTGCTGCCCAAGGAGCTGGCGGCGGAGGTGTTCGTGGAGCTGGAATCCGACAGCCAGGAGATGCTCATCAACGGTTTTTCCAACACTGAGCTGAAGGAGGTGCTGGACGAGCTGTATCTGGACGATGCCGTGGACATCGTGGAGGAAATGCCCGCCAGCGTGGTGATCCGCATTCTGGACAAGGCCACACCGGAGATGCGCAAGTCCATCAACGAAATTCTCCAGTACCCCGAGGACTCCGCCGGGTCCATTATGAACATGGAGTTCCTGTCCCTGAAAAAGGACATGACGGTGGAGGACGCCTTCAAGCGCATCCGCCGCATCGGCGGCGAGCTGGAGACCATCAACATTCTGTATGTCACCGACCCCACCCGGCATCTGCTGGGGGTGCTGTCCGTCCGGGACCTGCTGCTGGCGGAGGAGGACGACCTGATCCAGGACATCATGGACCCCAATGTGGTGTCCGTGAACACCATGGACGACAAGGAGGACGTGGCCCAGGCCCTGAGCAAATACGACTTCCTGGCCATGCCCGTGGTGGACAAGGAGCAGCGCCTGGTGGGCATCGTCACCGTGGACGACGCCATGGATGTTATCGAGGAGGAGACCACGGAGGACTTCGAGAAGATGGCCGCCATGCTGCCGTCGGACAAGCCCTATCTGAAGTCCGGCATTTTCGCCACCTGGCGGGCCCGCCTGCCCTGGCTGATGGTGCTGATGCTGTCAGCCACCTTCACAGGGATGATCCTGAACCACTATGAAAGCGCCCTGGCGGCCTGCCTGGTGCTCAACTCGTATATCCCCATGCTCTCCGGCACCGGCGGCAACTCCGGCACCCAGGCCTCCGTGGCGGTGATCCGCGCTCTGAGTCTGGACGAGGTGGACTTTTCCGACATTTTCCAGGTGCTGTGGAAGGAACTGCGGGTGTCGCTGCTGTGCGGCGTGTGCCTGGCCGGGGCCAACTTCGTGAAAATGCAGCTGGTGGACCGGCTGCTGCTGGGCAACGCCGCCGTCACGCCTATGGTGTGCCTGGTGGTGTGCCTGACCATCCTGTTTGTGGTGGTGTTTGCCAAGTGCGTGGGCTGCTCCCTGCCCATCCTGGCCGAGAAGATCGGCCTGGACCCGGCGGTGATGGCCAGTCCCTTCATCTCCACCATCGTGGACGCCACCAGCCTGCTGATCTATTTCCGCTTCGCCTCCTGGTTCCTGCTGTAGCTGCATATAGAAAAAGACGCCGGAGTCCGGCGTCTTTTTATTTACAGCTCTCCGACCTTATACAGCTGGGATTCGCGGCGGTAACCGTCGGCGGCTGCGGCGTTGGATGCGATCTCCTCCGGCGTCAGGGGGCGGCGGACCTTGCCGGGGGCCCCCATGACCATGGACCCGTCGGGGATCACGGCCCCCTGGGTCACCAAGGCCCCGGCGGCGATGATGCAGTCCCGGCCCACCACGGCTCCGTTGAGGACGATGGCCCCCATGCCCACCAGGGTGTTGTCGCCGATGGTGCAGCCGTGGAGAATGGCGGCGTGGCCCACGGTACAGTCCCGGCCCACTTTGGTGGGGAAGCCGGGGTCCGCGTGGAGGACGCAGTTGTCCTGGATATTGCTGCCGGGGCCTACAGTGATGGGGTCCGTCTCCGCCCGGAGCACCGCTCCAAAGTAGATCCCGGCTCCCTCCCCGATGGTGACATTGCCCCGGACGGTGGCGTTGTCCGCCACAAAGGCGGTTTCATGAATCACAGGCTTCATGGAGCTTTCCCTCCTTAATGGAACAGCCAGCGGGCCACAAGAATCACAACGCAGGCCCCGCCCACGCCGATAAGGATGGCTCCCACAGAGCCGGTGGCGGCAATGCCGATGGTGCCCGCCAGCCAGTTGCCCACGGCGGAGCCCACCACGCCCAGGATCAGGTTGCGGATCAGGCCGCCGCGGCTGCCCATGAGCTTGCTGGCAATCCAGCCGATAAGAGCGCCTAAAATCAGGGAACAGATCATGCTTTTGTCTCTCTTTCTACCCGCACGGGGTCTACAATATGAACATTCAGGTGGTTATAGGGCATCTCCACGGACTTTTCGTCAAAGGCCGCCTTGATGTTCTCCAGCAGGGCGTAATAGGCCGTCCAGTAGTCGGCGGTTCTGGCCCAGCTGCGGACGATGTACTCGATGCCGCTTTCGCCGTAGGCATTGACGTATACCTCCGGGCCGGGGCTCTCCAGCAGGTCCGGGGTCCGGGCCACGGCGTCCAGCAGAGCCTGGCGCACGGTCTGCACCGGCGCGTCATAGGACGCGCTGACGCTGTGCTGGATGCGGCGGGTGCCCAGGGTGGTGTAGTTGGTGATCTTTCCGGCAGAAAGGCTGCTGTTGGGGGCGGCGATCCGCAGGCCGTCCGGCGTGTCCAGATAGGTATAGGTCAGGGTCAGCTCCTTGACGGTGCCTGCGCCGCAGGGGGTGTCCACATAGTCGCCCACGGCGAAGGGCTTGGTCACCAGCAGCACCAGACCCCCGGCCACATTGGCCAGGACGTTCTGCACCGCCAGGGATACCGCCAGGGACAGCACCGACAATAGCGCCACCAGGGACGTGACGGGAATGCCCAGCTGGTCGGCGGTAATGAGCACCGTTACCACCCACAGCACCAGCTGCACGGTCCGCACCAGGTATTTCTGCACCCGGGCATCCATATGGGTCTGGGCCAGCACCCGGCGCAGCAAAGCGGTGAGCAGCCGCACCGCCACCAGGCAGATCACCAGCGTCAGCAGTGTCCCCAGCAGCGTCCCCAGGGAGATATTCCCCAGGTGCAGGGCCGACAGGTCCAGCTTCTGATCCAATGGGTTTTCCACAGGCGGCACCTCCTTTTCGTGGCCCCTATTATACTCCCGGGCGGCGGATTTTGTCAATTCGTCAAAAAAAGACTTACCCTTTTGGAGAAAAAGTGGTATAATATGGTAAAGAACGAAAGAGAGGATGAACGGCATGTTTGCAGCGGGCGAAATGGTGGTCTATGGCGGCGAGGGCGTCTGCCGGGTGGAGGGCGTTGGGACGCCGTCTTTGCCGGGAATGGACAAGACCCGGCTGTACTATACCCTTGCGCCGCTGTACCGATCCGGCCAGGTGATGACCCCGGTGGACACCCGGGTGCTGATGCGGCCGCTGCTGACGGGGCAGGAGGTGCAGGAGCTCATCGCGCAGCTGGACCAGCTGCCGGAGGAGCAGGCCGAAAGCCACAACACCCGGGCCATCAAGGACCTGTATCACCAGGTGGTGGCCTCCTATGACTGCAAACGGCTGGCGGGCCTCATCAAGGGGGTGTGCCGCCGGCGCAGCTGGGCCATTCACCACGGGCGGAAGGTCAGCCAGATGGACGAGCGCTATCTCAGGCGGGCGGAGGACGCACTGTACGGCGAGCTGGGGGCGGTGCTGGGCCTTCCCCGGGAGGACGTGCCGGCCTATATCCGCCAGACCTGGCCCAAGTGGCCGCTGTTTTGAATTATCCCAAAAGGACTTCGTCCCTTTTGGGATAAAAGGCTTGCAGACTGAGAAGAATTTTCGCCCAGGTACACGCCCCGGGCGAAAATGGATTGCATTTGATTTGCCGCCTGCGGGCGGCAAATTCTGCGAGACTATTCGTCGATAAAAACCACAAGGCGGAGAACCGGAAGCCGGTTCTCCGCCTGAATGGCAGGAAGATTGATGAAAAAAGCTTTTTGTCTCTTGCAAGTATAGGATACCCAAGGGATGTTACAAAAGTTCATGCATAAATATTAAAAAAGTATTAAACATTTTTTCATGCAAAAAAAGCCCGGCAGAGCGATGCTCTGCCGGGCTTTATCAGCTATGCGCCGATGGGGACGTCAATCAGTCGTTGTTGATGGCGATGACGACGCCGGAACCCACGGTACGGCCACCCTCACGGATAGCGAAACGCAGACCGTTCTCGATGGCGATGGGGGTGATCAGCTCCACGTTCATGTCGACGTTATCGCCGGGCATGCACATCTCGGTGCCCTCGGGCAGGGTGATGATGCCGGTAACGTCGGTGGTACGGAAGTAGAACTGGGGACGATAGTTGTTGAAGAAGGGGGTGTGACGGCCGCCCTCGTCCTTGGTCAGAACGTACACCTGGCCAACGAACTTGGTGTGGGGGTGAATGGAACCGGGCTTGGACAGAACCTGGCCGCGCTCGATCTCGGTCTTGGCAACACCGCGCAGCAGGGCGCCGATGTTGTCGCCGGCCTCAGCGTAGTCCAGCAGCTTGTGGAACATCTCGATACCGGTGACGACGGTCTCGCGCTTCTCGTCGGACAGACCAACGATCTCAACCTTCTCGTTGAGCTTCAGCTGACCACGCTCCACACGGCCGGTAGCAACGGTACCACGGCCGGAGATGGTGAACACGTCCTCGACGGGCATCAGGAAGGGCATATCCTCCTTGCGGTCGGGGGTGGGGATCCACTCGTCAACGGCGTCCATCAGCTCCTTGATGCAGGCATACTCGGGAGCGTTGGGATCGGTGGACTCGGAAACCAGGGCGTTCAGAGCGGAACCGCGGATGATGGGGGTGTCGTCGCCAGGGAAGCCATAGAAGTCCAGCAGCTCGCGGACTTCCATCTCCACCAGCTCCAGCAGCTCCTCGTCGTCCACCTGGTCGCACTTGTTCAGGAACACCAGCACGGAGGGCACGTTCACCTGACGGGCCAGCAGCAGGTGCTCGCGGGTCTGGGCCATGGGGCCGTCGGAGGCGGCGATGACCAGGATAGCGCCGTCCATCTGGGCAGCACCGGTGATCATGTTCTTGATATAGTCGGCGTGGCCCGGGCAGTCCACGTGAGCATAGTGACGCTTGGCGGTCTCATACTCAACGTGAGCGGTGTTGATGGTGATACCACGCTCGCGCTCCTCGGGAGCCTTGTCGATGGAAGAGTAGTCGGTGTACTCAGCGCCGCCCTGCATCGCCAGGTACTTGGTGATGGCAGCGGTCAGAGTGGTCTTACCATGGTCGATGTGACCGATGGTGCCGATGTTAACATGGGGCTTCGTTCTCTCAAATTTCTGCTTAGCCATTTGAAAAAATCCTCCTTAACAAATTTGCATCATGGTTTTCTTGCAATGTCTTGTACTAACACTGCTATTTTACAGTATTCGATAGGGAAAAGCAATCGTTTTTTGACGATTTAGAAATTTTCCCGTCCGGTACGCTTGTTGATGAGCTTCTCCTGCAGGCCCTTGGGCAGCTCGATATAGTGACTGGGCTCCATGGTGTACTGACCACGGCCCTGGGTGCGGGAGCGCAGATCGGTGGCGTAGCCGAACATTTCCGCCAGAGGAACAAAGGCGTCGATCTGCTGGGCGCCGGCACGCATCTCGTAGCCCTGGATCTGGCCGCGGCGGGCGCTGATATCGCCGATGACGTCGCCCATATATTCCTCGGGGACGATGACGGAGACCTTCATGATGGGCTCCAGCAGCGTGGGATCGGCCTTGCGCATGGCCTCCTTGAAGGCCATGGAGCCGGCGATCTTGAACGCCATCTCGGAGGAGTCCACCTCGTGATAGGAGCCGTCGTACAGGGTGACCTTCACGTCCACCACGGGGTAACCGGCCACGGTGCCGGAGAGCATTGCGCCCTGGATACCGGCGTCGATGGCGGGGATATACTCCTTGGGGACAGCGCCGCCCACCACTTTGTTGATGAACTCGTAGCCCTTGCCGGACTCGTTGGGCTCCACATGGATCTTCACGTGACCATACTGGCCCTTACCGCCGGACTGACGGGCATACTTGGTATCCTGGTCCACTGCCTTGCGGATGGTCTCCTTGTAGGCCACCTGGGGCGCGCCCACGTTGGCCTCCACCTTGAACTCCCGCAGCAGGCGGTCCACGATGATCTCCAGATGCAGCTCGCCCATACCGGCGATGATGGTCTGACCCGTCTCCTCGTCGGTGTAGGTGCGGAAGGTGGGGTCCTCCTCGGCAAGCTTCGCCAGGGCGATGGCCATCTTTTCCTGGCCGGCCTTGGTCTTGGGCTCGATGGCCACGCGGATCACGGGCTCGGGGAACTCCATGGACTCCAGCACGATGGGGTGCTTCTCATCACAGAGGGTGTCGCCGGTGGTGGTGTTCTTCAGGCCCACCACGGCGGCGATATCGCCGGAATAGACCGTTTCCAGGTCCTCCCGGTGGTTGGCGTGCATCTGGAGCAGACGGCCCACGCGCTCGCGCTTGCCCTTGGTGGCATTGAGCACGGAGGAGCCGGTGTTCAGCGTTCCGGAATACACGCGGAAGAAGCTCAGACGGCCCACATAGGGGTCAGTCATGATCTTGAAGGCCAGAGCGGAGAACGGCTCGTCATCGGAAGCGTGACGGTCCTCCTCCTCATCGGTCTTGGGGTTGGTGCCAACGATGGCGGGAATATCGGTGGGGGCGGGCATATAGTCCACAATGGCGTCCAGCAGCTTCTGAACACCCTTGTTCCGGTAGGAGGAGCCGCAGGTGACCGGCACCATCTCCACGGCCACGGTGGCCTTGCGGATGGCGGCGCGGATCTTGTCGGTGGGGATCTCCTGACCCTCCAGATACATCTCCATGATCTCGTCGTCGAACATGGAAACGGCATCCAGCAGCTTTTCCCGGTACTCGTTGGCCAGGTCCATCATATCGGCGGGGATGGGCTCCACGCGCATATCCTTGCCCAGCTGATCGTAATAGATATCAGCGTCCATCTCCACCAGGTCGATGATGCCCTTGAAGGACTCCTCTTTCCCGATGGGCAGCTGGATGGGCACGGCGTTGCACTTGAGGCGGTCGTGGATCATGTCCAGCACGTGATAGAAATCCGCGCCCAGCATGTCCATTTTGTTGACATACACCATCCGGGGCACATGATAGTGGTCGGCCTGACGCCACACGGTTTCGGACTGGGGCTCAACGCCGCCCTTGGCGCACATCACGGTGACAGAGCCGTCCAGCACACGCAGAGAACGCTCCACCTCCACAGTGAAGTCCACGTGACCCGGGGTGTCGATGATGTTGATACGCGTCTGGGGGAACTGGTCCTTGGAGCCCTTCCAGTAACAGGTGGTAGCGGCGGAGGTGATGGTGATACCACGCTCCTGCTCCTGTTCCATCCAGTCCATGGTAGCGGTTCCCTCGTGCGTCTCGCCGATCTTGTAGTTGACGCCCGTGTAGTACAGAATGCGCTCGGTCGTGGTGGTCTTGCCTGCATCAATGTGGGCCATGATGCCGATATTTCTCGTATTTTCCAGTGTAACCTTTCTCGGCATAACGTTCTCCTTTTAATCAGTTTGCGGGGATTACCAGCGGAAGTGGGCGAAGGCCTTGTTGGACTCGGCCATCTTGTGGGTATCCTCGCGCTTCTTCACGGCGCTGCCGGTGTTGTTGGCGGCGTCCATGATCTCGCCTGCCAGGCGCTCGGCCATGGTGCGCTCACTGCGGGCGCGGGAATAGTTGGTCAGCCAGCGCAGACCCAGGGTCTGACGGCGGGCAGGACGAACCTCCATGGGGACCTGATAGGTGGCGCCGCCGACACGGCGGGCCTTGACTTCCAGGCTGGGCATGATGTTTTCCATGGCCTGGGTGAACACTTCCAGAGGCTCCTTCTCGGTCTTTTCCTTGATCAGATCAAAGGCGCCGTAGACAACCTTCTGGGCAACGCCCTTCTTACCGTCCAACATGATGCTGTTGACCAGCTTCGTCACCAGCACGGAGTTGTACATAGGATCGGGCAAAATTTCTCTCTTGGGAACATTACCTCTTCTGGGCACTATGCTTCCCTCCTTCATAAAAATATGATTTCATAGGTACTCAACAGCCGGAGAGGCTGTTGTACGGCCTGCCAAAGAGGTACATACGATATATAATATAAACCTTTTCGGCAAAGCTCATTTCATGCGGGGATTACTTGCTCTTGGGACGCTTGGCGCCGTACTTGGAGCGCGCCTGCATACGGCCCTGAACGCCCTGGGTATCCAGAGTGCCGCGGATGATGTGGTAACGAACACCGGGCAGGTCCTTGACACGGCCGCCGCGGATCATGACCACAGAGTGCTCCTGCAGAGAATGACCCACACCGGGGATGTAAGCGGTGACCTCGTAGCCGTTGGTCAAACGGACACGGGCGATCTTACGCAGAGCGGAGTTGGGCTTCTTGGGGGTGGCAGTTCTCACTGCGGTGCAGACGCCGCGCTTCTGAGGGGAGGACAGATCGGTCTCCTTGTTCTTCAGCGTATTCAGGCCCTTCTGCATAGCGGGGGAATTGGACTTGTAGGTAGCCTGTTTCCGGCCCTGCTTGACCAGCTGATTGAAAGTAGGCATGCAATGAACTCCTTTCTAAAGATTTGTGGGATGACTCCCTATATTTTCCACGGAACAAAGGATTTTATTCCGTTGGAAGCGGTTTTTCCTTTGCCAGCAGCGCCGCGGCGGCGGTGCCCACGTCGATGCCGCAGGCCCGGCCCAGCTGGGCCATGGTGTGCGCCCCGGACACGGGAACGCCCCGTTCCCGGCAGCGGCCCTCCAGCGGCCGGGTCAGCCGGGGATCGGCGTCGCAGGCCAGAAACACCCGGCCTGCCCGGCCGGCGCTTACTGCCCGCTGCACCTGTTTCAGGCCCACCACCTTGTCTTTGGATGACAGCTCTTCCAGCACGTGGGAACCTCCTCGGCACAGTGTGTCTGCCGCATGGCAAAATTCGCGGAATCCATATCCGCGCAGTTTGAAATTATAGCACAGTCCCCCGGGATACGTCAAGAGGAATCCGGGTAAAACTTTTCATTTTCCTTTGTGCATTCGTCCATACTTTGTGCACATATTAGCAAAATTTGTGTCAAATCTGTAAATAAAGCTGGAAACCGGTACGGGGGTATGATAGAATAGAAGCACCTGTGGGGCGGAAGCTCCGGGAGAAATTAAAGGAGGTAATAGCTTGATGAAAACACCTGTTCGCACCAGACTTCTGTCTGCGCTGCTGTCACTGGTCATGCTGGTTTCCCTGCTGCCGGTGTCGGTATTCGCGGCAGAGCCTGAGGCAGGGACATGGACGAAGGTGGAGCTGGCCGATATCACGGCCGACGACACCGTCGCCATTACCATGACCAAGGGCGACAGCACCTGGGTGCTGCCCAACAACGGCGACGCCAAGGCCGCGGCCAAGGCCATCACCGGTACCGTCAGCGGCAATACGCTGACCACATCGGAGAAGGACCTGTTCGGCTGGAAGGTCGTCAAGGGCGCTGACAGCTTCCAGCTGGTCTCCGCCGCCACCGGCAAGTACCTGTATTCCACCAGCAGCAACAACGGCATCCGCCAGGGTACCGGCGAAAACCGCGACTGGGTGGTGGACACGGAGTCCGGCTATCTGAAGAACGTGGCACTGTCCCGCTATGTGGGCGTGTACAACAACCAGGATTGGCGCAGCTACACTTCTGTCCACGCCAATATCGCCGGGCAGACCCTGGGCTTCTGGAAGCTCAGCACCGTCCCCGCCCGGGAAAGCGGCATCGTCACCGATCTGACCACCCTGCAGAACGGCGACAAGGTGGTGGTGTTCAACCCCGCCAACAAGAAGGCTCTGTCCTCCGTGTACAACGGCTTCTATAACACAGGCGTGGATGTGGAGCTGACCGGAGGCAAGCTCACCGGCTACACGAATGCAGAGCTGTGGACCGTGAACCGCACCGAGAGCGGCGCCTATACCTTCTCCACCGCCGAGGGCAAGAAGCTGTCCATGGACGAAAAATACTCCAGCACTCCCCTGGACAAGGCCCACACCGCCTGGACACTGGAGCAGGCTGCCACCGAGGGCTGCTACTATATCAAGAACGTGGGCCGCAGCAGCTATCTGGAGTGGTATGCCGAGAAGAACAACTGGAGTGCCTTCGGCACCATCGGCAGCAACGAGGCTCTGTTTGCCCAGCAGCTCTATCTGGTAGGCGACGAGATGGACCAGCCCGCCGGCAGCCTGCCCCAGGAGGGTGCGCAGGTAGTGCTGTTCAACCAGAATGCCCAGGGCGTCCTGGCCGGGCAGAATGACAACACCGACAGCCCCGCCATCAATAGTGTCTCCGCCCAGATCACGGACGGCAAGGCCATCCCCGAAAACGGCGGCGTGGTGTTCACCGTGGAGCGCAGCGGCGAGTATTACCGCTTCCGCAACGAAACCTACGGCTATCTGTGCTCCAACGGCACCGGCAACAACGCCTTCTATTCCCAGACCGCCAGCGAGGACGCCGACTGGACCGTGGAGCCCTGCAGCGGCGGCGTGGGCGGCTATCAGCTGGAAAGCCGCACCGCCAAGTTCAACGGCCGGTACAGCCAGTATCTGGAGTATTACAGCGACAGCTATAAGACCTACAGCATGTACAACGTCACCGACTACACCATCTACTCCTTCTTCTTCTATGGTGTGGCCGACAGCGTGAAGCTGGACGGCGGCGTGGTCAACGATCCCGCCGTGGTGTTCACCTCCGCCGACACCGTGAAGGCCGGTCAGGACTATACCCTGACCTTCACCGTCAATGATGTCAAGGCCGTTTCCAAGCTGGAGATCCTGGTGGACGGCAAGGCCGCCGGTGTCATCACCGACTACACCGCCGACGGCAAGAACTACACCGCCAATATCCCC
>OICK01000874.1_pt1 | contig 12040 bp, 12 predicted proteins | sample 1581281 | NCBI WGS metagenome assembly OICK01 (sample SAMEA3882557, study PRJEB24775) | human gut metagenome | biome: human-associated habitat; feature: intestine environment; material: feces | place: Netherlands | collected 2009/2010 | reverse complement strand
GAGGTATGAAAATATTTTGAGCAAGATTCATTTACACAAAATATTTTACACTACCATAGACTTACCGTCTACTTCAAAAGAGGTCTTACTATGAGAAACCTGAAAAGAACCATATTCGCCGCAGCTCTGCTGCTTTCCTTCTCTGCCGCCGGCGCCGCCCTGGGAAATGATGTATCCGCCGCCTCCCTGCAGGCTGCCGAACCTGCCGGTCCCGTATCCAACACAGGCCGGGACTACCGCATCGCCTTAATCAATGCGGAAAATACCAGGGGCCCTGTCATTCATAAGCCCCTGAAGGAAGAAAAAGAAAATCCTGTCTCCCGTCCCGGAGAAACAAATGACGCCAATGAAGGCAGCGCTTACAGAGAAACATCCCCTTCCCTCCGTCACCATGACAGAGAGGAAAGCCAGCGCCTGGAAGAACACCACCAGCACCGCTTTGACAAAGACGACAGTGACAAGGGCCATCGCTTCGACGAACACCGCCAGCACCGCTTTGACAAAGACCATGGTGACCGGGACCATCACTTCGATGAGCACCGTCAGCGCCGCTTTGACAAAGACGATAATGACCGGGGCCATCGCTTCGACGAGCACCGTCAGCATCGCTTTGACAAAGACAAAGACCCCGGCCGGGGCAGACCCGGCGGCCGTCACCATGACAGGGGCGAAAGAAGATCAGCCCTTCCGCAGCCGGAAGATGCCCGATTCTGACGAAGCGATGATTCACTGGCACCGTCTGATTTCATAAGAAATTGTATTTGACTGTTATCATAACCCAATACCCTCTGACAAAAGGGGCTGTGAAAAAGTGTAAATCATTTCCTCACAGCCCCTTTTTCCTGTCTTTTATAAAAATTTTAAAATTCCTTAAACCGCAGGCCTTTCCGTTTATATATAATCTGGAGAGAAAGAAGAACTCATTTATGTGCTATAATATACATTGGCATACAGCCTGACCTGGAGGATGATTATGATATCAATTGTGACGCCTGTCTATAATGAAGAAGGCAACGTGGTATACTTTCATGATGAAGTGACAAAAGTCATGAAGGAACTGGCCATGGATTATGAAATCATTTATGTAAATGATGGATCCAGGGATCGCACGGACGAGCTGATTCATCAGCTGGCGGACCGGGACCCCCACGTACGGGCCCTGACCTTCGCCCGGAATTTCGGGCACCAGATTGCCATTACCTGCGGCATGGACTTTGCCAAAGGCGATGCGGTGATTACCATGGACGGAGACATGCAGCATCCGCCGGCCCTCATTCCCAAGCTCATCGAAAAATGGCAGGAAGGCTATGACATTGTGCAGACCATCCGCACTGCCACTGAGGACGCTGGATTTTTAAAAAAGATAACCTCCTCCGGCTACTATGCGGTGATTAATTCCATTTCCACCACCCGGGTGGTCCCGGGAGGTTCCGATTTCCGACTGATGGACCGGAAAGCGCTGAATACGTTCCTGAAGTTCCGGGAGCACAGCCGGTTCATCCGCGGTATCGTAGGAGGCCTTGGATTCAGACAGACATCCATCGAATTTGAAGCGCCTGCCCGTCATGCAGGGGTTTCCAAATTCTCCATGAAGAAAATGATTCACTTTGCCATGGATGGCATTATTACCAATTCCACCATCCCTCTGCGCATTTCCTTCTACATCGGCCTTTTGTCCGCCTTTGCCGGATTTCTGCTGATTCTCCACGTCCTCTACTGCGTCATTACTGGACAGGCCGTGCCCGGCTGGGCCACCATGACCATCCTGATTTCCATTTTCGGAAGTCTCAACCTCATGTGCCTTGGCATTCTGGGCGAATACATAGGCCACGTATTTGAAGAAACAAGAAACCGCCCCCTCTACTGGCTCTCCGATGACAGCGCCGCCCACAGGAACGCCGGTTACGAAACCCGCCATGAGGAGAATCCACGGTGATTCTCCTGTCATTTCCAAATTCATAAGGCAGAAGACTGCCTTGAGGAAGCGGAGGAATGCCCCCGCTCCTTTGCAGTGTCCCCTGCCGGGAAGGATAGAGTTATGAGTGATACCCCTTTTTTTGAAAGCGAACTTTTTGCAGAGCTGAAAGAAGACCTGACCCAGTCTTCCCGTTTTACTGCCACCTACCGCATTGCGGCCCCGGACTATGAAGAAGCCAAGAAACTGGCCTTCGGCATCTGCGTCGAACAGACCGTAGAATGCCCCTACGAGCTGGTGAAGGGAACTCCCATCGGCGATACCATCGTAGGCCAGATCGAAGACCTGAAAAAAGCAGAGCCCGGCGCCTACTACGCCACCATTTCCTATGACCCAACGGCAGTGGGCAATGAAATGGCGGAGCTTCTGAATATGCTCTTTGGCAATACAAGTCTCCAGCCCGGTATCAAGCTCATGTCCTTCGACCTTCCGGAAGCCATGTATGACAACTATCCCGGTCCCCGCTTCGGCCGCACGGGCCTGCGGGATCTCTGCGGCGTACCCCGGGGCCCCATTCTCATGAGCGCCATCAAACCTCTGGGCAGAAGCCCCAAGGAACTGGGACAGATGGTGTATGACCTGGCCATGGGAGGCTGCCCCATCATCAAAGACGACCACAGCCTCATGAACCAGGACTATGCCCCCTTCGAGGAAAGAGTCCTTCAGTGCGTCATGGCACTGGCCGATGCTAAAGAGAAAACCGGTAAAAAGAGCATGTACATTGCCAACTGCACCGCCGACGGCCTCCAGTTCCTGGACCGGGCCTACAAGGCAAAGGAAATCGGTGCCGACGGCATCATGGCAGCACCTGCCATTACCGGCTTCACCATGATTCGCGACCTGGCCAGGGATCCGGACTTTAACCTTCCCATTTTCCTCCATCCCTGCTTCTCCGGCCCCCAGGTGCTTTCCAGAGAATCGGGCATTTCCCCCTTCTGCTACTACGGCCAGCTCTCCCGCCTGGCCGGCGCCGACGCCGTCATTTTCACCAGCTTCGGCGGCCGCTTCTCCTTCTCCCGGGAAACCTGCACCAACATCTGCGAAGGCACCAATGAAAAAATGGCCTACCTCCGCCCCATATTCCCCATTCCTTCCGGCGGCATGAGATGGCAGCTCTTCAAAGATATGTACAAGACCTACGGTGCCGATACCATTTTCCTCGTAGGCGGTGCTCTCCAGACTGAAGGGCCAAACCTGACGGACAATGTGAAGTTCTTCCTTGAAAAGCTGGAAGAAGCACAGCAGTAACATCATACAAAAAGGTCTGTGAAGAAGTGTAAATCATTTCTTCGCAGACCTTTTTTATGCCTTATTTTCCGAAATCCGGATCCTTCAGGATATCCTTGTACATTTCAATGTACTTATCCGGTCTCCAGTCCGTCCCGTCTACGGCGGGGTTATGTTTAAAGGCATACCGGCTTGCCAGGGACAAGTATAGTCCCCTTCCGGGGGGGGAAGTCAATCTTTCTTCAGGAGACTGTGGTGGTTTTTGCCACGGGGCCATGAAAATTCTTTTCTTCCTTCACTTCCCATTTTCTTTTATCTACTTCATTTCTCCAGCGAAGCACGGCGGCAATGAGGAAGGCCAGCGCCAGCATGGCGGAGAAAAGATGAAGGGTGGCTGCATAGCCGCCGGTATTTTCCTTCATGAATGCCAGAATCAGGGGACCGGCTACACCGGCAATGCCCCAGGCCGTAAGGATGGACCCATGAATGGAGGAAAGCTGTTTCACGCCGAAGATATCGGACAGGTAAGCGGGCATGCAGGAGAAGCCGCCGCCGTAGCAGCTGATAATAAGAAGAACCAGGGCCTGGAAAATAAGGCCTTCCGTGGTAATGGAGAGCTGGTAGAAAGCCCATACTTCCAGGGCAAAGAATACCATGTAGGTCACGCCGCGGCCGATCCAGTCAGAAACGGTGGACCAAACGATACGGCCGCCGCCATTGACGATGCCGATAATTCCCACCAGGGAAGCGGCTTCCACCGGTGTCATGCCGATAACTTCCTGGGCCATGGGGGAAGCCACGGCCAGAAGGCCGATGCCGCAGGTAATATTGGTAAAGAAAATCCACCACAGAGCAAACCATTTCCAGCTATGCATGGCTTCTTTTCTCGTCATCTGGGGGCCTACCACGGTGCGTTTCCTGCCCATGGCCGCTTCCCGGCGAAGCACTTCTTCCAGCATCACAGGGATTTCACCCTTCTTCGGCGGACGAAGATAGGAAGCGGAAAGGGAAATAATCACCGCATAGGCAATGCCAAGGATGAGAAAATTGGTAGTAAGACCATAGGCGTCGGTGAGATAACGCATGAGCGGTCCTGCCACAAGGGCGGCAAAGCCAAAACCCATGATAGCCAGGCCGGTGGCAAAGCCCCGGTGCTCCGGGAACCATTTCACCAGGGTGGACACAGGGGTGATATAGCCGGTGCCCAGCCCGATGCCGCCGATCATGCCGTAAAAAATATAAAGGAGCATCGGCGAATGGACGTGGACAGCCAGCGCCGTTCCCAGAAGGCCGGTGCCGAAGAAAGCTGCCGATACCAGACCGGACCGGGACGGTCCCATCCGTTCCACCACGCCGCCCAGAAAGCCGGCCGACAGCCCCAGAAACAGAATGGCAATAGAAAAGGCCCAGGTGGTTTCCGAAAGGGAAAGACCCATAGCCGCCATAACCGGCTTCGTCAGCACACTCCATGCATACACACTGCCGATGCAGATGTGGATGCCCACAGCTGCCAGGGCAATAAGCCAGCGATTTTTCTTTTTCATTTGAAATCCCTCCATAAGCAGTAAGCAATGAAGGGAAACCGGAGACGCAAAGACCGTCTGAGTAGGTTTCCCTGCCCAGACGGTCGGCTGATTCAGATAATACCGGTTCACGTGGTCAATTCCACATTTCTCCGTCAGTTCCGGTACCTCTTTCGTTTGTGCATACAGAATACCATGGAAAGAGAAGTATGTCAAGGATTTTCTATATAGTTTAGTGGGATTGGGGAATGGGGATTGGGGTTGAGGTTGCCGCTTTACGGCAGAATCTTTGCCCTGCAGACAAAAGATTGTATTCGCTCAGCGAAGGAGTGGTCAGCTGATTCGGGGGCCCCGTCAATCTTCGCCGGCGAAAGCAGACCAGCCTTAGGGAATGCCGTTTCCCCATCAGGACAGGCAGATGGTCAATCCGCCTTCACCAGCCTGGCCCTAAAGGCGATATCCCTGGTAGTATCCATGCTGTCAAAACGGATGCGGTAGGAATTGTTCTTTTCATCCACCTCTTCAATGGTGCCCATGCCAAAGACGGTGTGCCGCACCCGGCAGCCCACGGGAAAATGGCCTTTGTCCCCATCATCCTTCAGGTAGGCGCTTGTTCTTTCCACATAAGCCTTCCCCGCCTTCCAGAGGGATTCATTCACCGGCGGATCAAAGGAGAGGTATTTTCTGTCTATGTCCAGAATGAAACGGGAAGGGAAACGGGGCGTGCCGTCCAGATTTGTTCCCTCCGCCTCTGTGAGGTAGAGTTCATCCTCTGCCCGGGTCATAGCCACGAAGGCAAGGCGCCTTTCCTCTTCCATGCCTCTTTTCGTCCTTGTCTTCCGGGAGGGGAAGATGCCTTCATTCATGCCGCAGAGGAACACCACCGGAAATTCCAGGCCCTTGGCGGTATGGACAGTCATAAGCCGCACCGCATCCTTCTCCGGCCCCCGGTCCATATTGGAAAAGAGAGCCGCATGGTCCAGATAGTCGGAAATGGACGTTTCTTCCCCTGCCGTTGATTCATACTCAAAAATAGACTGCTTCAGCTCTGCCAGATCATCCAGCCGCTCCTGGCTTCCCTCGGTGCGGAGCATTTTTTCGTAGCCGCTTTCATCCAGAATGGCAGACAAAACCTCGGACACCTGCTTCCCTTCGCTGTCCTTGGTAAAGTATTCGATGAGTTCAATGAAATCGCTGGCCTTTGTCGTTTTGAAAAGGGGATCTTCCACATACTTCTTCAGCGTTTCATAGAGGCTTGTGTTCTCTTCCTGCGCCTTTTCCGTGAGAAAATCCATACGGCGCCTTCCTATATTTCTCTTCGGCTTATTGACGATGCGGCGGAAAGCCATGTCATCCCTGCAGGCAATGCTCATGTACGGTAAGGAAGCAAGCAACCGAAAACAAGAGATAGACCGCCAGCACTACACTATTCCGAACCAAAGACCAAAAGATAAGCATTGTGGGAAAATCTAAACTTTTGGATTTTCCTACAATGCCAACTACGGCGGAATCCCTCCCACTCCTTATATCTTTCTGTATACATTGAATTTGTATTTAGTAAAATGCAGACAACACCACGGATCGGCTTTTGGTTGGACAATTCCAACCAAACACCACAGCAGACAGCAGAAAACATTCTGAACGCTAGGAAGCCGGTATGATTGTTACATATAAGGGGAAGAAAAATTTCTTTTAGGTACTTGCTTTCCTAAAACTGATGTGATACAATGATTTAATCCAGAAAAGGAGTAAAAAATATGCGGCAAGGTATTCTTAAATAAAACTATAATCAAATAGTGGGAACAAAGGATTATGATAGCTCCTTTTGTAGGGGCTTAGTTTTTTGTACCCAATTTAAGAATACTTTTGCCTTATCAATTTTGACATATCCCCAAAAACAGCAATCACAAACAGGTGTATGCTGTATATGTGTATGTCCGCAACTTATAATCCCCAGTGGTAAAAGTATTTTACTGCTGGGGATTTTTATGCCCTTTGGGGCTGTAAAGGGAGGACAATCACATGAAAATAATCAATATTGGAATTCTTGCCCATGTAGACGCTGGAAAGACGACCTTGACGGAGAGCCTGCTATATGCCAGCGGAGCCATTTCAGAACCGGGGAGCGTCGAAAAAGGGACAACGAGGACGGACACCATGTTTTTGGAGCGGCAGCGTGGGATTACCATTCAAGCGGCAGTCACTTCCTTCCAGTGGCACAGATGTAAAGTTAACATTGTGGATACGCCCGGCCACATGGATTTTTTGGCGGAGGTGTACCGCTCTTTGGCTGTTTTAGATGGGGCCATCTTGGTGATCTCCGCTAAAGATGGCGTGCAGGCCCAGACCCGTATTCTGTTCCATGCCCTGCGGAAAATGAACATTCCCACCGTTATCTTTATCAACAAGATCGACCAGGCTGGCGTTGATTTGCAGAGCGTGGTTCAGTCTGTTCGGGATAAGCTCTCCGCCGATATTATCATCAAGCAGACGGTGTCGCTGTCCCCGGAAATAGTCCTGGAGGAAAATACCGACATAGAAGCATGGGATGCGGTCATCGAAAATAACGATGAATTATTGGAAAAGTATATCGCAGGAGAACCAATCAGCCGGGAAAAACTTGCGCGGGAGGAACAGCAGCGGGTTCAAGACGCCTCCCTGTTCCCAGTCTATCATGGCAGCGCCAAAAATGGCCTTGGCATTCAACCGTTGATGGATGCGGTGACAGGGCTGTTCCAACCGATTGGGGAACAGGGGGGCGCCGCCCTATGCGGCAGCGTTTTCAAGGTTGAGTACACCGATTGCGGCCAGCGGCGTGTCTATCTACGGTTATACAGCGGAACGCTGCGCCTGCGGGATACGGTGGCCCTGGCCGGGAGAGAAAAGCTGAAAATCACAGAGATGCGTATTCCATCCAAAGGGGAAATTGTTCGGACAGACACCGCTTATCAGGGTGAAATTGTTATCCTTCCCAGCGACAGCGTGAGGTTAAACGATGTATTAGGGGACCAAACCCGGCTCCCTCGTAAAAGGTGGCGCGAGGACCCCCTCCCCATGCTGCGGACGACGATTGCGCCGAAAACGGCAGCGCAAAGAGAACGGCTGCTGGACGCTCTTACGCAACTTGCGGATACTGACCCGCTTTTGCGTTGCGAAGTGGATTCCATCACCCATGAGATCATTCTTTCTTTTTTGGGCCGGGTGCAGTTGGAGGTTGTTTCCGCTTTGCTGTCGGAAAAATACAAGCTTGAAACAGTGGTAAAGGAACCCTCCGTCATTTATATGGAGCGGCCGCTCAAAGCAGCCAGCCACACCATCCATATCGAGGTGCCGCCCAACCCGTTTTGGGCATCCATAGGACTGTCTGTTACACCACTCTCGCTTGGCTCCGGTGTACAATACGAGAGCCGGGTTTCGCTGGGATACTTGAACCAGAGTTTTCAAAACGCTGTCAGGGATGGTATCCGTTACGGGCTGGAGCAGGGCTTGTTCGGCTGGAACGTAACGGACTGTAAGATTTGCTTTGAATACGGGCTTTATTACAGTCCGGTCAGCACGCCGGCGGACTTCCGCTCATTGGCCCCGATTGTATTGGAACAGGCATTGAAGGAATCGGGGACGCAGCTGCTGGAACCTTATCTCTCCTTCATCCTCTATGCGCCCCAGGAATACCTTTCCAGGGCTTATCATGATGCACCGAAATACTGTGCCACCATCGAAACGGCCCAGGTAAAAAAGGATGAAGTTGTCTTTACTGGCGAGATTCCCGCCCGCTGTATACAGGCATACCGTACTGATCTGGCCTTTTACACCAACGGGCGGAGCGTATGCCTTACAGAGCTGAAAGGATATCAGGCCGCTGTCGGTCAGCCGGTCATCCAGCCCCGCCGTCCAAACAGCCGCCTGGACAAGGTGCGCCATATGTTTCAGAAGGTAATGTAAAGATACATAATCGTCAAGACGGCAACAATCAGAAGTTATGGAGGGTAACAATGGAATATAGTAAGGAAGATTTAATGGAAGCAAAAAAGCAAATTTGGGGAGTGGGAGAGAACATGGGAACAGAGGAAAGTAAAAAAATCTGGGAGGAGAACGCACAATTTTGGGATAATGCAATGGGTGACGAATCTAATGAATTTCACAGAGAGGTAGTGCGTCCCAAAGTAACGGAACTTCTATCTCCTAATCCTGCGGATTACATTTTGGATATTGCGTGTGGCAATGGAAATTATTCTTCGTATCTTGCACAAAGAGGCGCTTCGGTTGTCGCTTTTGATTACAGCAAAAAAATGATAGAATTGGCTAAAAGACGGCAATCACAATATGCAAAACAAATTGAATTTTGTGTGGCGGATGCGACCGATAGAAAAAGTATATTAGAATTAAAAAGAAATCGAGCCTTTACGAAAGCAGTTTCTAATATGGCAATTATGGATATTACGGATATTGAACCACTTCTTATGGCTGTTTATGAACTGTTGCAGGAAAGCGGAATTTTTGTCTTTGCAACGCAACACCCTTGTTTTGTCACGTTGACTGAAAAATATATGACACCGCACAGTTACTATGATATAGCGATTGAAGGGCAACCGAAAGAGCAGATTTATTATCATCGTTCCATACAAGATATTTTTAACCTTTGTTTTAGAGCTGGATTTGTCATTGATGGATTTTATGAAGAATGTTTTAAAACCAACAAAGAAATTCCTATGGTAATGATAGTAAGGCTTAAGAAGGTAAAACGTGATAGCTTAAAATAAATTCAAGTTTGTCGGGTAAATAGCAAACCCAGCCGAGCCAGTCAACGGTCAAGATGAACGGCGCATATGCGCAGCCGTTGACAGCCCCGCCCGCCTTTGCTGGTAGGCAATCAAGGGGCGACAGCAAGAAGTGCCACCGCCCCGCACTATTATTCAGAAAGGGGAATTTCCATGACCGACCAGATAGCCTATCAAGAATATATCCAGCGCAGGTACAACGCCTTTTGCAAGACTGTTATCCGCTGTGCCGCCTTGGACAAGATTTTGAAGCTTAAACGGCAATGGGAACGGCAAGTTTCCCTTGACTATCTGATGAACGAGAAGTTTGTCCAGTTTGCCGCGTCGGAGCCGGACGAGGAATACCCATTTACCGTCTGCGGTCAGACCGTCCTGCTCTGCAACGCCGCCCTTGCCGACGCGATCTCTGTTTTGCCGGAGCAGACGCGGGAAGAAATCCTGCGCTATTACTTTCTGCGCCAGCCGCAGCGCGTGATCGGCGCGTGTATTGGCCGGTCACGCAGCACAGCGGGGCGGCATATCCAGCTTGCCTTGCAGCGGCTACGCGAAGAAATGGGGGTGAGCCGGTATGAGTAGACTTCTCCCCTATGAAACAATCCTCAAAGCCCGTGAGGGCGACCCAGAAGCCGTGAACGCTGTCCTGCTCCACTACGCCGGATATATCCGCTATTTCTCAAAAGTGAACGGGCAGGTCAACGCCGAGGTGGAGGACTATGTAAAGCAGCGGTTAATTGACTGTCAATTCAAGTTCCGGCTTGACGAACCACCGGACAAGTCATAAAAACTGAATACCAGCCGCCACCGACGCGGCCAGCGAAAGCAGTAAGTCTTGAAAAAGATTTACTGCTTTTTTTGTTGTCCGGCTCCGCTCCCGGCCATTTTGCCCCCTGCCGGTTGTAGTAGTAAGCGAGGAGGGAATTTTTCTGCCCTTGAAGTGGTAAACTAAAATTGGACACGGAGGGGGTAATTTTTGGACATTGAAGTGGTAAACTAAAATTGGACACGGAGGGGGTAATTTTTGGACATACGGTGTATACTGTACGGATAGTACGAAATTAATTATCGGACAGAAATTCTCCCTCACAGGACAGGAGGTTTGCCGTGAAGTACACAAAAGAACAGAGATTGGACATTGGCCGCCGCATTTACGACGGCGAAATCAGCCGGTATGAAGCTGCAGAGGAATACGTTATCAATGAGCAGACGGCACGGAATTACATGAGAATGTACCGGGATGCCAACCAGTTGCCGCCCAAGCAGGGACGAAGAAGCATCTGTGCGCCCTCGTTCAAGAAAGCTCCGGCAGAGCTGGATGAACTGAAGGCGATGACAAAGGAAGAACTTATCCAGGAACTAATCAAGGCCAAGATAACCGAGGCACGGCTAAAAAAAGGCTACGAGGTGAAGGGGGATGGTACTGTAATTCTGTACGGCAACAAGATTATCAAGTAATCATGGAACTATCCGGAGAAATTCCGGTGAAGCTTCTTTGCAAGACAATGGGCATCCAGAGGAGCAGTTTCTACGCTTGGAAAAAACATCTTTCTCAGCCGTCGGGCAAAGAAAAGCGCCTTTTGAGCAACGTCCTGCTGTTCCAGGAGTACCATTGGAAGTATCCATCGCACGGCTATCGCTGGCTGAACGCCAAGATACGGTTGGACAAAGAGATTGTCCTGTCCGATCCCTATGCCCACAAATGCTGTAGGATTGCGGGAATCAAGAGCAAATCCAAGCACTACAGGTACAAGAAGGCTGGCGATCCAGCGCGGATATTTCCCAACCTGCTCATGTCTGAAATGCAGATCGATGGGCCAATGCAGTGCATCGTGAGTGATATGACCGCTTTTTATGTGAAAGGCATCTACCATGAACTGACTCTTTATATGGATCTATGGAACAATGAGATTGTCAGTCATTCCCTCTCTGCAAAACGCGGTGATCGCATGACTTACATCAGCGGACTGGAAAATCTGATTGAGTGGCAAAAACGGCATCCGGAGCACCAAATGGTTCTCCATTCTGACCAGGGATCGGTCTACGCCTCCAAAGCCTACAACGAGCTATTGCCCATGTACGGCATCACCCGATCCATGTCACGTGCCGGGACCCCCACAGACAATGCCGCTATGGAGTCCATCAATGGATGGATCAAGGCGGAGCTGTTCATGGACTTGCATGTGACCGGCGAGAAACCGGTCAAGGAGGAGGTGGATGACTACATTCTTTTCTTCAATGAACAGAGGCCAGCCTATTCCTTAGGCTACCTGACGCCGAAGCAGTATCGGGAACGTCACACGCCCATCTGCTGATCTCGTCTGCATTATCGATGGCATGGTTTGTCTAACAAGCTTGAAGGATGTCAGAAAAGTTGATGAATCTTGTACATCGATTCGTTTTTTATGCCTGATTTTTTTAGTTTTGTGTCCAATTTTTGTTGACAAGTGCACTATGCGTTAGCTTTATTCTGCCCCCTGAACAGGGGGAAGTCCGGCGCAGCCGGATAGGGGGAGGCGAGCGCAGCGAGCCAATCAGCAGAA
>OICK01000869.1_pt1 | contig 12132 bp, 10 predicted proteins | sample 1581281 | NCBI WGS metagenome assembly OICK01 (sample SAMEA3882557, study PRJEB24775) | human gut metagenome | biome: human-associated habitat; feature: intestine environment; material: feces | place: Netherlands | collected 2009/2010 | reverse complement strand
CGAGCCTCCGGCGGCCCATTCTTTTCCGCCTTGCCGGAAAAGAATGGGGAGAAAAGGGGCGCTGGGTTACGGTTTGGTGCGTGCTGCGGGTGCAGTTTAGGCAAGCCCTTATTTTCAGTCACTGCGAACACACATAGTCACCCCTACAGGCACTATGGTACGCGCCGCCTGTTACGGTGCATCAGATTTACAAGTGGCTGCCTTTGAACGGCTGCGGTAGATCAGCTTTGCGTTCAGAATTTGCGGGACAGTACGGATTCGCCGGAGTCCTGTAGGGGCCGATGCCCACATCGGCCCGCTGGGAAGTTGCGATTTCGCCGAAGATTTCCGTAAAACCGATATATTCTGCTTCTTTTTCCAGCGTTTTCTTTTGGAGAAGTAAAAGAAAATGCTGAACAGCAGTCGCTGATTTCAGAAAGCATGATTCCCTTGAATCAGTGCTTCGGAACCAGAACTTCCTTGCCGCCCATGTACGGCTGCAGGCACTTCGGGATGGTGACGGTGCCGTCCTTCTGGAGGTGGTTCTCAAGGAACGCGATGAGCATGCGCGGGGGTGCAACGCAGGTGTTGTTGAGGGTGTGGGCCAGATACATCTTGCCGTCCGCGCCCTTGATGCGGATGCCGAGACGGCGGGCCTGTGCGTCGCCGAGATTCGAGCAGGAGCAGACCTCAAAATATTTCTGCTGCCGCGGGCTCCACGCCTCAATATCGCAGGATTTGACCTTCAGATCGGCCAGATCGCCGGAGCAGCATTCCAGCTGACGGACAGGAATCTCCATGTTGCGGAACAACTCGACAGAGTAACTCCAAAGCTTGTTATACCAGTCCATGGATTCCTCCGGACGGCAGACAACGATCATTTCCTGCTTTTCAAACTGGTGGATACGGTACACGCCGCGCTCTTCCAGACCGTGGCTGCCGACCTCCTTGCGGAAGCAGGGGGAATAGCTTGTGAGCGTCAGAGGAAGCTTTGCCTCCGGGATGATCTGGTCGATGAAGCGGCCAATCATGGTGTGTTCACTCGTGCCGATCAGATAGAGATCCTCGCCCTCAATCTTGTACATCATGGCTTCCATTTCCGGGAAGGACATAACACCCTTGACGACGTTGCCGTGCATCATAAACGGCGGAATGACATAGGTAAAGCCCTTCTGATCAATCATGAAGTCGCGTGCGTAGGCCAAAACCGCCTCGTGCAGACGTGCAATATCGCCCAGCAGATAATAAAAACCCATGCCGGCCACGCGGCCTGCGGAATCCTTATCGATGCCGTCAAACGACTGCATGATATCAACGTGATGGGGAATCTCAAAATCAGGTACGACGGGATCGCCGAAGCGCTGTACCTCGACGTTGTGGCTGTCGTCCGGCCCGATAGGGACGGACGGGTCAATGATGTTCGGGATCACATACATGATCTCGCGCAGTTTCTCCTCCGCCTCGGCCTGCTTCTTTTCCAGTTCGGCGCGGCGCTCGTCGTCGGCCTTGACCTTGGCGTTGTTTTCATCAATCTGCTTCTGCAGTTCCGCTTTCTGCGCCTCATCCGCTTTTTTCAGCTGGCCATAAAGCGGACCGTTTGCCTTCGACAGCTTGTTGCGGGCAGCCTTCAGCTGCTCACATTCCTGCTGCGCAGCACGCTTTTCCGCGTCGAGACGGATGGCGTCGTCTACAAGCGGCAACTTTGTATCCTGAAACTTTTTGCGGATATTTTCGCGGACAGCGTCCGGATTCTCCCTTAAAAATTTAATATCAATCATAGTTTTTCTTCCTCCTGTTATTCTCCGCCAAGCGTCTTATATTCCTCCAGCGCGGTCTGGCCCAGATAATCCTTCAACCGTTCAAGCGTCTGCATAGCGCGGGAGAACGTGACGTTTCCTTCGCGCGTCTCACAGCTTTTCGCCTCCAGCAGCGCTTCGTATGCTTCCTTTGTCCGGTCAAGTTCGGTGCGCAGGGACTTGATCATTTCATTTTCCGCCGCCTGCGAATCCTCTTCGGCCTGCGCGGCTTCGTCCAGCTTTTCCGTCAGTTCGTCCAGCTTGTCCTGCAGTTCCTGATTTTCTTTTTCCAGCGCGATCTTGTCGTCCTGCAAGGCGCGGTTCTCATTTTGCAGCGCCTCGGCGTTGGAAAGCGCGCTTGTGCTGGCGGCATTCAGTTCGGAAATCTTTGCTTCAGAGGAATGTGTCTGCAAAATCAGTGAGATCAGAACCAGAATGAATGCTGCACAGAACAAAACAGCCATATACCGAAGCAGCGCGGATTTACGCTTTTCGCTCAGCGGCTTTCCGGTTTCTGGGGCAGCCTGCTCCGGCTGCGGGGTTTTCTTTTCGTCCATCAGTGATGCTCCTTTTTGCGGATGGTGTGCAGCGCATCATACAGCTGCTGCAGATCGTCCTGCCCATAGTATTCCAGTTCGATGCGGCCTTTGCGTTTACCGGAGACGATACGCACCTTGCGGCCAAGGCCGGCAGTCAGTTCCTTTTCACATTCAGCCAGATAATCGACCCGCGGCGGCTGCTCCTTGACGGGCTGCGCCTGCTTGGTAAGCTTTTTGCAAAGCGCCTCCGTCTGCCGGACGGAAAGACCCAGCGCCATGACCTTCTGCGCGATGGACAGCTGCTGCGCCTCATCCTTGACGGGCAGCAGCGCCCGCGCGTGACCGGCGGACAGGGAACCATCCTTGACCAGTTCCAGCACAGCAGGGCTGAGGCTCAAAAGCCGCAGCGCGTTCGCAACCGCCGGGCGGGATTTGCCCACACGGGCGGCGGCCTGCTCCTGCGTCATTTCGTAGGTACCCATCAATTCCTGATAGCCGAGCGCCTCTTCAATCGGGTTGAGGTCTGATCGCTGTAAGTTTTCAATCAGCGCCAGTTCCATTGCCTTTTTATCATCAGCTTCAATGATCACGACCGGCACGTCGGATAGTCCGGCCAGCCGTGCCGCACGCCAGCGGCGTTCGCCTGCGATGATCTGATAAAACCCGGATGGCAGCTTGCGGACCGTCAGCGGCTGGATAATGCCGTGCATGCGGATGGAATCCGCCAGGGAATCCAGTTCTTCAGGATTGAAGTTTTTTCGCGGCTGAAGGGGATTTGGTTCAATTTTTTGCAGCGGCAGCGTCACGGCGCCTTCGCCGGGCGTGTTCGGCTGCTCGTTAAAGTCTTCAATCAGGGCGCCAAGACCCTTGCCAAGACCTTTTCGCATTGCCATATGCGTTGCTCCTCTCACTGTTCTTTCGCAAGGATCTCCTGCGCGACTGCGTCATAGGCCGCTGCACCGCGGCTGAATTTAGCATAGGCACACACGGGCATGCCGTGGCTGGGCGCTTCGGATAATCGCACGTTGCGCGGGATGGCCGCAGCAAAGACCTTGCCGGGAAAATGGCGGCGGACCTCCTCGGCAACCTGTGCGGAGAAATTCGTCCGGCCGTCGTACATGGTAAGTAAAACGCCGAAAATGGAGATCGACGGGTTCAGCCGCTTCTTAACTGCGCGGAGCGTGACCATCAGATCGGAAAGACCCTCCAGCGCGTAATATTCGCACTGCACGGGAATCAAAACCTGATCGGCGGCGCAGAGCGCGTTGAGCGTCAGCAATTCCAGAGACGGCGGGCAGTCGATGAAGATATAATCATACTTTTCCCGCAGCGGCTCGAGTGCATGCCGAAGCGCGTATTCCCGCTTCTCAACGCCTACCAACTCTACACCTGCGCCGGACAGCGCAACGTTGGAGGCCAGAATGTCGCAGTATTTTGTGCGAATCACGGCGTCTGCGGCGGGGAAGTCCTCGATCACGATATCATAGGTCGAATGCGCGGCTGTGCTTTTTTCTACGCCAAGGCCGGAGGTCGCGTTGGCCTGCGGGTCAAAGTCGCACAGAAGAACACGTTTGCCCGCCTTTTGCAGTGCGGCGGCTAAATTGACTGCGGAGGTTGTTTTTCCAACGCCGCCCTTCTGATTGACAAATGCTAAAATCTTTGCCATACCCGTTTCACACCCCTTTGACCCCATTTTGCATTCTATTATACCGGCCTGTTTCTGAAATTGCAATATAAGCACTGTGAATTTATTGTTTTTCATGTTTCACGTGAAACATTGAGTTTGAATGAATAAAATATATTCCCGGCAAACCCAGCAAAGCGGTACGAGTTCGCCGAAGATTCCTATAAAACCGGTGCACTGCGCCGGGCCGATGTAGGCATCGGCCCCTACGGAACTGATATGGACTGCATCAGAAATTTTGAGTTACTTCAATCTTCGTGGGAAAAGTCCAGAAAAGCCGAAGGGCTGTTGTAATACGAGTTTTTTCTTGACAAGCGTATCGTGAAAAACGCCCTTCCCCCGGTGATACCGAAGTAAGAGCGTTTTATTTTCTATAATTTAATAGGTTCTAATCACAGCCTTGACCTTACCAATGATTTGGGCATGATTGCCGTCGATGGGCTGATACGCCGGGTTTTCCGGCAGAAGCCAGATCTGGTTTCCGTCCTTGCGGAAACGCTTGACCGTTGCGGAATCCCCAAGCAGTGCAACGACAATCTCTCCGTTGTCCGCAGTCGGCTGAGAGCGAACGACAACTCTGTCTCCGTCGAGAATCCCGGCGCCGATCATGGAATCACCCCGGACACGCAGCGCAAAGCAGCCCGCTTCTCCATCCCACGGCAGATAGCCTTCAATATTTTCAACCGCCAGAATGGGCACGCCTGCCGTGACCACGCCGACGACGGGGATGCGGTCAGCCCGGTGGGAATCGGCAAGGGTGATCGTGCGTTTTTTCATACCGTCCATTTCAATCAGTCCATCCTGTCGCAGTGCGTTCAGGTGGTAATGTACGGTCGCCGTGGATTGCAGCCCGACGGCAGCGCAGATCTCGCGCACGGAAGGCGCATATCCGTTTTCTGCTGCGAATTTTGTGAGGAAGCAAAGAATCTCTTCCCGTTTGCTGCTTGTTCTGCCCATCTTGACAGCCCCTTTAATCTTAGTATTTACACTATAACACAGACCGGTTCAAAATGCAAACGTTTGTTTAAAATTTATAAGCCCTCAAGATTGAATTCCGGGATGTAGTCTGCTGATGCGGCGGAAAAGTCCTGTGTATAGCCGTTATCCAACTCCAATAGATAGAGATAGGACAAAACAGCATCATATTCGTCCTGCGTGATGCGCCGGTCAAAGGGCGGCATTTGCTTTGCATGACCCATGGGGACATATTGACTCATCAGGCTGACCAACACGTCTTTTTTCGGAAAATGGTCCGCAATCCAGTCCAGGACGCCGAGTGAATTGTCGATGCAGCCTGGCAGCACCAGATGGCGGATGATGACCCCGCGCGTCATCTGCTCGTCTTCTATCACTGCGCCTCCCACCTGCCGGTACATTTCCAGAATGGCGGCGGACGCAATCTGCGGATACTCCGGCGCGGCAGAGAGTTCCTTTGCAAGCGCAGCGTCGGAGTATTTGAAGTCCGGAAGATAAATATCGATCAGCCCATCCAGTTCACGCAGTGTCTCGACCGATTCATACCCACCGCAATTATATACGACCGGCACAGGCAGCTTCGGCGTGAGTGCCGGGAGGATGGACGGCAGAAAATGCGTCGGCGTGACAAGATTGATGTTCTGACAGCCCTCGTCGATCAGCCGCTCGAACGCGGCACGAAGTTCTTTCCTGGAAAGTTCCTTGCCAAAATTCTCTTGGGAGATCACTTCGTTCTGGCAGAACGCGCAGCGCAGCGTGCAGCCGGAGAAAAACACAGCGCCGCTGCCGAAGCTGCCGGAAATGACCGGCTCTTCCCAATAGTGCAGCGCGGCCCGCGCGGCAAGAATATGGTCGGGCATTTGACAGAACCCACGCTCCCCTGCTGCCCGGTCAACACCGCATGCACGCGGACAGAGTGTGCAGTGACGATAATCCAGCATAAACTCAACTCCAAAGTTCAGACTGCTTTCCAGTATACCGCTTTTCCCAGCTTTACACAAGCGTGTTCCTGTGCTAAAATCGCTGGTATACAGGAGGTTTGCATATGAAAAAGCTATTTATGGTCACTCTGGCCGCTGTCCTTATCATCAGCGCGGCGGGCTGCGCAAAAAAAACCGCAGCAGGAGAATCCTGCCTCTCCCGTTCAGGAAGAGACAATCGTGCCGGAAACCCAGGCGGAACCGGAAGACTTGCAGGAAAACGTCATCCACATCACGCCGAACCAGAACGGCGCATCCGACGGCTTGGAAACAAGCTGGCTCGATGAACCGGAGACAATACAGACAGATCTCGAGGAAATCGTCAGCTGTACCTATACCCTGCCCCATTTGACGCTCGGAACTTCTGACGCGTCCGCAGCGGCAAACACCGTTTTTGACGATCTATCACAGACTGTGATCTCCTATGCGCAGGAGACGGTCTACCCAGCTGCGCAGGAAAAAGGTGCGATCGGCTATGTGAACGGCGGATACAGCATTTCCGAGGAAGACGGAGCGATTGTTGTGAATTATACGATCTCTGTTTCCTATTCCACGGAAAACGGCGATCAGCAGTTCAAGCATCTCTATACCATTGATTTGACCACCGGTGAACTTTTGAAGGAGGAATGAATGTTTCACGTGAAACATTCCACGCAGCCATGAAGGAATGCAAACGCGGCGAGACGCTGCAGGTGACAATCGAGACTGCAACCGCAGACGGAACCGGTATTGCGCGCGTAGACGGACAGGTCGTGTTCGTACCAGGTGCACTGCCGGGCGAGGTGTGTAAAATCCGCATTGCACACATCGGGCGTTCGGCGGTTTTTGCGGAACTGCTGCGTGTGGAGCAGTCGTCGGCGCACCGCGTGGAGCCGGACTGTCCCTATTTTCCAAGATGCGGCGGCTGCGCGCTGCGGCATATGGACTATGCGCAGGAATTGGAACTCAAGCGCGCACACGTCTATAATTGCCTGATACGCATCGGCGGCCAGACGCTCTCTTCCCTGCCCATCACCGGCGCGGAACAGATCGACGGCTATCGGAACAAGGTGCAGTTCCCCGTGCAGGAGCAGAACGGAAAGCCCGTCGCGGGCTTCTTCGCCGGAAAAACGCACACGGTCATTCCGGTCGCACACTGCCGCATCCAGCCGGACTGCGCCGACCGTATCCGCACAGCCGTTCTGGACTGGATGCGCAAATACAGCATCCGCGCCTATGACGAAGCCGCGCATACCGGCTATATCCGGCACATTTATATCCGCTTCGGCGCGGAAAGCGGCCAGATCCTCGTCTGTATCACGGCAAATACGCAGCAGCTGCCGAAGAAAAAGCAGCTTGTCCAGACACTCCTCGCTGCCGAGCCGGGCATCACGACGATTGTCTTCTCTCCCAACACGAAAAAAGGCAATACCGTGCTTGGCACGGAGTTCCTTCCGCTCTACGGCAGCGGAACGATCACCGATACGCTCTGCGGGCTGCAGTTCCGGCTCTCTGCACCCGCGTTTTATCAGGTCAACCACGCACAGGCTGAGCGCCTGTATGAAAAGGCCGCTGCACTGGCCGGATTGACCGGGACTGAGACGGTACTCGACCTTTACTGCGGCACGGGCACGATCACGCTCTGTCTTGCGCGGCACGCGAAAAAGGCCGTCGGCGTCGAGATCATCCCGCAGGCGATCGAGGACGCGAACTATAACGCCGCACAGAACGGCATGGACAACGCGGAATTTTACTGCATGGATGCAGGCGCGGCCGCGAAGCTGCTGGCTGAGCGCGGAGAAAAACCTGACGTAATCGTCGTCGATCCACCGCGCAAGGGCGTGAGCGCCGATGTGATCGAAGCCATTGCCGCCATGCAGCCGGAACGTGTCGTCTATGTCTCTTGCGATCCGGCTACCCTCGCCCGCGATGTCAAGCTGCTTACCCAGACCGGTTACACCCTCCGCTCTGCCGAAGCGGTCGATCTTTTCCCCAGATGCGCACATGTGGAGACGGTGTGTTTATTGTCCAAACTAAATGCAAAGCAACATATCGAGGTTGAGATTAAGACGGACGAGCTGGATTTGACTGCTGCGGAGAGTAAGGCCACTTATGATGAAATCAAGGGGTATGTACTGGAAAAGCATGAATTGAAGGTGTCCAGCCTGTATATCTCCCAGGTTAAGCGGAAATGTGGTCTGGATGTGGGACAGAATTATAATCTGTCAAAGAAGGAAGATGCGAAGGTGCCGCAGTGTCCGCCGGAAAAAGAGGCGACGATTATGGAGGCACTGAAGTATTTTCAGATGATTCACTAAAATGATATTGCTGTAAAAGGGGCTGTCTCAAAATAACATTTTCTAAAAAATAGCCAAACAAAAAAGCCGTGAAAATCCGATAAAGCTGGATTTTCACGGCTTTTTCCAACGTTTGACGAGGGCTGTTCTCTTGCGATCCGCATTTTGAGACAGCCCCCTTTAATATATGTTCTTTGGGGATGTACTAATGTTGCAAATATAATGTCTATTAAAATTCCTTATTGTCCAATTAAGTATAATTAAATCTCGAAAATTCCAATATGTATATTGCGTTTTATAAACATTAATGATATACTTGACAAAATGGAGTGGATATGCTATGAAAGATGAATTATTTACAGTTGCTCAAGCAGCTGAATATTTGAAAGTATGCGATAAAACGGTACGGCGAATGATTGCCTCTAAGGAACTTGTTGCTTCCAAAGTAGGAAGTCGAAGCTGGCGCATCCGTAAAGATGACATAGATGCCTATCTAAACGCCACCAGTACGGGGCAGGAAGGAGCAGATACCATTGAGTGAAGAACTGATTCAGCGTAATTTGATAGAAGCTCCTGAAAAAATGGGCGATTGGAATTTCTACAATATTGGCGCTACTACATTAAAAGCTCTTAAAGGAGCGAAGATTATTCCCGATAAAGACTATGAGGCATATGAGGGAAAAAAGCCGGATGCCTTGATTGTTAAAAAGCCAATTATTATCGGAGCTATCGAGTATAAGACTCCTCAGGAGTTGCGAACCGAAAAGCAGATTGCTAAAGCTATTGCACAAGAAATTGGGACAGCCCAGATATTGCAGGCAAAAGTTTACATTGTTACTGACGGCAAGAAAACTTTTTGGATTAACCCCGCTACCGGTCAAGAAATTCTACAGGAAGATGGTAGCCGCATTACATTAAATTTTGACAAGAGTAGCACAGAGTGTATTACCCTCATCAATAAGATTCGAGCCTCTATTAATGCTACCAATAATCAAATCAAGGCTGCTGCGTCTGTTGATCCTCTGCCTCTGGCCGAAAAAGTATGGCAAGATTTATGGGCTGTTTCAGGAGCTACACCTGAAAATTGTTTGTACACCTTTGTTGAGATTTTCATCTTCAAATACCTTAGCGATTTAGGCGTTTTGAAGGGAATGTATTCATTCTATGATTTGCTGGGAAAATACTCTGGCAATAATGAGAATGAGGTGCTTGAATATTATGCTTCCACGGTACGAGTAAAGATTAAAGCTCTTTTCCCTGGCAACCCGAAGGACAAAACTACCATTATCAATGGAACAATTTTTGTATCCAAAGACGACAAGGCTGTTTCTGGATATGCGACTGTTTTCCACAAAATTCTTAAGCGTTTTAATGATTTTGGGACTTTAGAGAACATAGACTACGACTTCAAAAGCAAGCTGTTTGAAACATTCTTGAAAGAATCAATCAGTAAGAAAAATTGGGGTCAATACTTTACACCCTTGAAGGTAGTTCGAGCTATTGTCAATATGATAGACATCACTCCGGGTATGAAGATTTGCGATCCGGCGTGTGGCGTTGGAAAATTCTTGCTTGAACCGATTCTTCACGATTTGCACCGATTCTATAAAGTGGAGGATGGAGAGTTAAAGCCCCAAATTATGCTGAGTGGTTTTGACAAAGGATTTGATAAGGACGAACAAAAAACAATCATTCTTGCTAAAGCAAATATGCTGATTTATATGTCTGGTTTGCTCCGAGAGCATCCAGAAATGACAGATAAATTTGCTAAACTTTTTAACGACACGTTTTGCTTCAAACCAACTCGATTCTTGGAACCTTGGCAAAGCCCGTCCATGATCAGTATGATCTGATTTTAACGAATCCGCCGTATGTTATGAGCGGAAGTAGTAATTTGAAGGAAGAGATTTCCAAGGATGATGCACTCAAGAAATACTTTTCTGTAAGCGCAATGGGCATCGAAGGTTTGTTCATGGAATGGATTATTCGTGCCCTCAAACCAAATGGAAAAGCGTTTATTGTCGTGCCTGATGGTATTATGAACCGCAGTAACGACAAAAAGCTCCGTGACTTTATATTGGAGCAGTGTGAAATTGATGCTGTCATCTCTCTTCCGTTAAACACTTTCTTCACAACTAACAAAAAAACTTACATTCTTGCTCTGACAAAAAAAGCACCTGTTATGGTGGATGGTGTGCCTACGCTTCAGCGCCAAATCTCCCCAGTATTTACCTATTTGTGTTCGGAAATCGGAGAAACTCGTGATGTGTACCGTTTTGACATCAATCAAAATGATTTGCAGGTTGCATCTGATCTTTTTAATATGTTCAAGGGTGCGAAAACGAGCTTTGCAAACACATTGAACATGATTGGTGATCGGAGATGCAAAATTTCGAGCATTGATGACTTTTACAACGGAACTCATTGGTGCGTGGAACGATGGTGGAATCACGAAGAACGGCAGGCTCTTGGTATCGAGGAAGAATCCAAGACAATCGGAGTAAATGACTTTAGAGTTTTACTTGCTGATACGATTAACACATTGTCTGAACTTGATGAACCATTGGCTGAAGTTGAAAAAAAAAACGATGAGGGCCTTCAGTTTTTAGAAATCCCCATTACTCAGGTGTTTGATATTGTTCGTGGCGACGGAAAATATACTCGAAGCTATGTACATGAACACACTGGTGAGCATCCATTATATTCTGGCAACACATTTGGACCATTTGCTCAGATCGATTCCTATGATTATAATGTTCCGGCATTGACATGGGCAATAGATGGTTTAGCGGGCTACATGATGATTCACAGATCACCTTTTTCCGCAACCAACCACCGTGGAATACTCCTACTGAAAGACACAAATATAGACCTGGAGTACGCAAAATATACCTTGGAACCTATTTTTAGAGAGCTTAAAAAAGGGCGGCAAGGCGATAATGGAGAGAATGAGTACACATCATTACCACCATTTATGATTCAATCTGTAAAATTTGCTATTCCGGTAGACCATGACGGAGAGCCTTGGCTTGAAAAGCAAAAAGAAATCGCCGCAGGTTATGTAACTTTGGAACAAACCAAAGAAACTGTTGTTGAACAAATTGCAAATCTCTCACAGGTTTCTGTTGTGCCGAATTGTGATGAATATGCGATCGAATATTTGCCTTTGAGTGAGCTATTTGACACAATTAAAGGAAAGTCAAAGTACACCAAAAAGTACGGGAATTTACACTCAGGCCCTTACCCAGTCTACTCGGCATCAAGTCAAGGGACACTGACCCATTTAGATACCTACGATTATGACGGTCGTTATATGACATGGTCAACAAACGGATTTGCAGGTACGATTCTTATTCTGAATGGCAAATTTTCCATTAACGGAGATCGTGGAATCTTGGTTCCTAAAAACGGGCGTCAAGATTTGGACTTCGATTATATGAAATTTACATTAGAACCCATATTCCGAGAGCTGGCTAAAGGTCGAAAAGGCGATAACGGAGAAGATGAATTTACTAAACTATATCCTTCGATGTTAAGCGACATTATGGTACCAATTCCTGTCGATGGTAAAGGAAATATTAGCCTTTTACTTCAAAAGGAGATTGCCCAAAAGTTTATATCAGTACAAAATAGTCAGAAAGAAATTATTGAAAAATTGGATGCACTGATATCCAAGAAAATTTCCATGTAATCAAAAGGAAGCGCTCATTTTATTTTGAGCGCTTCCTTTTTACTTTCGCTTTTTCTTTTTTGCTCCATGGTAAGGCTGTGACCGAGCTTTCCCCCTCATATTGTTGGGATTCTTCAGTAGCTTGGACAGGCTCAGTATTCGCAGAAAAGCAGAAAAATCCTCGGATGAAATTTTTTCAAAAGGAATCTGCATTTTATCACAGAACTCATGGA
>OICK01000865.1_pt1 | contig 12222 bp, 10 predicted proteins | sample 1581281 | NCBI WGS metagenome assembly OICK01 (sample SAMEA3882557, study PRJEB24775) | human gut metagenome | biome: human-associated habitat; feature: intestine environment; material: feces | place: Netherlands | collected 2009/2010 | reverse complement strand
ACTGTAGCTTCCTGTACATGGACAGCGGAGTCGCCTGCTCCCTGCTCTTCGTTTACCCGGTGATGACAGCCGTCCTGATGGCCATGCTCTATGGAGAGAAGATCACGAAGGCCACAGCGGCAGCCATAGCGCTCTCGCTGGTAGGAGTCCTTCTTCTTTATAAAGGTGACGGCGAAACCGTCCTCAGTACCGTCGGAGTGCTTCTGGTCATGGTCTCCGCCCTGAGCTACGCACTCTACATCATCGTGGCCAACCGAGCCTCCGCACCGGAATCCGAGCTGGGGACCGGGCACAGCAAGTTATCCAAATATATTCCTTTGCCACACAGGGTGACAATCCACAGGCTTGACATGTCGGCGATGAAGCTTAGTTTCTACGTGCTTATCGTCTGCGCCGTGTCGATGGTCCTGTTCTCGTTCACATCTGCGGAAAGGCATCTCATGCCGCTTGTCACCGGCCGCGAATGGGGATATTCATTGATGCTCGCCATCGTCCCGACCGTATTCTCGCTCGTCTCTATGGGAATCGCCGTGCGCATCATCGGTTCCACACCGACAGCCATCATGGGTGCCCTTGAGCCGCTCACTGCGGTCGTGATCGGACTCACTGTCTTCCACGAGGCCCTGACCGTCAACCTGGTAGTCGGCATCCTGCTGATCCTCACGGCGGTGATCACAATCATCCTCAGCAAGGGGAAAGCCTCCGCATGAAGAAGATCAGGGAAATACTCAAGATAGGTCTGCCGATCATGCTCGGACAGGCCTGCGTCATAATTCTGGCGTTCGCCGACAACATCATGATCGGGTGGCACAGCGTGGACGAGCTCGCCGCGTCATCGTTCGTGAACAATGTCATGAACCTGTTCATCCTCACCGAATTGGGATTCGCGACCGGGATGACTCCGATGATAGGTGCGGACAACGGGACCGGCAACATCAAAGGAATCGGGATCACGGTGAAAAACGGTCTCATGACAAACGGAATCATCGGCGGGATCAGCATCATTCTCCTTACAATCATCTACTTCTGTCTTGATCACTTCGGCCAGGCACCTGAATTGATGCCTTACATCAAGCCTTATTTCGCCATCATCGGAATCTCTACCCTGTTCGCCCTCGGATTCAACGTCCTCAAGCAATTCACGGACGGAATATGCCGCCCGATGATCTCGATGACCCTGCTGATGATCGGGAACCTGCTGAATATATTCGGAAACTGGGTGCTGATCTACGGCAAGCTCGGATTCCCGGAAATGGGGCTCACCGGAGCCGGCATCAGCACGCTCGTCTCCAGAGCGCTGATTCTTCTCGTGTTCGTCGTATTCATATTCAAGTCAAAGAAAATGAATGAATATGCCCGCGCGTTCAAAGAGGCGCTCCTTTCCCGCGGCGAGATGAAAACCGTATTCAAGATGGGCTACCCGGTCGGCATCCAGATGGCCTTGGAATCCTCCACATTCACATTCGCCGCGGTGATGGCAGGCTGGCTGGGAGTCATCCAACTGGCGGCTCACCAAGTGGTCATCACCATCTCGCAGCTCTTCTTCCTGATGATGCAGGGGCTCTCGTTCGCAGTCTCGATCCTCGTCAGCAACGCTTTCGGCAGAAAGGACTTAGGGTCTGTCCGTGAATATGCCCGCAAAGGTTACTTCATGACACTCGGCATCTCCGCCACGCTGTCGGTGCTGCTGTACTGCTTCCGCTACCAGGCCGCCGGAATATTCACAGACTCCCCTGAGGTCTCGGCGATGGCTGTGTCGCTTTTCTTCCTGCTCTTCGCCTACCAGTTCGGCGACGGTCTCCAGCTCTGCTTCGCCAACGTCCTGCGTGGCATCCAGGATGTCAGGCCGATTATGTACGCCGCGTTCGTAAGTTACTATCTCATAGCGATTCCGTCAGCATACGTCCTCGGCTTCAAGACCAGTCTCGGCATCCACGGAATATGGCTGGGCTTCCCCATCGGCCTCACCCTCGCCGGCATATTCTTCTACGCCCGCTACCGCAGTGACCTCAAGAGGTTCGGCAAATCATAGTGTAAGCATAGGCTTAAATATTAAATGAAAAAATAATGGCATCCAAACAAATTGGGCATAATGAGATCGACATGCTTCATGGACCGTTGTTCATGAAGATTCTTTTGTTCGCGCTGCCGTTGGCTGCGAGCAGTGTGCTGCAGCAGCTGTTCAACTCGGTGGATGTGGCGGTGGTGGGACGGTTCGCAAGCAGCGAAGCGCTGGCGGCGGTGGGGAGCAACGCTCCGGTTATCAATCTGCTGATCAATCTGTTTGTGGGCATATCGATGGGTGCCAACGCAGTCATCTCCAACCATATCGGGCAGAATGACAGGGAAAAGATACGCAGTGCGGTGAGCACCTCAGCGGTCGTGGCGCTGCTCAGCGGCGTTTTCCTGATGGTGTTGGGAACGGCGGTAGCGGGGCCGGTGCACAGGATGATGGGGACACCGGTCGAGGTCACGAGGATGGCGGTGTCATACCTCCGGATCTATTTTCTGGGCATGCCGTTCATCATGATCTTCAATTTCGGGTCTGCGATCCTGCGAAGTCTCGGCGACACCCGGCGGCCTCTTTACATCCTGATATGGGCCGGGATCATAAACACAGTGCTCAACCTGTTGTTTGTCATCGTCTTCCACATGGGAGTGGAAGGTGTGGCGATCGCCACTGGCATCTCCAACCTGTTCAGTGCGGTGATGGTGGTCCAAATTCTGCTACGGGAGCAAGACCCTTACAAGCTGCACCTTTACGACATGCACATCCAGAAGGACGAACTTTCACACATGCTGGAGATCGGTGTGCCGGCGGGACTGCAAGGAGTGGTGTTCTCCATCTCCAACGTGATCATCCAGGCCAGCATCAACAGCTATGGTTTCAACGCGGTCGCCGGTTCGGCGGCGGCTTTGAACTTCGAGCAGTACTGCTACTATGTCATCGCGGCGTTCAACGGGGCGGCGATCAGCTTCGTGGGGCAGAACTACGGAGCCGGGAATATGGACAGAGTCAAAAGAATATTCCTGATCTGCATGGGGTTAGGCACTCTTTCCTGTGCCTTGCTCAACTGGGTGTTCGCCGGATGGTCCGACTTTTTCCTCGGACTGTTCACGGATTCCCAGACGGTGAAGGATTTCGGCACGATCAGGATGCGGACCGTGCTGATGTTCCAAGGACTGGCATGTCTCTACGAGATCCCGGGGTCAGCACTGCGCGGCATGGGCCGGTCGATGCTCCCGACCCTGCTGACGGTCTTCGGAACATGTGTCCTGCGCATCGCCTGGGTTTACACCGTCTGTCCGGTCTGGGAAGGTTTCCATGCGTTGATGTTCGTCTATCCTGTCTCTTGGACCATCACCGGCATAATGGTCATGACCGCCTACCTTATCACATTCCGCAGAATCCAGCTGAAATCATTAACGGTCTGATGCTCAATTGATGGGGATTCACTCTTTGTTCCTCAATCACTTACCGATTCCTGCCCTTCCACGATGCCTGGCAGAATCACGGAATATATTCATTCATAATTACTTAATAAACTCATTACAGATTTGGCCCGTGGTTTTGAGGTATGAGAGCCAGGCGAGGAAGTGGTTGATGTCGGCCTCGACGCTGTCACGGTTGGCCACCTGCCAGAGGGTCTGGGCCTCAAGGAGATCGGAGAGGGTCTCGGTGCCGGCATCGTAATGGAGGCGGCTGACACGGACATTCTCCTCTGCGGAAGCGGTGTTGCTTGCGGCCAGAGCACGTTCATATTCAGACTCATCCAACTCGTTGGCGGCCTTGGACATCTCAAGGGTCATCAGCTCGTAGTTGCTGTCGCGCTCGGAGACGGCCTGCTCGTACTCGGACTTGTCGGACTTGACCTTGTAGAAATGCTCGCCGAAGTGGAAGATCGGGATGCCGACCTTGGCACCGACACTGAAACCGGCCTTGTCGATGAATGTCTCATCGTTGACGGTCAGGCCGTGGGTGTAGCCATAGCCAGCGAATATCCCGGCCTGAGGGAGAGCATCGGCCCTTGTCATACGCACCTGCTGGGCGGCTGCCTGAACCTGGCCGGCATCTTCTTCTACGCCCGCTACCGCGCCGACCTCCGCCGCCTCAGCCGTTAGCCGGCAGCAGATAGACGACCACCGCCAGACGACAGACGACAGACTGTTGACAATAGACAATAGACAATAGACAATAGACAATAGACGATAGAAAATAAACGGTAGCCGACAAACTATGGCCGGTAGCTGACGTTTTTCCGCCACATAATTCCAATGACGACACCCCAAGGCAACTCCGCGGTCACGATTAGGCGGGTTTTCTCGCCCGCGGAGGTGCAAATGAGACTCCGCGGGCGGGATTCAGCGAGTTTCCCTCTCCTAATCGAGAGAAACCACTTGCAGAGATGAGGAATAGTTGGCCGGCAGATCCGAAACCAGAGCGTCGTCCATCATCATTCGATGCAATGCATGGAAATCAATCATATTTGAGGTGGCAAAGAAGAGGTAGGAATATTCATTATCCTGGTCGTGTGCGAATGGGTACTGAGAGAGTCTAAGGTACATCATGTCGGGGATGAAAATCTCGGCGGCGGATTCCAAAGGAGTGATGCTGAAGGAGATAGCCTTTGTCTTATGGTTCAGTCTCAATATGTTGAAATAGAGAAGGCTGTGGGTTCTGTTTGAGATCATGAAACAGAACTCGCCTTCATCAACCATCTCCTTCTCTACCGTTATACTGTCCGAGGAGTGAATGGCACGGCCGGCGAACACGCTGTCCGCATATTGCCTCAAAACGGAATAGACGGTGTCGGTCATCGTCGGAATCCTTACCTGAGCGAAACCCTCATCTCCATTGTCACGGGTAGTGGCGCCCAATACTGAATATGTCGGGAGCGGCCTACGCTCTTTTGCCAACTCACTGGCCAACGAACTGTTAAGCCTTGCAGTGACATTTCTTGAAGCAGCCTCAGACTTCTCTATCAGAGCCTTCACATCAATAATTCCCTCTTCATCGAATGTGAATATGCGGCTGGTCTCCTTGTCCAGAATCGACAATGAGCCTCCTTTCAAGACACGGCACACATCACTCGGATCCACGCTCATCCGTTTGGACACACCAGACCAAGTCGAAGATTTTTCCTTACATACAGAGACATCACCTGAATATTTGAAAACAGAGTAACGGCTCTGGACCTTGCCTGGCTGCAAGGCCATCATAAAACACAATACCGCAATGATAATAGATGCAGTTCTCATCTCTTTCTATTTTTATGAATATGGATTTTTACGGCTTTGAGCAATCCCAGCCAGATGTCCATAGCGAGCATTCCCAGACCTAACATAAGCAATGTCGGGGCGAAATTCAGATAATCTCCACGATGGGCGAACACATTGCATCCCAAAACAAGGAACGCGTACATTAAAGCAAGTTGCAGGAAACGCACAAAGCATCCCTCGAATGCGCAACGCTTCTTTATCACCAGCACCAAAAGAATGAATATGAATGACAACGCGATCGCCATCACCCAGCTTATAGCCTCCGATGTCTCCTCAATATAACACGAATCAAGAATAGTCTGGAGTGCCCTTGCGTGGATCAGCAAACCCGCCATACCCTCATCTATCGGAGTCAGGTGGAAGTCTGACTGATCGAATATATTGCCAATCAAAACCACCTTACCCTCAATACTTTGTCGCACCTCCTCCAAAGGAATATCTCCGTTTGACAATGCTTCCGCAGGAATGATCTCGAACTCCCAGGACGGATAATTGATCGTCTCCTTGCTCCGGCCTCTTGCCATCAAGGCTTCGAACTTCTCCGGAGCCGCCACTCTGGCCAATTCCGCAGAGAAACTTCTTATCGTGTCGTTGCCTACGATATATTCCGGCTCAAAATCCCTGATGACATTACGCACCGAATTGGCGGAAAGGTTGACAACTCCTTTATGCTCAATGGAAATGTCATCATAAAAATATGATCCGAATATACTTGCGTGGCCATTAATCATCTGCAGACCGACCGGAAAGACAAGATTGGGGCACTGTGTCAAAGATGTGATCAACTCCGGATCCGTGGCCGCTGGATAATTGAAGAACACGTCAAGGCCAATCGCCGCCGGGTTAAGGTAGTCCACATAGTCCAGTGCCTCGGTGATGCCTTCACGGGAACAGCCGTCAATGCTGACAATGACAATGTCATCGCTCAACGTCCGTTTGGCACGCTGCTCCGCGACCGTGTTGTAAACATCCGTGAAGTCGAAATCCAATGTCTTCTCCATCGGGGCGAACGCCGAGATCGAAGTCAGGTCGTATGCTATCCAATGCGACAGGCCGAACGCGATGGCCGTTATGACCAATGCGTTCAGCGGAAGGCGTAACCGTTTGAACAAATTGAATATTATTTGTTTAAACCTACTCAGTCGCATCGGGATAAGAAACAGAGGTTAATCGTAAACAGGGACATTCTTGAAGGAAATCCTGTTACCCTCTAATTCCGGCCCCATATAAATGTATACACCAATTAAGTACGTAATACTTTTGACATCGGAAGGAACATTACTTATCGTTATAGAGCCCTTACATTCAGGCCCTTCCGGAAAACTAGTGTTAAGAGGGTATGTACCGTTTGTCTCGCTATACTCACGAAATGCGACCTTGTACGATGAGATATATTCATTACCTTTATCATCATAAATGACTGTAGTCGGTGACCCACTCCGGTGTTCGTCAGAGTGTAGTTGAAGACAACCGATGATCCGGATCTTACGCAACTGACAATTTTCGCATCAATCCGCCTGTCGCAAGATGTCACCGTTGCTGACGAATAATCGTTAACAGCATTCCGTTTTGCCGTAACCTTGACACGGAAGTCTTTGCGTCCCGCTCTGACAACTAAGTAACAAGTTTCCTCGTCCTTTTTCATCTTGTTTCTGTCAACGGTAAGTTTCAGGTATTCGACCTTACTCGTCTTTTCATAATCTGGGATGGTACCGTCATTCTTTTCCAATGCTACCCAAGTCGGATTTCCCTCCAATTCAGAATGATAGTCCAACGCAGCGTTATGCGCTTTCAACGTCACAGCAAGGACATCCTTCCCACGACCGAAATCGAGACCTTCCCCTGGAGTAACTTCCGCATAGGAGTTCACACTCTCCCGTAAATAGAAGTCACACACGAACTCCCGTCCTGGATTAATTGTGATTTGACGATAACGTCCAACATATCCATCAGCGTTCACTGTCACCTTATAGGTGCCTGGTTCCAGATTAACAAAACCATAATAGCCTTTGGAATCTGTCTTACAAGTAAGGTTAGCGGGGGACAATTCCACCTGAGCCCCGGAAATCTCACTTCTATAATCCAGGTCACTTACATATCCCCAGATTTGTCCCGTCTGCTCGGTCTCGCCTTCAGTGGTGGCCGCTTCAAGACAGCCAGCCAACGAGGCCGCACATAATAGATAGAAGAATACTTTTTTCATTGTTAAAACAATTATTGAATCTTGATTACTTCAACCTTTGACCTTTTATATTTAGAAGCCAAGTCTCCTATAGGCGCTCCAATATATGTCGGATCGCAAACCGTGTATTTAACTCCGTCAATGGCAATATGGTCACCCACCACGTCCGACTCAAACCTGACAGCAGTGGCAAGATGAAGAGGATAATGCAGCAATACTACATCCAGTCCCAAAAGGTCACGAACCAACACGGAATACAGAATGGCCCTGTCCTCACAATCACTATAACGATAGAAGAATGTCTCATCCGCAAAAAACGCTCTCTCCTTGCCAAATTGCTCAACGTCAGTCTTATACTTGAATGCCGTTTGGACAAAATCCAAAAGCATATTCGCCGCGGTCCGTTGATCCTTTCCCGCCAAGCGGCCACGCAATTCCGGATAAAGTTGCGTCTTCACATCCGAACTCAATGATGCCTCTGAATATATGTTCCACTCATTGCTGAGCGGATAGTCATCATAAAAACGAATAAGATTCTCATTGACTGAAAGACGGAATGATAATTCAGGATATCTCTTTGACACATAGTCTCTTGGCTCTGTAAGTTTTGGGGCAAGGATCTGTTCTCCGATGAGCCTCAAAGAGAACATCTGTTCCTTCGGTGTGACAAAGTCAGTCAATAACAACTGCTTGTCTGCAAGTGTCTTGTCCATAACGTAATACTTGCGGCCTTGAACATTTAAATAAGTATGGTCATACATTACATTCTTGAAAGGCAGCAGAAGGGCAAGCGACTCCTCCGTCCTGGCCATCCGCACCATATAACCGGACTGGGTCAGGATATAGACCTGCATCAACGTCGCCTCATTGCGCATATCCTCCGGGAAAAACGCCTTTGTCATCTCATCAAGAAAACGTATATAGCCCCAATCGCACAGATTCAAATCTTCACGCCAGCACAAGGCCTCATAGACAACCGGAAGATACTTTCCGGAAGACAATGTTTTCCAAGCATCTGAAATGCTTTTCTCATCAATTCCACGCAGTCTGAAAATCAAATCCTTCCTCAACGGAACGCCACATTCACACCCATAAAAATCAAAAGTGAAAGAAGGTGTCCTCACATATTCAGGAATATCTATAGGCGCGAACGGTTCCGGCCGAAGCCGTGGTTCCATATCATCGATAATTCCTTCAAATGGAATCAAGTCATCGGAAGTGCCTGAATTTGGATCTTTCACATCCGGCATTGGTGGTTCCGGCAAGGTCGGAGCAGGGATTGCCGGATTCACTGTATGCTTCTCCCAAGGCTTGGCGATATAGTCAGCAAGGTCGGCGTTCACCTTATCGCGATATTCCTTGAACTTGTCCTGCTTCCGCTCCTTGTACTCGTTGAAATCTTTCATCATCCGCTTGCGGTATGCGTCAAACGACTGGGCGGAAAGTCCATTTGTTACAAGCAGCAAATAAACGAATAGAAGTATCCTGCAATACATAATCGGTTATTTAAATACAGGCACGTTCTTGAAGGAAATCTTATCTCCATCCAACCTTACACCATTGTATACATATACCCCAATAGTATATGTAACACTTTTAACATCAGATGGAACATTTTTGAGAGTTATGGAACCTTTACATTCCGGTCCCTCAGGGAATTTTGTCCCGAAGAAAGAACTCAGATTCCCATACTCGCTCTTCTGATCCCTGAAAGTCATATATGGGTATATATATTCATTTCCTTTATCATCAAAAATGGTTGTTGGGTGACTATTGTTTTGAGGATAACAAATCCTAAAATCGTTCACATCTCCCAACCCATTGTTTGTCAAAGTATAATTAAACACTACTGACGATCCAGACCATTTGCAGCTGACAATCTTAGCCACCACACGGCTGTCACAAGTAATCACCGTAGCCGAAGAGTAATCCTCAACCTGCTCCCGGCTAATCTTCAAAGCCACACGCAGTACACTCTCCCCCGCCCTGACAATCAATGTGCTTGCCTCTTCATTTGAAGTCATCTTCGTCCGGTCAACCGTCAATGTCAGAGTCCCAGTCTTGCCTGAAGTCTCGTAATCCTCCAACGTTCCCGAAGTCTTGTCCAATGAAACCCAGGCTGGATTTCCCTCAAGTTCAGCGGTATAGGCGAACGAGCCATAATGAGCCTTAAGAGTCACTGTAGCCGAACCTTGTTCTTTTCCGAAATCAATCGGTCCAGACGGTGAGACTTCCACGTAGGCCTTAGGCTTCTCGCTGTAGTCACAAGTAACGATCACTGGAATCACCTTGGAAGCCGCCTGCACATAGATTGTCGCCGATGTCTTCTGCGTGATGCCGCTGCGGTCGATCGTCACAGTCACTTCCGCCGATTCGCCTTTGCTCAAAGAGCCGCTTGAAGGATGAACGGAACTGATCCACTTCACCGAAGAGTAATCCTGGATTTTCCATTGAAGAGTCCCGTTGTAAGTCTCGTTGCACAATGTCATCTTGCGGATGGTTTCCACCGAGCCGAAGGAAAGATTCTCAGGAGTGATTGAGAATGAGAAATTTGTGCCGGCCTTGGCAGTTATGTCAACAGGGAACGACTCCCCGTCCGCGATGACTCTGATTGTGGCCGCCTCATCCTTCTTGACTAGATTTCGGTTAAGCGTGACCACGACGGCGCTGGATTTCCCGACAGCTGTCTCACCCTTCAAAGGAGAAACAGTCATCCAGTCCGGAGCATCCATTATCTGCCACTTCACCGTGCCGGCATTGCCGACATTCTGAATCGAGAATGAAAGCGAGGACTGCTCCGAGCCGAAGTCTAGAGAAGTGGACGAGAGTTTTATTCTGGCCTCCTTGACCTCTTTCTTAAGCGACACATCACACTGGACCGCCAAACCAGGAACAATCGTGACCTGACGGCTGTCTGTCACATAGCTATTGGAAGAAACCTGAACCTTGGCCTGCCCGGCATCCAGATCCTTGAACTCATAATGCCCGTCAACGCCAGTCACAGTGGACAGATTCCCCGGCGAAAGCACAACCTGAGCGTTCCTCAACGCTTCGCCAGTCTCTGAATCAGAAACAATTCCATAGACGCTTCCGAAGGTTGACACCTCATCCTCGGAACAGCCGGCAAAAAGCAAACCTCCTAATAAACAACTGAATATTGCGAATATATTCAAAGATTTCATTTATGAACAAATTTAAAAATTGATTGATGCGGCGACCACCGGAGTTCCGTAAGGCGAGACACCTGGCATCACTGAATATTTTCCATTATTGATCAAAAGTCGTCTCGCCCCTGGAGCCGCTGCGGCATCGATGAGGTTGTAGGCGTACAATGCGGCCACAGCCCCGATACAGACATTCCGAGCCGTGGCAAAATGATCCCGCTTGGTGGAATAACTCTTCATCAAAGACACATCGTGCGTCCCGGAAATCTTCTTCACATAATCACTCCTCTGATTATCAAAGAATATGATCCCACCGGCCAATGCGGCGCATCCGCCAAGAATCAGTCCACCTTTCAGGTTCGCCCCTTTGTGGAATTGTCCCCAGCCAGGAACAATAGCCGAACGCCACAGTCCGCTGACACCATAACGGTTTGTGACTCCAATAGCCGAGAAATCAGCCTGTTGACCTTTCCGTTCGACGGCATAGACGGCACGGTAGTCCAGAACGTTGACGCCTTCCCTTTGCGACGAGACCCAATATTCATCAATACGTCTGGAATGGATCGGCTCTGAGATTCCATCCGAACGCAACTCAAAGGTATAACTGTCAGTGCCCTCACCGCGAACTCCAGCAGACGAAGAATATATTTGCTGTGACTTGTCAACGTAGATCTCCTTAACCGAGATATTGTCAGTCCTTTCCACATTGGCAGACAGCTGTTTCAACGCGGATGTGCGGGCTCCGTCAAGCGAGGTCGCCATATCGGAGCTGACCTCAACGAAATAGAATGTTGAATATTCAGTACGCGGAACGTTTCCGACCCAGCGTGGTTTTGCCGTGCGCCAGCCCTGTGCGTCAGCAAGCGAAACCGAACAAAGCAGCGCAAGGCAAAGAATCAAGATCCTGCGGCGCATATCAGTTCTCCTTCAGCTTACCGTAAACGATGTCCTTGAACTCATCGTGACGGGATTCAATCTTAGCCCTGTCCTCGTCCGAGATACGATCCTTGACTTTCTGCTCGATCTGCTTCACAAGAGCGTCTTTGTCACCACCGTATTCAACGCAGACATACACTGTATATTGATTGTTCTTTCCATAATATCTGGAAGTCTTGATAACGTGCATATCACGTATAACTTGCTGAGAAATCAACGCTGCCAGATCATTGGATTCACCAGAGTGATCCGATACCGAACGACCAGTATTGTCATCGCCAGCATATTGCCCCAAGGATATTCCCAGATCTTCAGTGGCGGAGAGCACCGCCTTCTCTATCTTGCGGGCATACATAGCGTTAGCCTGCAACTCGGCGATGTTCCTGGCTGTCATCTCTTTGAAATGCGTTCCTTTTCCATAAGCTCTAGTATAAGGAGACTGCATACAAAGATCAACGCAAGGATCATTTGCTAAGGCTACTCCATCCGGATTCTCGATTGAAACTTTCTTAGACGCTCCACAGGCAGTCATAAGGCACAGAACGGCAGCCGACAATGCCGCCAAAACAAAATGGATTTTTCTCATAATGACTAGTGTTTTGTTAATTAAGTAACATTCAAAAAATAACCTGCATCATCTTAAGGAATCTTTTCGGTCTA
>OICK01000863.1_pt1 | contig 12256 bp, 10 predicted proteins | sample 1581281 | NCBI WGS metagenome assembly OICK01 (sample SAMEA3882557, study PRJEB24775) | human gut metagenome | biome: human-associated habitat; feature: intestine environment; material: feces | place: Netherlands | collected 2009/2010 | reverse complement strand
GGGAGAAGCATGGCACCATCGGCGCCGTCGCACGTGACGCGTCCGGCAATATCGCAGCCGGCACCTCCACTGGCGGCATCACCAACCAGATGCCGGGCCGTGTTGGCGATTCGCCACTGCCGGGTTGCGGCACCTACGCCAACAACGATTCCGTTGCGATCTCCTGCACCGGCATCGGTGAGGCGTTCGTCAAGGAAGTCGCCGCGCACCAGGTTTCTGACCGTGTGCTGTATGCCAAGGAAGATCCGGTCGAGGCTGCGAAGGCCGCGCTGGACGGTGTGGCCCGTCACCACGGCGACGGTGGCATGATCGTCGTCCCCGCCCATGGCGACGGTGCGATGGTGTTCAACAGCGAGATGATGAACTGCGGTTGGAAGTCCCCGAAGGGCAGCTACGTGCAGAGCTGACGCCATAGGTTTGACGCCGCAAGCAAATAAACGAAACGGCTGCAGAACGCCGAGTGGGGGTTCGAATCCATTAAGGATTCGAACCCCCACTCGTTTTTCGTTGCCGATTGGCAGCAAAACGTCACAACGAAGCCGTCACTTGGTGATGGTGTTGTAGGTAGGCAGGTTGGTGTAGTCGAACGACACGTTCTTCACGTTCGTCGCGGACGCGGCGGCGACGTTGTCGTTCCACAGCGGAATCACCGGAAGATCCTTGGCCAGCACTTCCTGCGCCTTGGTGAAGTCCTCGGTTCGCTTCTTTACGTCGGTCTGGGCGAGCGCGGCGTTCAGGAGCTTGTCGAATTCCGCGCTCTTGTAATCACCATCGTTCGAACCATGACCGTCAGCGGAGCTGGAGGCATATAGCGGATTGAGATAATCTTCAGCGGACGGGTAATCCAGCATCCAGCCGGCACGGAACGCGGTTTTGATGGTGCGGTTGGTCACCTGGTTACGCACGTCGCTGAACGTGGCGTACGGCTCGCCAGCGGCGTCGATGTCGAGTGTGTTCTTGATCTGGTTGCACACGGCATCGACCCATTCCTTATGGCCGCCATCGGCATTATAGGCGATTCGGAAGTTGCCGGACCATGGCTTGATGGCATTGGCTTTCTTCCACAGTTCCTTGGCCTTGGAAGCGTTGTACTTCAGGTTGTCGCCGTTCTTCTCCAGCTTCTTCACATATTCGGGGACGAGCGGTGAAGTGAAATCGGTGGCCGGGGTCTTCGTGTTGTTGTAAACCTTCTTGACGATCTGGTCGCGGTTGATGGCCATGGAAATGGCCTGACGACGCAATTGGCCTTCCTCGTCGTTGCCGAAATGCTCAAGACGTTCCGGAATGACGAAGGACTGGAACGAGGATCCTGCCTGACTGTAGGCGATCACGCTGGAATCCTGACGGAAGGTCTTCACCGCGGACTGTGGAATCTGATCCATCACGTCGAGGTTGCCGGACAGCACGTCGGAGTAAGCGGAATCCTCATTCGTATAGACGCGGTATTCGATGCCGTTGTTGGATACCTTGCGGCTGCCCTTATAATCCTTGTTCGGCACGATGATGATGTTCTTGTCATGCGACCAGGACTTGAACTTGTACGGACCATTGCCAATCGGAGCCTGACCGAACTTCTTGATGTCCTTAAATGCCACGCTCGGCAGCGGGAACATGGATTGGTGCGCGAGCTTGGTCGGGAACACGGAATCAGGCTTGTTCAGCTCGACGACCAGCGTGTAGTCGTCCGGGGTGGAAAGACCGGAAAGTGTGGCCTTCGGATCGACGTTCGGATCCTGCAGCTCGTCATAGCCCTTGATGGTGGAGAAGCGGCTCGAGGTCTTCTGCGCGTTCTTCACATTGGCGGCGAAACTCCAGGTGTCGGCGAAGGAATGGGCGGTTACTGCCTCGCCGTTGGTGAACTTCCAACCCTTCTTCAGTTTGATCGTGTACTTGGTGGCGTCCTCGTTCGGGGTGATACTCTCGGCGACTTCGAGATGTTGCTTGCCCTTCGCGTCGAAGCTCACCAGACCTTCGAACAGGTAGCGGATGACCTTGCCGCCGCCCATTTCGTTGGTGTCGCTCGGAATCAGACCGTTCTGCGGCTCGCTGTTGTTCACGGAAATCAGCGAGGTGTCGCTGGAATTGCTGGTGGCGGCGTTGTCATCGGATGACGAGCCGCACGCGGCGACCGACATCAGCATGGTTCCCGCCGCGGCCATGGCGACCAGGCGGTGGAGCATGTTTCTCTTCATTGTTTTCTCCTCTGATGTTGACATTCCGTCGCTTATGACGGCGGAAAGACAATAGACGTGATTATAGGAGTTTTGTTAACCGAGCTCACTGCTCTGTCTCAATGTGAGATGGAACGTTTCCATACAAAAGGGCTAAGAGGGTAATGCAGGGAGGGAAGAGGGGCGGGATGCCGCTGAGAACATCAGTCGAAGCGGACGCCCTCGGGCTTGCTGGGCAGCGAGTACAGGAATGCTTGGATGATCAGCGAGATGCCGGCCATGCCGAGGCTGACATAGAACAGCGTGAGCAGCATTCCCGGGAAGCTGTTCGGGTCATGAAAGTCGAGTTTCGGTGGCTCGTGGGGGATGACCATGATCATGCCGATTTCGATGATGACCAGGCCGAACGCAATGACGACCAGCATCGCAAGGGCCAGAATGGTGCCGACATGCCCAAGCAGAAACCACCAGCCGGTGCGGTTGGCATCATGCAGCCTTCTGAAGGAGATGGCCATGATCGGCACCATGGTGGCCAGCATCCACAGTATTCCGGACACCGTTCCGGCAGCCGGAATAAGGAATATCAGCACGCTGACCGGAATGAAGAACAGCATGGCGAGCCAGAACTCGCGTCTGCTGGAACGCCCCCGAAACTCCATGTAGCCGATGAAAAAACGTTTGACGGCATCAATGAAACCGCAGTGGTAGTCGGGCGTCCATGTGCCGTTGCCGCTGTAGGGGAATCGCATATTCGTAAAGCCTTCTTCTCAATGAAACGCATACGCTGGATTCGCGTCGCGCGTCCACCGACGGTGGTGTGCGGCCATCGTAACATGCTGCTATTCGCCCATAGCGCAACCGTTGCAATCGCAATGATTCGGCGGCTTTTCCCGCAATATGGCGTGTGTGGCCGACCATAGCGTCGGTCACACACGAAAGACGGAAAACTTTAAAGCAAACCGTCCGCCTGCAACGCGTCATGCATGCGGTTGAGGCAATCCTCCAGCAGCGGATACGGCATCGCCATGTTCACACGCGCGCAGCCGGCTCCCGCACGGCCGCACGAACGGCCGTCGGACAGCGCCACCTTCGCCTTCTCAAGGAAATACGCGGCCGGATCGTCAATGCCGAGCGGGCCGAAATCCAGCCATGCGATATACGTGCCGCGTGGGCGAATATAGCCAACGCCCGAGAACCGCGTGCTCATCTGCTCATCGAACAACCCAAGATTGCGTCGCACGTAGGAAAGCGCGTCCTGGAACCACGGATCGCCCTCGTTGTAGGCGGTGGTGGTGGCGATCGCACCGATCGTGGCGGTCTGATGCTCGCTCCACTCCGCACGTTCCGCCCACATCTCACGGTCCGCCGGATTCGTCAGCAGCACCTGCGCGCACTTCGTACCCGGAATGTTGAACGACTTCGACGCGCTGGTGGCGGTCATAGACTGCCGCGCGGCCGCCTCGCTGATGGTCGGATACGGAATATGACGCCCCTCGAACACGAACGGCGCGTGAATCTCATCATTGAAAATACGCACGTCGTACCGTTCCGCCAGCTCGCACAGCCGCTGCTCCTCGGCCAACGTAAGCACCTTGCCGATCGGATTGTGCGGATTGCACAGCACGAACGCATGGCAGCCAGCCGCGAACGCGCGTTCGATGGCGTCGAAATCGAACAGCCATTCGCGCTCGCCGGTCGTTTCGTCGGTTCCCTGAAGCATTTCGATTTCGATCACGTCGACGTCGTACAGCTTCGGCACGCTCAGGAACGGCATGTACGCGGGCGTCGGCACGACCACGGCATTGCCGGCGCCGACCAGCTCGCGCAGGAAGATCTCGTACGCTTCCAACACGTCCGGCACCACGCGGATGATGTCCGGATCCACGTCCCAGCCGTAGTGGCTTTTCTGCCAGCCGGCGCACGCCTCGGCCACGCGGCGCTTCCACGGTTCGGGAATGTAACCGAGTTTGCAATGGTCGCAGGCGCTGTCGATGGCCTGCTGGATGCACGGCGCCAGGCCGTAGTCCATTTCCGCGATGAACGCGCCGATACAGCCGGGGTAGCGGGTCCACTTGTCGGAACCGACTTCGGCCAGATCTGCGGCGGTGGTGCGATCGATGGCATCGGCATCAAAGCCGGAAAAAATACGATTCTGCTTTTCCATGCGTTCCAGCATAGCCGCCGCCCGGTTACGCGTGTTGCGATGCCGTAACGCACATATGACGGCTGCCATGTAATCGTCGTATGTGCGATTGCTGTCATGCGATCACTGTCATACGGTTGCCGTTAGGGCCGTTGGAAACGCATGACAGCGCTGCGGAAGAACGGATTTCAGCTTTCCAGGAACGCTGGAATCGCGGCCGCCGCCGCATATCCGGCGCGGTACATGCGTTCCAGACCTTCGAACGACTTGCTCAGCGTGTTCAAGCCGTACATGCTTTCCGGCGCGAGGATGAGCACACGGCCATCCTTCTCGTATTCCTTGGCCAACGCCACCTCGTCGTTGTACGTCTGATAGCGGTTCATCAGCTTTTCCGCGGCCTCCGGGTGCGTGCGCTTCAGGATCGTGGCCGGGCCGATGTCCTTCTTCTGTTCGCGTACGGTGTCTTTCGGACGGGTGAGAATCACCACGATGCGGTCATAGCCGTCATCGATGGCCTTCTGCACCGGAATCGGATCGGCGATGCCGCCATCGAAATACGGCACACCATCCACCACATACGGCTCGCAGGCCACCGGCACGGCGGACGAAGCCTTGATGATGTCGAAATCATCAAAACGCACGCGCGATTTGTCGAAGTACTTGGTCGAGCCGTCCTCGGCATTGCAGGCCACCACGGTGAACCCGGTCTCATTGGCCTCGAACGCCGCGAAATCCAACGGATTCTCGCCATCGTGATTGCTCAGCGTGCCGTAGATGTAGTCGAGGTTGGCAAAGTTGTGGTTCTTGAAGAAGCTTTCCGCACTCGCGTACTCCTTGCGGAAGGCGTACTTGGTGTAGAAGGTGTGGTTGCGGCCGTGCTGGCGTGCGATGAATGAGGTCATATTGGCCGCGCCGGCGGAAACGCCGTAGCACATATCCACGTCGATGCCGTCCTCCAGCATGCGGTCCATAACACCACAGCCGAAAATCGCGCGGAACCCGCCGCCGACATCAATCATCGCCGTCTTTGTCATACCAACCCCCTGTTCACTTGAATCTGGTATGAGCTTACGCGTGCTGCACGGACAACGATATGGGCAGTGTGCTGTGAATTTGTCTGGTTCTTCCTTGGCTTCCCTCAGAGAGGGGAGCCAAGAACGGCTCATACGTTCAGCAATTTGCGTGACAACTCGGCAATCCGTTCGGACGGATCGGAATTGGCGAGCTCCACGCCGCCGGTCGCGTCTTCGGGTGCCAGTTTGCCCAGGGACTCCAACACCACGCCCAGATGGCGCACGGTACCCTCATTGCCGTCGATGACAGCAGCCCGTTCGGGCAGCAGCTCGCGGAAGTAGTCGCGGTAGAACACGAAATGCGTGCAGCCCAGCACCACCGAGTCGATATGCTCCATGTCGTACTGGTCGAAGTAGCCGTGCAGCGTGCGCATCACCAGGTCATGGTCGCCGAGCCGCCCGGATTCCACGATCTCCACCAAGTCGGGGCAAGGCTCCTTGAAAATCGTGTTGTTGGAATCGAATCGATCCATCAGTTTGGCGAACTTCCGCTCACGCAAGGTCAGGGGAGTGGCCGCCACAATCACCCTCTGGGGAATATGATGCGGGTCGGAAGGCACGTCACCACGGTCGCACGCCACTTTCAGGGCCGGCTCCATGCCGATGATCGGAATATCGTAGTGTTCGCGCAAATCGTTCACCGCGGCGGAAGTGGCGGTGTTGCATGCGATGACCACGGCCTTGACGCCTTGACGCACGAACCGTTCGACAATATCGAAACTCAGGGCCCTCACTTGTTCAGGCGTCTTGATGCCGTACGGTGCGTTGGCCGAATCACCAAAATACAGCACATGCTCGGCCGGCATATCCTTGGCGATTTGGCGAGCCACGGAAATACCGCCAAGACCCGAATCGAATACGCCGATTGGAGCCGAAGAGCTCATGCCTGAATCCTCCCTATAGCCATGCCTGCAACCGTATGTTGCCGCGACCGATCACAAAGCCGATTGTTTTGCGGTGTTGTTTCGCTCCCTAGAGTACTCTGAAAGCCATGAGTCTTCCGCAACGAGTAACCAAGACACACGCAACCGGCAATGATTTCGTGGTATACCTCGACAAGTCCGGCAAATTCGAGCCTACCGCCGATGAGGTCCGATTCCTGTGCGACCGTCACTTCGGCATTGGCGGTGACGGCCTGATTCGCCTGACACGGCCTGATTTCGTGTCTGATTTAAGCGATGATCAGCTTTCGGACGTACTGGCCGGGGGCGCGAAATGGTTCATGGACTATCGCAATGCGGATGGATCGTTGGCGGAGATGTGCGGCAACGGTACACGCGCCATCACCTTGTTCGCTCAGCGTGAGGGGGTGGCCGACTCCACCGAGCCGTTCCGCCTCGGCACCCGTGCCGGCGTCAAGATTCTGACGCCACGCGGCAATATGAGGCCGTACGGAGCCAACGTGTTCCAGGTCGAAATGGGGGAGTGGAAGATCGGCGAAACCGACGCCTACGAGGTCACCATCCCCGGCACTGAGGGCTCGGCGCGCGGTACGTTTGTGGATATGGGCAACCCGCATGTGGTCGCGGTGATCGAGGATGCCTTCGCGTCCCTGCCAGTGGTTGAATCACTGGATTTGGTCACCAAACCAGTGGTGGCTCCGGTCATCGAATCCGACCAGAACGTGGAATTCGTGCGGGTCGACGACATCGACCAGAACACCGGCGTGGGTGAAGCCACGATGCGCGTCAACGAACGTGGCTGCGGTGAAACCCTGTCCTGCGGCACCGGCCTGTGCGCCACAGGCATTGTGCTGCGGGCCAAGACCGGCATCAGCCACTGGGACATCACCGTACGTGGCGGCACCCTGCGCGTGGACGTCACCGACAGCGACGTAAAGCTGACCGGAGCAGCCACGCTGGTCGCCGATATCGATTTGTTGTAAAGGAATCAGGCAGCGAACAGGGCCGCGCCTTCGGTGACGATGATGAGTACCACGATCGCCACGATCCACAGTATGTCGACCATGAGGTCGATGTTGAGGCGGTAATACTTATTGAGTCCGGCCGGCACCATTGCGACATCGGCCTCGCTGTCGCTATCATCAGCCGCCACAGCCTTACGTGACGGCAATCCCTGCACGGCCACGGTCGCATGGCTCAACGCCATGAACTGGATGGTGGTGGAGAACATCAGGGTCAGGCACCACGGGCACAGCGCGTGAATCACGAACAGCGACTGCGTGCTCAGCCAGTACGAGTAAGCCAAAGCGGCCAGTCCGCCCAGCCACGTGCAGGTCGCGAACCAACGCGGCACCTTCACACGCGCCAAACCGATCACCGCGATGGTAATGAACACCGATTCGGCGGCGATTCCGAAGAACGCGTTCGGATAGCTCAGCCCGCCGAATTTCACGATTTCCGCTTGCCAGGACTGGGCCACCGCCGAACAGGACACCACCGAGTTCAGATCGCAGCCGAGTGCGGACTCCGGATGCCGAGCCAATTGCAAAGTCTCAGCGGACAGAATGAGCGAGGCCCCCAACGCCACTGCCGAGGCAATCAGCATGATGAGATATGTCCAAGTGGCACTGTGACGCCATCCAATCAACGGTCGTGTCTCCGCCAAGCCAAGCGGCGTGGTGTTCGTGGTGCTGGATGATGTGTCGGTTGCGGTGTTACGAGTCATCATGTCCCTTTCGATAGCGCTGCGCTCCAGATTAGCCTCTGCGGTTGTCAGCTGGGTGCCGAATGTCTGGTTTCGGCCGTTGGCAGAAGGTGACGACCTGTCTGCGCCTTGCGTGGGAATGCTGAAATGAGGTTACGATGGAAGGTATGACTGGATATGTGATGCCTTTGGAACCGCCCGCCGTCGGGTGGGACATCCACTGCCATACCGCCTTCTCGGATGGCACGGAAACGCCGGCCACGTTGGCCGAACAATCCAAGGCATTGGGACTCAAGGGCGTGGCCATTTCCGATCATGACACCACCGCCGGCTGGCCGGAGGCCGAAGCCGCGGCTCATAGGGTCGGTTTGCCGTTGCTCCGCGGCACCGAGATCACCGCCACGGATGAGAACGTCTCCGTGCACATGCTCGGCTACCAGTATGATCCCACGAATCAGCACATCACGGACTTGTTCGCCAATACTCGAGCCGCACGGTTGCAACGCACGCAGCGCATGGTCGAATTGTTGTCTCGTGATTATCCGATTACCTGGCAATCCGTGCTCGCCCAAGTCAAGGAGGGTAGCAAAACCACCATTGGCCGGCCTCACATCGCTGATGCTTTGGTGAGTGCCGGCGTATATCGGACTCGTTCGGAAGCGTTTGCGGATGCGGTCAGCGCCTCATCCAAATACTATATTCCCACGCCTTCGCCGACCTCTCATGAAGTGGTGGCCGCCGTCAAGGGAGCGGGCGGTGTGATTCTGATCGCCCATGCCGGTGATGTGAGCCGTAACCGCAGACTGTTGTCCGATGACCAGATCGAGGCATTGATCAGCGAAGGACTGGACGGGCTGGAGGTATGGCACCGTGGCAATTCACCGGAGCAACGAGAACGGCTGCTCACCATCTGCCGCCGGCACCAGCTGCTGGTCACCGGTGGGTCTGACTGGCATGGCAAAGGCAAACCGAACAAACTGGGGGAGAACCTCACCGACGAGGCCACTGTCGAAGAGATCGTTCATCGCGGCGTGCTTCCGCTATATCGGTGATTCAGCAATACAAAAGCGGCCTTGAGATAATGCCCAAGGCCGCTTATGCGCGATTCATGGTCACAGCGTGCCGAAGCCGACGGCGTGCTTGGTTTCGGAGCCGATGATCGCGTAACCGAGTGCCTTGGCGGGCACGATGATGCGACGGCCCTTGTCATCGGTCAGATCGATCGTCGCGTTGTCGGCCACGGCCTGCGCGATGGCCTGGCTCACATTGTCGGCTGATTCGTCGGTGCTGAAGTTCACCGGTCGTGCCACGTTCTGAATGCCCAGTTCGATATCCATATAAGGCTCCTTGTTCTGCCGTCTTTGTGACGAACATCATGGTAAGTGGCCGTCGCCGGCCGAGGTTCTGTACTCTATTGTGCCGCGTGTCTGCGTCGTCATGTGCGGTGTTACGCGCTCGGCGTGGCGCGGAACACCGCACACGACATTATTTGGATGATGTGGACGATTCGGCCAGCGGATTGCCCTCGCTGTCATACCCGTCCAACCCGGCACGGGCATCGCGCAGAGCGCGTTCTTCCCGCTCCAACAGCGGAATCACCGTGGTTTGGGCACTCGAGGCTCCGTACTGAACGAGACTGTCCGGAGTATCGTCATTCACCGCATCGTCGGTCGGGGCGGCGGATTGAGACGCAGGGGAAGCGTCGGTTGACGTCGTGCCGCTATGCCCGTTCATACTGAGGAGCTCCTTCAGCGTGATCGTCACCGAAGAATGGGAAGCGCCATGTGAGGGCTGCGGTTTGGTCGATCCCGTACCGGTTGCGATGCCGGAGACATTCGTTTGCGGGTGATTGGCGGTCCGGTCAGCATCGGGTTCGACTTCCGGGGTAAGATCCACGTCGCCAGCGGCCACGATGTCAGCGGAACCGGTGCGATCGGGATCGGGCGTGTCGTCCGAGACCTCGGCCGCCGCGGTACCGGTGTCGGACTGCTGCGGTTGTGCGGGTGCCTGATGACGGTCGTCCTGCAACAATGTGCCGACGGTGATTGTGGAAGGCAAACCGGGCTTCGTTGACGAGGCGGCGGCCGACCCTGCGGCTGGGGCCGGTGCCGGAGTGTGCTTGATCACGCCCAACTGGTGTGCGAGTCGTTCGACCTGTGCCTTGAACTGCATGATGTGATCGTTGTCCGCACGGTTCAACGCCTGAATGAATTCGCCCACCTGTTCCATCTGCAGCCACAGGTTGGCCCTGAGCATGATGAGATCGTCAAGTCGAGAGCCCATCATGCGGCCGTATGCGGAAAGCACGGCGTTGCGATGGGATTCGTCGAGCTTGCCGAAAATCCAGGCAAGGTCTCGTGCCGGATCGTTGACCTGCATATCCTGCCAGTTGGTCACCGTGGTGATGGTGGAACCGGAGAACAGGAAGTCGCCGTCGGAAAATCCGCCGTGAACCGTGCAGGTGGAGAACGACCACAATCCCTCGGTGTCCATGATGCGCGCCCAGCTGTCGGTGATTTCTTGGGGAACATGGCCGGCGGAGCGTAAGCGGCGAATCCAGGCGGTCAGCTGCGAACGAATCTGACCGGTGGTAACTACCGGATATTTGGCATTGGCCAGAAAAGTCGAAGGCAGGCGATGAATGGCTCCGATGGCGGTGCCGACGGCCGCGCAGTCATCCAATGTCAACAGGTCGAGAGGCCGCGCCTGGCCATCACGGTGGACGGCAATCATCACGGTCGTCTCGCCTGTGGGACCGGGCTTGCGCGGGGTCAGCGGTGTGGACTCCGCCTGGGTCTGCTGCCCCACGGCCTGTGCGGTGGCCGTCTGGCCGGGTCGGGAAACGTCTCCCGGGGCGAACGCGACCACACGGTCCATATCGAAGCCGAGGCCACCAGGCTCGCGCGCGGCTGCCAGTGTCTGCGCCGCTTTCACACGGCGAATCAGACGCGTACGCCCTTCCTTGGTATTAGTGGCGTATACGTCGTACAACTTGCCTGAGGCATCTTGGATCACGGTCTGATCGATGCCTTTGGCCTCGTCGGTTGCGCTGGCCTGCACGTTCTCGCGTACGCCGGCCACCCCCAGATTCGGCAGGACGGCTGAGGCGAGTGCCGCCAACATATAATCGCTACGTTTCATCACCCTTCCACACTAATACATCCGTGGCGATTCGCACCGCAGAATGACACGCAAAACGCATGATTCTGGCGATGTTTTGTCGTGAGTCCGATTCAGCCATAGGCATGAGTCGTGCCGTGAGCGCGAATCGTGCCACAATGGACGCATGGAACAGGCGCAGGGGATTCTTGAGGGGCTCGATGAGCGGCAGCGTACCGCCGCGACTACGTTGCAAGGGCCGGTGCGCATTATCGCCGGCGCAGGTGCCGGTAAAACACGCACGGTCACGCGGCGAATCGCCTATGCCTGCGCCACCGGGGCATGGAAGCCGGAGCGGGTGCTTGCCGTCACCTTTTCGGTAAAAGCGGCGGCGGAAATGCGCGCACGATTGGGCCAGCTCGGCGTAGGGGGAGGTACTGGACGTTCCGGTTTGGGTGCGGGAACTGCCGGAGTCACGGCCGCGACCTTCCACTCAGCGGCATTGCATCAGCTCAACAGCGTCTGGGCAGACATATGCGAGGCTCCATTTCCGCATGTGATCGAAGATCAGCGTGACGTCGTCTCCCGCGCGATCATCCGCGCCACCGCACGTACCGATGCCGATCCGCTGACCGTTCGCGATGTGCTCGCCGAAATCAATTGGGCCAAAATCTCGTTGGTGGCGGTGGAAGATTATGCCCGGGCATGTGCCATCGCCCATAGGCAGCCGCCCGCCGGACTCGACACCGCTCGGTTCGCCGACGTCTACAGCGCCTACGAGCAGGAAAAGACCTCGCGTGGCGAAATCGATTTTGACGATATTCTGCTGCTCGTATGCCATATCATGGATGGTTTTCCCGAAGCCGCCGCCCAAATTCGTTCCACCATCGGCTGGCTCACCGTCGACGAGTATCAGGACGTCTCGCCCCTGCAACACAGGCTGCTGACCCTGTGGCTGGGCGGGGGAGGACCTGACGGCAAGAGCGCAATGAACCGCAACGTATGCGTCGTGGGCGATCCGGCCCAGACCATCTACTCGTTTGCCGGTGCCTCCAGCTGGGATCTGCTGCGTTTCGCCGATGAATTCGGGCCGCTCGCCGCCGATGTCAATCTCAACACCGACTATCGTTCGACGCCGGAAGTCGTGAACCTCGCCAACCCGG
>OICK01000862.1_pt1 | contig 12261 bp, 10 predicted proteins | sample 1581281 | NCBI WGS metagenome assembly OICK01 (sample SAMEA3882557, study PRJEB24775) | human gut metagenome | biome: human-associated habitat; feature: intestine environment; material: feces | place: Netherlands | collected 2009/2010 | reverse complement strand
TACTCTGCAGCATACACTTCATATACTGCACCGGAAAGATTCTGAACTTCATACTTAAAATCATTCTTATAGGTCGAAAGAACCTCTCCTTTTTTCTGTACAGTGAGTTTTCCTTTCACCGGATGATTCTCATATACAACTTCAATGATTGCATCACCTGATACCGGATCAGTCTGATACAGGGTATTGGTGTCCACCTGTATTTCGACATAATTTTTGTTAATGGTATAACCGTCCGGTGCTGTTACCTCTTCGATTCTATAATGACCGATTTTTAAATTCTGCGGCAAGATCAGATATCCGTCTATATCTGTGAAATAAGAGGTATGTGTAACGGTTGTCGGGTATGTAGTTACCTGCTCTACATATTTTTCATGATCCATATCATAAATTTTAAACTCTGTTCCCGGAATTAGAACAGATTTTTTAGTCTCATCATCCTGTTTGATAATTTTCAGTTTCGCTTCAAACTCGTCATCCAGAAGCACTCTCCATGTCTGTGGCTGGTTCGGGTTGTTCTCAGTGATACGCACTGTAAAATCATCTACCGGAGTGTAATTATGAGGCGTTGTGGTTTCACGCACAATATAAGTTCCATAAGGAATCGCAATACTGCAGGCATAACCTTTTTCATCTGTAAAGATTTCTGTTGCACCATTTTCTCCGATCACTACCGGTTTTGCAGAATCAAAATCATAGCTTCCATCCTCTTTTACTTTCAGGGATGATGCCAGATAAGCAGTAAATCCTGCCCCTTTCAATAAATCTGCGTCAGTCTTTCCATTATTTGCTGCTTTGATAATCTGGAATGGCTGTTTCATTACCTGCTCCAGAGACAGACACTCACGATTTACCTCTGCTACAAGATCTCCCTCATAATTGCAGACCAGATCATGTTCTTCTTCATCCGCCAGATAACCAGTTGGCGGAGTAATCTCTTTCACATAGTAATTACCAAGATATAAGCCATCCACAGAAGCCTGTCCATTCTTATCTGTCGTAAGAGTGGCAACCTGCTCTCCTGCTTTATAGATCACACCAGTAGCACCATCCGGATGCACAATATCTTCACGAGCATACAGTCCATAAACTGCTTTTTCCAGAGTTGCATCGCCCTGTGGAACTGCCTTTTTTGTTTCTTTGTCCTGTTTCTGCAGAGAAATCTTAGCTGTTACACGTTCATTTTTGAATGTATGCTTAAATGTCTGTTTTGCTTCTTTATCATTCGTATAAGAGAAAGCAAACGTATAAACATCATCTGTTTTTCTCACATACCCTTCCGGGGCCTGCACTTCTTTCACATCATAAGAAAATCCAAGCGGCAGGTCTGCTGTAAACTTCGCTGTTCCGTCTGTTCCTGTTGTCGCTTTCTCGATCAGTGTCCCTTTCTTTACAATGATGGTTCCATCCACATTGGTAATATCACTTGCAGCATAAAGTCCAAAAATTCCGCCATCCAGCGGATTTTCTGTATCTTCATCCTGTTTTGTTACCATTACTTCTACTTTTTGTCTGTCATTAGTAAAGGTTGTCTCAGTGAAAACAATGTCCACATTCTGCCCTGCATAGGATAATGTTACTGTCTTTTCCTCTCCGGCATTATAGAATCCTGTCGGAGCCTGTTTCTCTTTTACGATATATGTACCAAGATACAGATTTTTAAGAACGGTAGCTCCGTTTGTATCTGTTGTCAGATTCTCTTTTACCAGATCACCCTTGCTGTAAATCTTTGTACCATAGGCAGTTTTAATATCTTCTCCAGCATACACATCATAAACAGCACCACTCTGTCTGCGTTTCTCATACTTAAATGTTGTGCCATTTTCTGTCACATCTGCACCAACCAGAACCTCACCTTCTTTATAAACGGTAAGCTGTCCCATCTGTTCTTCATCTGGAACAGTAACAGTTGTGGTCTTGCTGACTTCCAGTTTCACGTTATAAGCTGTCGCATTGATACGGTATCCGCTTGGAGCTGTAATCTCTTTCAGATATACGGTATCCTGTGTCTTGGTGATCTGTACGGACGCTTCACCGTTTTCATCCGTCGCAGGTAACTGTGTGATCAGTTTGGTACATTCTGCATCACTGTATAATCCAAACACAGCACCAGACAGCTTTGCGTCTGACTTGGCATCTTTCTTGATCACCTTAACACTTGCCTGCTGTACCCAGGATACTTTAAAATCTACATATTTCTCATCGTCAACGCCTTCGCCAAATACTAGAGCCAGATCCTGGTTTCCGGAACCTGTTGAAATCTTATAAGCTGAATAATCTTTGGTAATGCTTCCTTTCATGGTTGCAGACCAGCTTCCTGCCACATCACTCACCTGTGTTAATGGTGCGGACAGATAAAACTTTGTACCACCACAAATTTCCACACTTTCTCCGGCTTTACTTGTTTTACCTGTTGTCAGGTTATGAAGCTGTACACCTGCCGGAAGTTTCATGGTAATGGTCTGTAACGCATCCGCATTAAATGTAATATCCTTTGTTCTCTGACTGTTGCCATCCACATAGGCTTTTACATCTGCATCCGAAAAGGACATTGCCACATCTGGAATTTCCGGCTGTGAAATACAGTAATTATAGAGTTTCATTGCCAGATTCTGTGCTGTACTATTTGCACCTGAAAAAGCATCTCCACTTCCATTTGCATAAGATGCTGCCAGATGTACCAGAATAAATCTGGCTCCTGCACTTAAATTGCCGTATCCGTTTTCCTCTATAAAAAATCCATCATCACCGGAAGCCTTTGTACCGTAATAGCATACTTTCGCAAGTGCTTTTCCATCGCCAACCTTGTTGATCGTATAAGTTCCACTTCCAGGCCCTGGTTTGGATGGCTGCACACAGTATGCTGTGGCAGATATATTGCCGAATTTTACAGTATACTGATAAGTCAGATATGTTCCATATCCATAATCTGCATATCGGTATTCTGCCCCTCTGGTCACAGAAACCTGCTGTGAACTTCTGGCATTGCCTGCCGCAGCCATAAAGGTTACTGTTTCGCCTTCATTCATTGCATACAGATCAATTCCATTACTCTCTGCCTGCTCCAGTGCTTCTGAAACGGTTAATTCAGATTCCAAATCTGCTGTGCTTTCAGAATTTTGTGTTTCCCAGTGCGATTCCGAATCTTCCTCGCTCTGCTCTGTATCTCCAGTATCATCTTCAACATTTACCGTACTTTCTGAAGCACGCTCTGACTGTACTTCTGTTTCCGGTTCTTTCACTGTAATGTTTCTGCTGATTCTATAAGCAGGATGACCGCTGACTGGTTTTACTGCATAGACAGCCTTGTAAGTATCTGGTGTATGTGTGTCAAAATCTGTACCCGTTTCATTCTTTGCTTCATGGAATAAAACCTTAATCTTACTTTCATCTACACCTTCGATTCCAGACAGATCAACTTCTACATCAAATTCCTGCCCATAAGAAAGTTCAATATCATTTGCCTTTACGATCTCATCCGGATCAAGGGAATCCTGAACATCTTTTAATTCTGCATACTGCTGTTCAAATGGTATTTCTTCTGGTTCTAATTCAGAAGCCGAAACTGCTACTGGCTGAATAATGACAGAAGCCAGTGTTGCGACTGCCATAAATCCGGACAAGAATCTTTTGAATCTCATTTTCATTTTGACTGAATCCTCTCTTTCTTCTATTATCTGTTCTATTTTCATGCAGGCTCACACCTGCATTATTCAATCATTGGAACCACCTCCCACATCTTATTGCTGATACAGAAATACCTCTGATAACAGCACATTCATATGGCAGTGCCTTTTACTGAAACACCGCCACATGGTATCTGCTGTCATCCTGTAAAACAGGAATGACACTCAGGTAAAGTTCAGGATCAAGCATTAAGCCGCAAGAGGTAATTCGTAATCGTTCCTGCAAAGGGTGCCTCCCATCTGTATCCCTTCACGTTCTCACCGGATTCCCGCCGCAAGAATGCGTAGCTGAAAAATTCCGGGTATCCTCTCGCTGCTGGTATGAAATTGTCAAGGTGCAATTTTTAAGGGGATTTATCTTCTTGAATTGCAAATAGACATTTGCCCCTTCACTAACTGCATGTGTGAAAGGGCAAAAATTAACCTGTTTAAAAAATTTTTTAGATATTTTTATTTCAACATTGTTTTATGTGTTTTCCAGTTGTTCTTTTAATTTCTCCAATACTTTCTTCCTCCGGTTTCTGATCGTCTTTGGGCAGCACCCAAAATACTGTGCTGTTTCTTTTACTGTAAATTCTTCAAAAAACAATAGCGTTATCAGTTCCGCATCCTCTTTAGTCAAATATCCCAGAGCTTCTTCCAGTTCCTGTATTTCTGACAATCTGATAATGATTTCTTCCGGTGATAATACCGAAAAAGAACAGTCATAGCCTTTTTCCTGTAATTCCTCCATACTACATACTCCATGCCTCTGCATTTTTTCAACCTGGTATCGCTCTTTTCTTCCAGCCTGATACCAGGCCAGATATACTGCTCTGGTAACTTCCACAAGCGTGTCATTCACACGCAGCATATAGCGTTGTCTTTCTTTTGGCTTTTTACCAGGCATACTTCCAGTCTCCTTTTTCCAATGCTCTGGCAGAGTCATCCGAATTATTCCGCATTTTCTGCATTGCCTGTGAAATGCACTTTGATACTGCCGGAACTGTAATACCCAGTTCATGCGAAACTTCTTTTTGTGTCTTCTGCTGAAAATAAATACGCTGGATCATCTGTCTCTGTCGCTCTGTCAACAGATTCATCAACTCCCTGACTGTTTCCTCTGCAATGATTCTTTCAAGCAGACATTGTCCTTTATCTGCCAATTCGCACCATTCTTCGGAAATACAGCTATACGAAATGCAATTATTATGTTCTCGTGTTTCCCTGTTTCTCCACAGCCGGTCTTCGCCTTCTAATATCAGCCTTACATACCAGGGTTGATCATCGAAAAAATCCTCCTCAACAACTGCTATTTTTCTTTCTGCTTCATACACATAATCTCGACAGGTAAATAACGGAAAAACTGTTGCATAGTCCCCCACACAATAGAGAACATATCCGGTCTGATATGCGATAATTTCCGCACAATCCATCAACCTTTGCTTCGCAACTGCTACCTCATTTTCTCTTAAATATTTAGCGGACGGAACCTTTCTTCTTTCTTCCCTGTTACTTACAACTTGTTTCAATTCCTGCAATGTAAGCATAATTACCACCTTTCTGCCTGCTGGCAACAGGTGCCCATCGGCAGAAAGGATAGGATTCTTACTGATCAACTGACAAAAAGGGCAGTAAAAAACAGCTTCCGGTACACCCGTTTTTTTTAACGAGAGCCTGAAACTTCCTTACTGCCCTTTCTAATAGTTACAATATTCTCTACTTTATTTTCCGTCTGATGCCAGGATCAGACTTCTTGGTATTTCTTTCTGCTTTTATGTTCTTTTCATTTTCCATCAAAACAGAATAGTCTCCCATTGCATCATAAGGACACTGCCTCCTATAAAGCAAATTTTCTTCTCTGGTCATCCATCCTATCTCCCTTCTTTGTTTCTGTCTTTTTCTCTCTGTTTTCCATTTTAACAATACAGGATTCTATTATCCTTAGCATATATGAGGAGTTTTTTCATTTTGCACCCCATATATGGTGAAATTTCACCTGTATTCATTAAAACTGTCTATCAGAGAATCTATGGTCTGCATGATAATTTTCTGCTCTTTCCATTCCATCTTCTGAATACGGTAAAGCACTTCCTGAAATGAGTCCTGCTTTTCTGTATCACCTTCCTCTTTCCCCAGCAGGATATTAGCATCTATTTCCAATATCTCAATCATCTTCCTGAAAATCTCAACAGACATTGCAGTTTGCCCGCCTTCAATCCTGCTGACCGTATTGACACTGATACCCGCTTTTTCCGCAAAAGATTCCTGTGACAACTTCATTTCCTGTCTGCGTTTTCTGATCCGTTCTCCCAATTCAATAAGTTCTGTGGAAATTGCACGATTGCTCAATACGGTGTCTCCTTTCCTGCAATTTGTTCCAACTTTACGCCATCGTGTCGCAAAGTTTCCCGAAAAAAAGCAGCTAATTTTTGTCTTAGCTGCTTTTCAAAAAATCTATTTCATTTTATTCTCGGTATTTTATGTATCCCTGTAAGAACTGTAATCAGAAAAACGCAGAGATAAATGATCGCCTGTCCAATCATTGCCAGAAGAACGATGCTTCCTATTAATCCTCCAATCAGAAGATTCATTGTCCATACTGCCAGCGTTCCTCCGAGGTCAAAACCTCTTGGAACCATCCAGACACACATTTTTCCTATTCCAAACGGTATCCCCATCAGAAGTAACAGCAAGAAATAATTGCACTCTCCATCCTGAATACAAAACGGTCTTAATACTGCAAACAATACCGTAATCACCAGCACTGGGGCTATCACTTTTTTAATCATCTTCTTCATGTTCCTTTATCCTCCATACATATCGTGATTAACTTCTGCCTGATAATAACTGTTTATCGTTGCCGGGGCATTATACAGGGCAGTCAGAAGATAGGCTTTAATATTTCCAACCTTAGTTGTATTTCGGTTCAGGCAGAACAACACATATTCGATATGTGAATAGTTCAGTTTCATAAACCTGCTTTTCACCAAAGCAACTGGTTTTTCTACTCCTGCAATGCGAATCATACTATCCTCCGGCATCATCATAACTTCAATTATCAGTTCTACCAGTTCATCTACATCTTCCTTGGCATGATATTGATAATCTATGTTTTCGTGAATCACTTCACGATATGCTCTCATCTCCTCCATCACATCTTTTTTCTTTGGGAAATTATTTGATGTGATTGGATAAGATTGATTTATCTCAGTTTCACTAATATCAGTCTTGTTAATATCAGTATTATTAGATTGTGATTTCGGGTATTCTGGATTTGTGATTTCCACTATTCCGGAATGATGATTTTCACTATTTTGGAATTGTGATTCTGGAAATTCTGGATTTGTGATTTCCACCATTCTTGAATTGTGATTTTCACTATTCTGGAATTGTGATTCTGCCCAATCCTGAATTGTGGTTTTCACTACTCCTGAATGATGATTTTCACAATTCAGAGAAATGCCTGTTTTCCCCTTGTTTTCTGCTTCTTGTTGCAAATTTGCACATTCCTTATGTCTTTCCTGTTTCGATTGCAAATCTGCAATTTTTTTATGATCTTCCTGCTCAGATTGCAGATCTGCACAATTACCTGTCGGCTTTTGATCTGGAACCTCTCTGATCATAAAATTTTTCACATAAATAACATTCGGTTTTCCCAGTCCCAGACGTTTCTTCTCTATCAATCCAATCCCATTGCTGCTGTCCAGCTCTTTTACCAGTTTCACTGCCTTTTGAGTTCCGCAGTTCATCAACTCTGCAATTTCTTCCACAGTGAAAATAATGTATACTCTGTCCTCTGAATCCAGCCATCTGTTCTTAATGCTCAGGCTCATACGGTCTAGCATCAGACCGTATAATACCTTTGCTTCACAAGAAAGAGTTTTAAAGCAGGATTCTGTAAACAGCACTTTAGGGACACGATAAAAGCTGTATTGTTCCGCTTCCATCCCCATAAAATAATCAAACTGTATCTTCTGCATCTGCTACTCCTTTTTTGTTTTCTTTCCATTTATCCAAAAGCATGAAAATGACTTCTTCTATCTGTTCTTTAGAATATGTCTCCGGAAAATAATTGCCGATTTTCTTTGCCGGGATCGTCACATTGATCTTACTGCTTTCCTTTTTTAATAAAACAGCATAGATATAACTCTGGTTTAATTTTCCATTTGCACTGCATTCTTTTAACTGTTCTGCCTGTTGCTTTGTCGGAAAGATACTGCTATTGGCAATCACTTCCAGAAGCCACTCCTGTTCCTCTGGTTTCAGATAAGACAGCTTTTCTCCCACAATCATAGGAATCTTATTATTATCTACATATTCCAACAGAGCATCGGATAATGCTGCCAGACGGATATATCTCTGTACAGTTCTCCCACTGTCCCCGGCAGCTTCCCCTACCATATCTGCTGTATATTTTTCGCCTTTACTTCCCTGATGCTTCATTGCATCATATTTCATCTTATAGGCATGAGCTTTTTCACTTGGCAGTAGATTTTCACGCTGAATGTTGGAATCGACCATAATAATGACCGCTTCATCATCCGTATAATTTCGGACAAGAGCTGGCAATGTAGTCTTTCCACACAGTTCACAGCCTCTTTTTCTTCTATGCCCGGAAATCATCTCATATCCGCCATCTGGTCGAGGTCTTACCAGCGCAGGAGTCAAAACACCGTATGTTTTAATGCTCTCTACGGTTTCTGCCATTTTTTCATCATCATTTACATGGAACGGATGATTTTTAAAGGGATAAAGCTTTGCCAGATCTATTTCCACAACCTGGTTCATACTCTTTTCCGGTGTTTCCTCTAATCCCAGTAATTCATCATAAGAGGTAAGCTGAATATCTTTTTTCGGTCTACGCATGTTTCAACACCTCCTGAACCAGTTCCAGATAACTGTCTGCCCCTTTGCTTTTTCCATCATAAGCAAAGATACTTACACCCTCCGATGCTGTTTCTGCAAGGCTTTCTGTTCTCGGAATCGTCTGCTCAAAAATCTTAATGTCATTTCCATATGTAGTTTTAATCGCCTGTTTGTTTCTCTTCGCATTATTGTAACGGCAATTATCCATTGTGAATAAAATGCCTTCTATCTGTAAATCCGGATTGAATCTCTGATGGATTCCCTTTACCATCTTCAATAATTCCATGAGTCCATCTGCCGCATAATATTGTGGCTGCACTGGAATCAGAACACTGTCCGCTGCACTCAAAGCATTGAGCGTCAGCATTCCCAGGGATGGCATACAGTCAATCAGAATATAATCATACTCATCCTTCAGCAGTTCCAGATACTCTTTCAATACCTTTTCTCTGTCCTCTACTGTAAATAAAGACATATCCATTCCGGCAAGCAATTTATTGGACGGAATCAGGTCAACACCCTCTTCATGGTGCAGAATTGCTTCTTTCGGATCAAATTCCAGTCCCATGATAATGTTCTCCATCATGCTTTTTAATGTTACCTTGAGATTTTTAGGGAATCCCAATCCCATTGTCAAGTGCCCCTGTGGATCAGCATCTACCAGGACTACTCTTTTCCCTGACTTCACCAGTCCAGCTCCCAGATTGATTGTTGTCGTTGTTTTGGCTACTCCGCCTTTCTGATTTGCAATAGCAATTACTTTACACATATACTTTCCTCCGATTTACTCTTTTTCTTCTACTTCAACATAAACACGAAAATATTTGCTTGTTCCTTTGTTCGCATAAGCATCCGATACTTCCAGAACATCCAATTCTTTATGCTTTTCCAAAATACGACGGAACCATTGAATATCCTTTAAAGTACCCTGTAATCTAATTTTCAGCATACATATCCTCCCAGTCTTTGTAAAAACAATACTCTGGATAACGGATTTTAATGGCTTCCCAAAAATACCGGGCATATCCGCAGCAAAACAGATCTTCTGCGGTATAATACTGGCACTCTTTTAACTGATCTTCCTCTGCTTCATAATCTCCGACACTTGGTGTCCCATTGCAGTAAAGATTAAATGCCATGCGGACGATCCGTAAACTTCCACTGGTCTGCCAGCCTTCCTGCAGGGATTCCGTTTTTACACATCCAGTTTTAAAATTATAGATTTTATTCACATTTTCTCTTGTGTCTCTGTCAATACCCAGGCAATAAACCAGAGCCTGATGATAAACATCCTGATATCTGCATTTTTTCAGATATTCCATATAAAATTTTTCGTGTTCCTTGCTCTTGAAAGTAATTGTGCGAGAATTGCTATTCTCTGCTCTTAACGCTGTGTTTGTCATTTTCATCTTCCTCCTGAATTTTTAATATTTTGGTATAAAAAAGACACTCCATTTCTGGAATGCCCCATAAAAAATAGGGACACCCGCTTTTAACAAGTATCCCTATAATCTATCAATGATCTGATAGCTCTCTATTCATTTTCATATTCAAGATTCTTTGTGTTCCCCGTCCCGAGGTCTAACGCAACAACAACGGTTACTTTCTTCACAAGGCTCTTTTCTTTGTGATTTTCACCTATTTTTCTGAAACTGAAAAACTCTACAAAGTGCGTAAATTCAAGGATTTCTACATATTCTTCCTTTGTAGCAACACCACAGTCTCCACATGGACTCCCTGCGGAAACATATCCGTAGTAGAAACCCGCGTCAACTCATAATCCTCCGCACACAATACCTTCAGATCTCTCGCCAGAGTAGCACTGTCGCAGCTCACATAAACAACCCTCTCCGGTTTCATCTTAAGGATCGTATTCAGAAGTACCTCATCACAACCCTTTCTTGGCGGGTCCACAACGATGACATCTGCATAAACGCCATTCTTCTCATACTCTCTCGGCAGCACTTCCTCTGCTTTTCCGACAAAAAACTCTACATTCTCAATGCCATTGAGCTTCGCATTCTCTCTTGCATTGTCAATGGCCTGTGGTACAATCTCCACGCCGCGGACGAATTTTGCTTTCTGGGCCAGGAACAGGGAGATAGTTCCGATTCCGCAGTACAGATCCCAGACAGTTTCATTTCCCGTAAGGCCGGCGTACTCCAGAGCCTTTCCATACAGTTTTTCAGTCTGGATGGGATTGACCTGGAAAAAGGACAGGGGAGAGATCTGATAGGAAATATCTCCGATGCTGTCCGTTATATAGGACTGTCCCCAAAGGAGGCGAAGCTGATCACCCAGGATCACGTTGTTCCGTTTTTTATTAACATTGATGGTAATGCTGGTCATTTCCGGAATTTCACAGAGTGATTCCACAAGAGCCTTTTCTGCAGGGATCTTATCTCCGTTTAAGATCAGACAGACCATCATCTCATCTGTATGGAAACCGTAACGAATCATAATATGACGTACAAGACCTTTTCCCGTGGCCTCATCGTAGGGCTGTACATGATATTTTTCCATGTGTCCGATCACACGGTCCAAAACCTCTTTATTCTGTTTCACTCCCAGAATACATTCTCGGTTATCAATGATGGAGTGGGTTCTTCCTGCATAAAAGCCTGTGATGATCTTTCCGTCTTTATTTTTTCCTACCGGAAACTGTGCCTTGTTTCGATAATGATAGGGGTCTTCCATCCCCATGATCGGTTCCATATCAAGATTCTGAAAACCTCCGATCCTTTCCAGATGTCCACGAACCTTTTTCTCTTTAAATTTCAGCTGCTGCTCGTAGGATAATGCCTGAAGCTGGCATCCTCCGCACTGGCGGGCAATAGAGCAGGCAGGTTTCACACGGTATGGAGACGGTGTGATCACCTCCATCAGGCGGCCATAGCCATAGTTCTTTTTTGCCTTGATGATCTTGGCTTTGATCCTGTCTCCGATCACGGCGTCTTTCACAAAAACGGTGAAGCCATCGGCTTTCCCGATACCTTCACCGTCAACTCCGCAATCCTCTATATCTAAAGTGAGTATATCGTTTTTACGGAATTCCATGTATTAAATATCTCCTGTTCTTCTTAAATTGGACTCAAAAAGCCGGTTGAAACCAAGCCATTCTTTTTTACCTTTGTCTGCGTGGAAAATTTCTGTCAGTGTCTCCATCCTTGCATCTGTATTGTCTGCCAGATTCAGGGCAACTGCCTCTGCAAGTGCCGGCTTCTTGGGAGAACCGTACTCCAGCTCACCATGATGTGCAAGAATACAGTGGATCACCTGATTCTCAAGCTTCTCCGGAAAATCCGGGATCTCTTTTGCAAGATCATGTACCATCTGTGCCCCGATCACAATATGTCCAAGAAGCTGTCCCTCATCTGTATAATCATTCATCGGAAAAGCAGAAAGCTCCTTCGTTTTGCCCACATCATGAAGAAGTGCGGTTGTGATCAGAAGATCACGGTTTAAAACCGGATATGCATTTGCCATGTAATCACAGAGACGGGTCACTCCAAGAGTGTGCTCCATCAGTCCGCCGATAAAGCCGTGATGTACGGTCTTCGCTGCAGAATGTCCCTCAAATATCTTCATAAATTCCTGATCTTCCACAAAGAGCTTCTTAAGAAGCTGGGAAAGATAGGGATTCTTCACACTGTTGATAAGCTCTCGCAGCTGGCTCTGCATATCATCCACACTGTTCTCACTGGTAGGAAGATAATCTGCCGGATCA
>OICK01000861.1_pt1 | contig 12270 bp, 9 predicted proteins | sample 1581281 | NCBI WGS metagenome assembly OICK01 (sample SAMEA3882557, study PRJEB24775) | human gut metagenome | biome: human-associated habitat; feature: intestine environment; material: feces | place: Netherlands | collected 2009/2010 | reverse complement strand
TAGCAGCTTTTTTGTAAATATCATTCATATTTCCCAATTGTGCTAATATACCTGATAAAAAAAATTCAAGAAAAACTGCTATTATCAATGGATCCTTATACAAATAAAACTTTCCCTTTTTTTTTAAGAATGTTAAATATATTAAAAGAATTAATTCAAAATAAAAGAAATATGTTCTTCCATCATATTGAAATAAATCCAAAGACGCAAATGAAAACAATAATAATACCATGAAATTAGTTATCGATATATTATTATGTTTAATGGCAAAACTTTTCCCCATATTTTTTCTCCTCATCTAAAAAAGCTCTTTTCGATAAAATGATTAATAGCTATTATGAATCCATTTTACTTTTAAATATCATAATAATTCTAATTATCTAATTGTCTTTTTAAAAGAGCATAATTTGTTTATAAAACAGTAATACATATTGAGATGAAGCACTCAAACAAATTAGAGATTGTCAATATTTTCTGCTTCATTTTCCAGATATTCAAATAGCATTTCTCGTTCTTCAACATAAATTTTTAGATATTCTATATTACTATTTTCGTCAACATTAGCAATTTTCATACTACAAAAAAACATATAAACTTTTATTTTTTTATAATTCTATAGGCAATTACATGTATTTTATAATCAATATTGGCAATTATTGAGTTGCAATACTTACAAAGATCTTTCGCCTGCAACTTTCCTGTATCCTGCAAGTATTTAAACATAATTCCATTTTTTAAGTCTTGTTTTTCTTGTTTATTCAAATAACGATTATTTTCAAGCAACTCATACATTTCACAAGCGGATTCTTTCATCTTTTCCAAGTCACTAGATAAATTATTCCCGTTTGTATCATTATGGATGTAAACTAATTCAGGATTACATTCAACACGCACCTTACTTTTAAACAACAAAATCCAAAGGAGCCAATCATCTGCACCATTTTTTTTCAAAGGATTTTCTATCCATTCTTTTGGTATACTCTCCCTTTTTATCAAACACTCTCCTGGAGATGGTATTAAATTCCGCACTTGGATAAACCGAGGCAATTGCATTAAATACCTCATTTCTTTGTAGGAATGAAATACCAATTTATTTTGTTCTCCATACTGATACAAACCATTTCCTACGACAAACTCAGTATTTTTTGTTAATGAAATCTGCTTCAAAAATCCATCACAAACCAGTTCGTCATCTTGGTCCAGAAATAATATCCATTCATTCTTTGCATATTTCAAGCCGTTTATTCTGGTTTTTTGAATACCCATGTTTTTCTCGTTAACAATAACCTTGATATTCATTTCATCGAATTCTTTTGGGATACAAACTTTTTCATTTGGGCTATCATTTACAATTATAACTTCGAACACTGCTTTTTTCTTGCACATTGCAGCGCATTGTTTAATACTAGTAAGCAATCTTCTTATGTAGTTATTGCCATAATAGAAAGGTGTTATTACGGTGATACCTATTATATTTTTCATTTTACTTATTTCCTTTTTCTTAACACATTTTCTCTTTCATCAACGAAAATACTTCCATCTGAAACAACTTTTGCAACAAGTATTTCTTCACCTATTCCATAACCATTTCCAATCGTACTCCATCCAGAATTGTTACATTATCTCCAATCCAAGAATCATCTTCAACTGTAATCCTTTTTTTCTAAACTCCTTGGCTTTTATTACTACACTATTTATTGGAAACACGTGGTTTTCTACAAATAAATCTCACTAATTCTTGCACTCACTCTTATTGCTCTATTGTCTTCTTATAAATCTCCATCAGTTGTTTATAATTATCTTCCGGTTTATAATTCTGCTCGTAATCCAGTCGCGCATTTCGACCAATTTCAGCAATCAATTCTGACTTACTCCAAAGTTCAGCGATACATTTCTGGAAACCTTAAATATCCCCCAGTTTCACCTTATAGCCATTCTTTCCATCTTCAATTGCTTCTGTTGAGAATCCAAGATCAGTTGCTATCAATCCTTTTCCAAGGCTCTCTGTTTCGATTTCAACCATAGAACAACCTTCATACCAAATGGAAGGGAAAACTACAAATTCTCCACCTTTCACAATTGACAGACATTTATCGTGTTGTGTGTATCCAAGAAAGTAAACATTATCGTGCATTTTCGCCCAATGGCTAAACTCTTCTTCGAGCGGACCTCCACCCATTACGACTAATGGAATATCACAAGAAATACTATCCCATATTTGCATCAGAATTCTAATACCCTTTTCTTCTCCGATACGCCCATAAAAAACCACATATCTTTCCGGTAAGCCATCAACTTTTATCGCCTTAAGATTTGCCTCTGCATCTGACACAAAATTATACTTCTTGGTGATTTTCTTTTTATCAAACCCAATCTCCGTTAAAAGTCGAATCTGATTTTCGTTCAAACAGATGTAATGATCAATCTGTTTATAGAAGCTCTTTCTTATTCGATGATATTTAAAAATCCCTGCCACAATAAAGCTCTGCAGCCTAGAATTTTTAAAGCATCCATATTTGCACATACGAAAATACTTTCCATCGCCACATTCATTACACAATTCTGTTCCTCTCAAGGATGTTGAACACGGACAAACAAAGCGAGTATCATGTAATGTTGCTACAACTTTCGCTCCACTTCGTTTAGCAGCATACAGAATGGACGGCGATAGTAATGGAAAAAAAGTATGAATATGTACAATGTCCGGCTTTTCTTTCTCAATCATCTGTCGTACTGCTCTATAGTTTTTTGAACTCCACAACATTCCAAACGTTGCAGATAACTTACCAAGCACTCCTGCATTATCAAATTCATCATTAGAAACCGTATAGCGAACCACTTGATTCCCATGACTTTCCAGCAGTGCAGTTTCGCTCTTGAAAACCTGATCGTCTCCACTTGCTGAACCTTTTCTATGGAAATTATGTATTGCCAATATTTTCATAGTCAGTTCTCCCAGTTTATAAACACATCTTCATACTGTCTGCAGATTTTCTCCCATGTGTACTTTTCTGCCACACGCTTTTTGGCTTTTTTCCCCATCTCTGCAATTTCATCTGCACTCATCAGGTCTGCCTTATCAATCAGCTTAGCCAAATTTCCATTCATACGACTCCAGTATAAAGCGCAATCTTCTGCTACTTCTCTATTAAAACCAACATCAACCAGTAAATTCAAATCTGTACTACCAAGCGCTTCAATCAGCGATGGATTTGTGCCTCCAACAGTATGACCATGGAAATATGCATAAGCATTCTCTCGAATCTTCTTGAGCAGTTCCTGATCGTAAACAGTACCAACAAACTTAATTCTCTTATCACTCTTGAAATGGAGCGTTTTCTCTAGCTCATTCAAGAACTTCTCATTCACATTTGTGATAATAGCAAAGTTCTTCTTGCTTTTACTTTTCATGAACTCCCGAATCATGACTTCAAAAGAGTTCTCCGGTACAAAACGACCAACGACAAGATAGTAGTCCTTTTTCGTCAGTCCTTTTTCTTTATACCAATTCACCAGCTTCTCATCGTCATCAGCTAACTTACTAAGAGTCAGATCTGCACCATACGCAATAAATGTGGTCTTCGGATTTCTGCACTTGATGCCTTTGCCGTCATAGCACTCGTGAATATACTTCTCGATGTTCACTGAGTCACAGATAGCAAGGTCACAGTATTTAATCATCATCTGCTCAGAAATCTTCCAGTATTTCCGAATCGGCGCAGACCACTTTGCTCTCATCCACTCGTGTCCGTCTGGATTCAGGTACACAGTACCGCCCAGCTTATGGATTTCTTTATAGAAGTGACCAGCAAAAGGTCCGATACGGCAGGCCATGATGTAAACGATCGGATGCTTAATTCGATGTTCCTTTATGTACTTACAGCAAGCCTTCAATGCCGCAACATCATAATAAATTGCCTGTGCAGGTCCAATCTGAGGAATATCTATCTTGAAACAATGTGCATTGTGGAATTCAAACTCCTGATCATTGATTCTGGTCACACCATCCACTTTTGTTTCGTCCATGCAGCCGTCACCGTTAGCTTTACACGCCACATGATATTTAATATTTTTCTTGTTCTGGTGGTACTCTGTAAGCTTATAAACAAAAGTCTCATATCCGCCATAAGCACCTAAGCTCTTAGCTCCTACCAGAAATACGTGTCGTACTTCGTTTTCACGCTGCATTCTTCCTATCTCTCCGTTAAATAATCTTTCTATCTACACATCCATTTGGATGGTATTTCTTTTTCCTCTTACCGCTCACACGGCTAAGTGTTTTCTTGTGCTGTCGTATCCAATTACCCCAGCAACCAAGTCTTTTCTCGATATTTCGTCTATTTTCCTACATCTCATCATCCAGACAGGTTCACTCAACAAAATCAGTCGAGCTTTCACTCTCATTTTTCCGGCACGATATCAACCGCAGTTACCTAATGGTGCTGGGAAAGTAAAGTTGCAATGGATAATTCAACATAACCGGTACCGGCTACGGCGATTTTATAATCTTTCTTCATAACGTGTATCCTTCCAGAAGTCTATTTTACATTACAGAAGCCATGAACCATTTCTCATTCACAGCTTCTTCTCTTCCTAAATCCTTATTTCGCCAATCTTTACAAATTTACTTTTATTTTACCACACTATTCTCTCACCCGCAACATATCTGCCGTTTTTTATAGTATAGTTAAATGTAATTTTTTTCAGATTAGACTTTTTTTACATGGAACCTTTCTGTCCTAATACAATCAGTACGGTTCTGAACAAAATTTTGATATCCAGCATAAACGACCATTCTGCAATATACTGGGTATCCAGTCTTACAACTTCCTCGAAGTCTGTAATATCACTTCGTCCGCTTACCTGCCACATACCGGTAAGACCTGGTTTAATAGCCAGACGGGCTCTGTGGTGCAGTTCGTATTTTTCCCACTCGTCTACTGTCGGCGGACGGGTTCCGATGAGGCTCATATCACCTTTTAATACATTGAAGAACTGCGGGAACTCATCCAGTGAAGTTTTGCGGATGAAATTTCCAATTCCCTTGCCAGGGCCCTTTTCGCTGCCGATAACGCGCGGATCGTTCTCCATTTTGAACATCAGACCGTCGCTGACACGATTCTGTTTCATCAGTTCTTTTTTCCGTTCCTCAGCATCCATGTACATACTGCGGAATTTGTAGATTTTGAATTTTCTTCCGTTCTTTCCAACACGGTACTGTGAAAAGAAGATCGGCCCCGGCGATTTGATATAGATTGCAGGAGCGACAAACAAAAAGATGATTCCTGTCAGGATACATCCTACGAGACCACCACAGATATCCATGATTCGTTTCAGGATAAGCTGGCCTGCGCTTGCCATGTTAATGCAGGTAGTAATAACTGTGTAATTTCCCATACGTTCCACTGTCTGGTTTTTCCCCTGCATCTCATTGACATCTGCAATTTTAACGTGAATCGTGATTCCCATTTCTGTAAAAGCATCAAAAACCTTCTGTGGAATTTCTCTGTCCTCCGGAAGAACAATCAGAACTTCATCAAACCACTCGCGGCAGACATATTCGGCTACGTTTGCGAGGTTGGATACAACTGGTACACCATGAATTTTGTGTCCGGTTCTGTCCTGGTCTACGAGAACAACGCCGGTCGGATGAACGCCGATGTAATCGAAATCCAGCATGCTCTTCACAACGGACTGTGACTGTTTTTCGGTCGTGATGATCAGAAGCGAACGGCCGCTGTGTTCCCCGCTGCTGCGTTTCTTTACCACAGCCTTCCATCCGGTGCGCATCAGATAGGAAAGTATTCCGTACAGAGCACCGGTCAGCATAATGGTTGCTCTGGAGAACTGATCTCCCTCCTGAATCAGGAACAGGTAGAATACACCAAGAACGATGATGTATACCATATTTTTTACAGTCATTCCGATTTCCACGAGGTATCCGCGCTTCATGACGTTTTTGAAGGAATCGTCCAAAAACATGATCATCAGCTGGATCAGAGCGAATACGATAGCCTCATTTCGGTAAATTGTGCTTCCATATGGATTAAAACTGTGATGTCTTAAGAAATAACCCATGACGAAAGCGAGCTGAAGACAGATAATATCAAGAACCATAAAATCCAGATGCTTCAGCCATCCTGTGGATAATTTTTTGTACATACCTTTCTCCCCTGTCGTATTTTTTTCGCCGTACTCATAACACTCTCTTGTTTCGCATAGTTTTTCTAGCTTTTATATTACCATTTTCACTAAAAACTTCTCATTTTTTCTGGTACTATGCATTTGTAATATCTTCTGTGACGAATACAGAACCATTTTTTTCTTTATTCTAAGTATTCTATCCCATTTCTACTTATTTGTAAATGTGTGGACACACTTTTTTCACATTTTCGCAAATTATTACATTTTATATTATTTCATCATATCCAGAATCTGTAATGTTTTCATCTTCTTTTCGACATAGCGATGGAGATATGCACGCAGCAATCGTTCCAGTTCGTCCAGGATCTCTTCATTTACGGTAAAACCATACAGCTTCTCCAGCGGTGCCGCAATGATATAGCGGCATGCCAGCACGGTGCCCGGCTGCAGCGGCCATGGATCTCTGATGGTTTTTCCGCAGTTTTGGCAGTAGATGGCGCTGTCGCGCGGGGAGAAAATGGTCAGATTTTCTTTCGTGCCGCACTCCATGCAGGAGAACATCTGCGGTGCTTCTCCGCTGATTGTGATCGTCCGCAGTTCGAAGATGCACCGGATCAGGCGCAGGTCCTGTTTTCCGCGGCGGATGGCGTTCATCGTCACGTACAGTAGGTTCAGCATCTGAGTTTCATCGTTTCCTTCCTGGCCGAAATATTCGGCCAGTTCCAGAAAATAAAAGCCGTAATAAACGCCGGGCTGCATCTGCGCCAGGTCGAGGAAGTATTCTTTAATGTTTGCGCCGGAGAGGGTGTAGCTGTCGCGGCCTTCGTAGACCTGAAACTCGCCGAAGACGAACGGATTGGAGACGGCCATCAGCGGGCTTTTCATGCGGCGGGCGCCGCGCGCGAAGGCAGTGATTTTGCCGAGCTCCCGGGTCAGGATCACGACGCGCTTGTCATACTCTCCGACCGGGGAGGCGGATAATACCATTCCGCTTACATTGATTGGTTCTCGCATGTTTCTTCCTTATTATAATGCAATATTATAAATCGAGTTTCTTTTTATCATATCCGAAGTTCTTCACAAGGAAATCGCTGTCTCTCCAATCTTTTTTAACTTTTACCCAGAGCTTCAGATTGACTTTCTGCTCCAGCATCTGCTCCAGCTCATACCGCGCGTTGCTTCCGATCTTCTTGAGCATCGCGCCCTGTTTTCCGATGATGATGCCCTTGTGGGAATCGCGCTCGCAGATGATGGTCGCATCAATATCAACGATTTTTCCGTTCGGGCGGTCTTTCATCTGGTCGATCACAACGGCGATGCCGTGCGGGATCTCTTCGTTTAAGGCGTACAGTGCTTTCTCGCGGATGATCTCAGCCACGATCTGGCGCATCGGCTGATCGGTGATGGTGTCCTCATCGTAGAACTGCGGGCCGTACGGCAGATATTTGAAGATGCTCGGAATGATGTCATCGGTGTTCTGATGGCGGAGTGCCGAGCACGGAATGATCTCGGCAAACTGGAACAGCTTGCGGTACGTATCGATGAATTCCAGGATTTTGTCTTTCTCCACGGTATCGGTCTTGTTGATAATGAGGATGACCGGCGCATTGACTTTCTCCAGGATCTCTGCGATATGGCGCTCTCCTGCTCCGATGAAGTTGCTCGGCTCTACCAGCCAGAGAATCACATCGACTTCTTTTAACGTTTTCTCGGCTACATCGACCATGTACTCGCCGAGCTTATTTTTCGCCTTGTGGATACCCGGTGTGTCGAGGAACACGATCTGTCCCTCGTCACACGTATAAACGGTCTGGATGCGGTTGCGGGTGGTCTGCGGTTTCTTGGATGTAATCTCAATCTTCTGTCCGATCAGGTGGTTCATCAGCGTGGATTTTCCCACGTTCGGACGGCCGATCAGGGCTACAAAGCCGGATTTATAATTTGCATTGTTTTCCATTGCTGTCTCTTCTCCTCATTTATAAATTCTCTACGTTCTTAAACAGTTCTTTCTCTTTCTGAATGGCTGCTTCGCTTCCGACAACGCAGATGTTGTTCTGTTTTAAGGCTGCATCTACAAGGTCTGCCAGTGCATGAATGTCATCCAGGGTTGCATCGAGGATCTGATCTCTCTCCTGCTGGAAGTCTGCTTCGGTGATGCCGTTGAACCATGCGCTCTCGGAGGTCTGGCCTTTTGCGGACGGGTTCATCGGGACGTCGAGTTCGCTGATCGTTCCGATGATGTATTTGGTCATCTGGCGCTCGTCTGCTTCGAAATTGCGCACGTAATCGCCGATACCGCGGTATACTTCAAGGGTTCTTCCGACGTTCGGGTCACGGTAGGAAGAAATGCACGCGTTTCCGCCTCTTCCGAAAGCTCCGCCGCAGCCGTAAGCGCCGCCTTTGACACGGATGTTGATCCACAGATAGTCATAGCTCAGCATGACACGCAGGATGCGCAGGGCTCCTGTGTAGTCGTAGCCTTCGCGCTCGAAGTTTCCACAGAGTGCTACGTACTGTACCTGGCCGGAGGTCTGGAAGGCTTCGTTTTTCTGTTCAAAGTCATACACAATGCTGCCCGGCTCCACTTCGTCGGTGTACAGATTCTCTTTGAATGCTGCGATTTTTTCTTCCAGCGGTGCGTAGCCTGTCTCGTCTGCGGTATAGGAGACGGTGAGATTCTCTTTGCGGAAGATGTATTTCATCAGGGTCTGCAGATTTTTAATCAGTTCTGCTTTTTTCTCATCGAAGTTCTCGTCCAGATCTTTTAAAAGCTGGTAGAAGCCGATGCCTGCGATGCGGTCCTGGAAATTGCTCATCGGGGAGTAATAGGAAGCTGCACGCATCACCGCCGTTGCATTTCCGGCGGAAGACAGGCGGTTCTGCAGGCCGGATTTCATGCTGGAGATGATCTCGTGAAGACGTTTCTCGTCATCCAGGCGGGAGGTGTTCAGGATTTCCTCGATCATTTTCATGACGAAATCCAGTTTGTCGTACAGGAATTTCGCGCGGATGCCGAACATTCTGCGGCAGTCGTCATCATTTTCCGGAATGCGGAATACCTGCAGTCCGCAGTTGATGCCGCCGGTCTGTGCATTAATCTCGTTGAACAGTTCGCCGTAGGTGTAGTGTTCGGTGTCCACATAGCCGAGAACGGATTTTAATACGCCCATGTACGGGATCAGATCGTTCGGCACATTTTTCGTATCAAACAGCAAGCTTAAGTAACCGATGCCGTTCGTGAATACGTTGTGATGAAGAACCGTCGTTCCATCGACTTCATGCTCGTCATTGTAAAGTTTGATAGACTCACGTTTGATATCGCTTCGTTTCAGGAGCGGAATCGTCTCGAGTGCTTCCTCGCTCTCCTCTTCTTCCTGATATGCTGCCAGCTCTTTGGTGTCAGCAATGATTTTCTCGATCTCTTCTTTTGACAGGCTCTCTTTATATTTCTGCAGTTTTTCTGCGGTCTTTGCATCATTTTCTGCGGCAAGACCGGTCTTTGGAATGAGGGTCACGATGGAGGCATGGGTGTTGTCCAGCAGATACGTCTGGATCAGGTTTTCGAAATAGCCTTCTTTTGCCAGTTTTTTCAGCTCATCGTAGATCGCAAGCTGCTGCAGGTAGGCGAACGGTTTGTTCTCGTCGTACAGCCAGCTGTCGAAGACGTCAATGCCGTACATCAGGCCCTTCGGGAAGCTGGAGAAGTCCGCCTCACGGAAACGGAATTCGAAATAGTTGATGCCTGCCTCGATGGCTTTCTGATCCATACCGTTTTTCACGATATCCTCGAGGGTGCCGCGGATGATGGACAGGAATTTTTCTTTCTCATTTTCATCGGCGTTCTTGGCTACGATGGAGAAGAATGGCTGCAGGATGCCGTCCTCGTAGGAGCCGTAAACATCTTTTCCGATGTGTGCGTCAAGGAGTGCCTGTTTGACCGGGGCTCCCGGTGCGTCAAGGAGTGCATACTCCAGAACAGAAAATGCCACGTTTAATTTTACATCCAGACCGCTGCCGATGACCATGTTGTAGGACAGGTACGCATTGTTTTCAAGCGGATCGCCGTCGAGTACCGGGTACTCGTGTACAATGTCGAGGGTCTCTGCAAATGGTTTCTGATACGGAATTTCGGATTTTACTTCTTTTGCATTAAAATGGGACAGGTATTTTTCATCCATCCATGCCAGTTTTTCTTCCATATCCATGTTTCCGTACAGGTAGATATAGCTGTTGGACGGATGGTAATAGGTCTGATGGAAATTCAGGAAGTTTTCGTGGGTCAGGTTCGGGATGCAGGACGGATCTCCGCCGGATTCTACGCCGTACGGAGTGTCCGGGAACAGGGTGTTGAAGGTTTCACGCTCCAGGACATCGTCTGCGGAGGAGAAGGCTCCTTTCATCTCGTTGTATACAACACCGTTGTAGGTCAGCGGGCCGTCTTCGCTTTCCAGATGATAGCTCCAGCCTTCCTGACGGAAGATTTCGTCGTGTTTGTAAATGTTCGGGTAGAATACGGCGTCCATGTAGACATGCATCAGGTTCTGGAAGTCGGCATCGTTGGTGCTGGCTACCGGGTACATGGTTTTATCCGGGTAGGTCATAGCATTTAAGAAGGTGTTCAGGGATCCTTTGACGAGTTCTACGAAGGGATCCTTTAACGGGAATTCGCGGGAGCCGCAGAGGACGCTGTGCTCGAGGATGTGGGCTACGCCGGTGCTGTCGGCCGGCGGGGTACGGAACGCGATGTTGAAGACTTTGTTGTCATCTTCGTTTTCGAGAAGGAGCACGCGGGCACCGCTCTTGTTGTGGCGGAGGAGGTAGCCGTGTGCATGGATATCGTCAATCTGCTGTTCCTGCAGCAGGGTATAGGCTTTGCAATGTTCTGCGTTCATTTTTGTATATCCTTTCTTGTTTTTCTTTATTATTTCCGGTTTTATGCAGTCAAAAACGGACCGCAGTGCCCGTTTGCTGGGATTTTCTGCGGCCCTGTCGGTTTTATTCTTCGTTGTCGGTTTCTGCTGCGGTGTTCTCTGTCTCGTCGACGTGTTCTTTTACTTCGTCGTTTGCAGCGTTGTTCTGTACATTTTTCTGTGCCTGTGCTGCAGCGGCCTGTGCCATCATTGCCTCAAGGTTCGGGCGGACGCTCTGTGCCTGGGCTCCCATGATTCTCTGGAGCTGTTCTCTGGTCAACAGAAGGTTGAAGCCGGACGGGTTGATGACGAAGCCTTTGGCCTGTTTCATCAGGTACGGCAGAAGGTGCTGGAACGGGATGGCTGCCAGACGGAGTTTTGCCTGCGGATCCGGACGGAATTTCTGGAATTCACCAATATCGGAAAACAGCGGCTGGAAGATGTCTTCGTTCTGGTTTTTGATGTACGGGATGCGCACGTCTGGTCCCGGGTTGGCCGGATCGAATTCGCCCTGTACCTGGGAGATGTCGATGGCAAGGATGAATTTGCTTCGCATCAGGTTGACAAGCATTTCTTCTTCGAGTTCACGCAGGTGCTGCATGCGCTCGGCATCGTCTCTTCTCTGGTTTGGTTTTCTGAGTTCCTGCAGAAAGTATACGACGGTGAGCTGTACGCCCGGGTTCAGAACCGGGAGGTGCTGTTTGTTCATTTTCTCCATGTCTGGTTTCGGGAAGATCTGCTCGAGCTCGATGCGGCGGGTCTGGTCGCCTTCGTGGAAGATGACCATATTGACGCCTTCGGCGTAGAGGCCCATATAGAAGTTCGGCATCTGCTTGCGCAGGACTTTTACGGTGAGCAGCGGGGTGTTCTTTTCTACATAGGATTTTGCAAACTCCTTGGCTGCTTCTTCTTCGGTAAACATGTATACCTGATCATCAAAGGTTTCCGGATCGCACTCTACGTATGGGAGTTTTGTGATCTGGGAAAAGGTCACATAAATGATTTCCATGCTCTGGAATTTCTTCATGGTGAAGCTGTTGTCTACTGTCATTTGTGGTTGAGTCCTTTCTTCGCTCTTAGAGGACGGTTTATCCTCAAAATATCTATGTGACATTATATCATACTTTTGATGGGTTGCCAAAGGTTTATTGCTTCAGCTCGCCATTTTTGCGTTCGGATAGATTTTTTCCATCCGGCTGTCCGGAAAACGTTCATC
>OICK01000831.1_pt1 | contig 12661 bp, 10 predicted proteins | sample 1581281 | NCBI WGS metagenome assembly OICK01 (sample SAMEA3882557, study PRJEB24775) | human gut metagenome | biome: human-associated habitat; feature: intestine environment; material: feces | place: Netherlands | collected 2009/2010 | reverse complement strand
CGGGTTGGCGGCCAGCATACGCACCGGCATCGGGAAGTCGAACGTCACGGTGTCGCCGTCGCGCCACTCACCGGTCAGATACAGGTAGCCGTCGCGAATTTCGCGGGTCACGCGGGAACTATCGGCCCCAGACTCAGACTCGCCCGTGGCCGTAATCGCGGCGGCAGCAGCGGACTCATCGCCCACCCAACCGGGCAGACGGAAGGCCAGCGTAAAGCGAGCAGGAGCCTGAGCCGAGGTGCCAGCAGCGTCACCGCCCAAGCGCACGACCGCCTTGCCATCGCCTTGCCACGGCAGGTTCGCCGTAACATCCAGCTCCACAGCCGTACCATTCAACTCAGCTTTGGCCACGCCGCCCATATACAAGTGCGTGAACAGCGTACCGCCATCCTCGGCAACCGTGTAGGCATATTCCTGCACCGACTCAACGATGCGGGCGATGTTCGGCGGGCAGCATGCGCAGCCGAACCACTTCTGACGCACCGGCTTGACGTGGCGCAGGCGGCTGTCTTTATGGCAGGCATACGGATTGACTTCCAGCGGGTTCACGTAGAAGAAGCTCTTGCCGTCCAGCGCCATGCCGGCCAGCGTGGTGTTGTACAGCGCCGACTCCATAACGTCCGCGTACTCGGCCTTTGGCGCGAGCTCGAGCATGCGACGGGCGAAGAACGCCAGCGAAATCGCGGCGCAGGTCTCGGAGTAGGCGGAGTCGTTGGGCAGGTCGTAGTTGTAGGAGAATGCCTCGCCGTCCACCGTGCCGCCGATGCCGCCGGTAACGTACAGTTTCTTATCGACGATATTGCGCCAGAGCCGCTCGGCCGCATCGGCGAGGTCCTGATCGTCGGTCAGTCGGGCCACGTCCGCCAGACCGGAGTAGAAGTAGCCGGCGCGCACGGCATGGCCTACGGCTTCGTCTTGTTCGGTGGCCGGCTTGTTCGCCTGGTGGTAGGCGTACCGGTTGGGGTCCGTGTTGGGTTTGTAGTTGGCGTCGGCGTCGCGCTTTGCGTTCTCGTCTGCCTGAATATCGAAGATGTACGGCTGCCGGCCTCGCTCGGTCACGAAATATTCGGCCAGATCAAGGTACCGCTGTTCGCCGGTGACCTCGTACAGCCTCACCAAAGCCATCTCGGCAATCTCGTGACCGGGGTAACCACGCAGCTGGCCCGGCTTGCGACCGAAGCGCTCGTCTACGTAATCGGCGAAACGGCAGGCTTGAGTAGCTTGTCTTTGCCGGTGCCCTGGTAGTAGGCCACCGCACCTTCAACGAGGTGGCCGAGGCAGTACAGTTCGTGATGGTCACGCAGATTGGTGAACGCGCGATCCATGCCGTTCAGGATGTAGTAGGCGTCCAGATAGCCGTTGTCGAGCTGGGCGGCACACACGATGTCGACAGCTTGGTCGGCGGTCTGTTCCAGTGCGGGGTCCGGGTGATGGGCGAGGGAATAGCCGACTGCCTCCACCCACTTGGAGAAGTCGGTGTCTTGGAACACGAAGCCGTAGAACTTGTCTGGGTCGGGATTGGCCGGGTCTTCGGGGAGCGCCTCAAATCCGCGGAACGTGTACTTCGGCGGCACGAACGCCTTGCCCAGGGTATCCTTGCGCTTGTTTTGCGCGGCAGCGGCCTTGAAGTTGTGCATGCAGTAGCTGGGGGCCGCGCCGGGGACGTTATCGTTCAGGGCGTTCCACTGATAGGGAATCACAGCCGTGCGCACGAGTTCCTGCTCGGTGCGCCAGAACGAATCGGTGACGGTGACGTTTTTCAGGGCCAGCGGCTTGCTATGCAGCGAAGTCATGACGTACTCCTTTGGACTATGCGACATTCGTCAACAATATGTATCGGTACATATGATACGTGCGCCCGCGCGAGCAGCAAGGTGGACAAATCGTTGGCGGGGTGGAATCGCCGGCGCATATCCGCCCGTACGATTTCGCCCGGTGAATCGCCCGACGAATACACGGCGACTTATACTACCGACGGACCACAAACGTCGCCTACATGAATGGAAGATCAATCATCATGACAGCAAACGCCAGCGCACGGGCCATCAAACCCGAACTTCTGCGTACGTACACCGAAGACTTCAACAAAGACCGCGCCAACCTGATCGCGGCGGACGCGGCGGTTTCGGCCGGCGTGCTCAAGGCGGCCACCGACTATCGCGGCGTACGTGCGCTGCCGCGCGACTTCTCCATCGAACTCAAGCAGGGTTCGATCACCAATCAGGAGCGTTCCGGCCGTTGCTGGATGTTCGCCTCCCTGAACACGCTGCGTTACGAACTCATGCATCGCTGGAATCTTGAGGATTTCGAGTTCTCCGAGACCTACCTGTTCTTCTGGGACGCGATGGAGAAGTCGAACACTTATCTGGAGAACGTGCTGCGCACGCTCGACGAGCCCACCGACTCGCGCCTGTTCGAAGCCATCAACTGGGGCCCGTCCGACGACGGCGGCTGGTGGCAGATGTTCGCCGCGCTGGTGAACAAGTACGGTCTGGTGCCCAAGAGCGCCTACCCGGAGTCCGAGAACTCCCGTAATTCCGATGATTTCAAGCAGTACCTCAACTCCAAGCTGCGCGAGTTCGCGGCCGAGCTGCGCCGCCGTTCGGCTGCCGGGGCGTCTGAGGACGAGCTGCGTGCGTTGAAGGACGAGTACATGGGCACCGTGTACCGCATCTGCGCCGTGGCGCTCGGCGAACCGCCGGAGAAGTTCGACTTCCTGGCCCGCGTGAGCGACGATGACAAGAAGGACGATAAGAAAAGCGGCGAAGACGAGGCCGACAAGCCGAAAACCGGCAAGGACGAGCGCCCGCAGATTCGCGAGATCGGCATCACCCCGCTTGAGTTCTACAAGAAGTACGTGCCGGTGGACGTCAACGATTTCGTGACGCTGGCCAACGCCCCGCTCAAGAACCGCCCGTTCAACCAGCGCTACCGCATCCGCTTCAGCGCGAACGTGGCCGAGGCTGGCGATATGGAATTCGTCAACGTGCCGCTGGACGTGTTCAAGAAGGCCGCGCTTGACCAGCTCACCGCCGGCCACCCGATCTGGTTCGCCTGCGACTGCACGCAGTTCGCCCTGCGCAAGGACGGTTTCTTCGACCAGTCCGTGGTGCGCGTCGACCAGCTGTTCGGCACCGAATTCACCGGCGACAAGGCCCACGGCCTCGAATACGGCGACAGCCCGAGCAACCACGCTATGACCTTCACCGGCGTGAACCTCGGAGAGGACGGCAAGCCGAACCGCTGGAAGGTGGAGAACAGCTGGGGCAAGGACGCCGGCAAGGACGGCTACTACGTCATGTCCGACGCCTGGTTCGACCGCTACGTTACCGAGCTCATCATCCGCAAGGAATACCTCGACGACGCCACCCGCGCCCTGCTCACCACCGAACCAGTCGAGCTCGATCCCTGGCAGCCCCTCACCCGTCGCTGCCGCTGACGTTCCGCTGGCGGGAGCATATATTCAAATGCCCCTTCTCTCTGTTCAGAGAGAAGGGGCATTACGTTATGCGAGTACGCCCGGCCGCACCTATTCGAGACTATCGCGGCTGAGCTGAGCAAAAGTGCCGTCATCATCGGCCAATTGCCGGTAGGTTCCGGCCTCGCTAATTGTTCCGAACTAGTTATCCACAGAGTTATCCACATCTCCCGCAAGCTAGAGCCACATACCCCGGTTTTCATAGCGAGCATGTGACCGCTGCGCTACGGTGGCGTCATGAACGACATATTGCCCACTCCGCCGCCCGGCGTATTCGACGACGAACCGTCCGGCTGGACCCGGCCCCACACACCGGGCGTTGCGTCTGCGCGCACCATCAATCCTGAGCTACGTTCATCACCACGTATGGCGAGTTCCGCGCCAACTGTGATTACAGGCCCTGTGTCGCCAGCAATGAGCGAAACCCTCACCCAACGTAAGCGGGAAATGCTTAAACGATGCACGGACGCCGCGCAACAGCTCGGAAAGCCGGTGCTCTTCGGCATGACCACATCGCTGATACTGCAATCCGTGCCGCTTCCCAAGGATTGCGATATCGACCCCGCCGAGCTCCATACCGTCTCCGACTCACACCGCACACGAATACGTGCCATCGTGCCGCCAACGACACCACACATCTGGAAGCCGCTGAGCGATGCGCACAATGTGCGTATCAACAAACATGTGTACGCACTGGATCTGATACACACTTGGGCACAACTCGCCGCTCATATATCGCTCGAATCGCTGGTCATACTTGGCGACGCAATCCTTACGGCAATCGCCCGCAAGCCGGGTCTGGCGAACGGCCGCACTGCTGACGGCATTTATCAGGACTTCGTGCGGCAAGTCACTGGACTCCCGAAATTCAACGCAAAATCCAAGTGCATGATCGCTCTTGCATTCATTACGCCCCGCGTGGACTCTCCGATGGAATCAAAGACCCGCATCGCGACGACGAAATACGGGCTTCCGCCAGCCGTGACAAATTACACGGTGCCCGGCGCGACATTCAGCAACGGTGCGCCGATAACGCTCGATCTCGCTTGGCCCGAATTTCGCGTCGCCATCGAATATGACGGCGATCATCATCGCACCGACAAAAACCAGTGGCGGCGGGACAACGACAAGCGCGAACTGCTGCGACATCATCATTGGATCGTCATCATCGCCACTGCCACGAACATGGCCGATGAGCCATCCCAAGCCGAACTCGCCTACCGGGTCGGGCGGCAGTTGGCATTGCGAGGTGCCGTATTCGATTTCACTTTGACGGCAACGCCACTCGATGAGATCGCCCGGAGGAGGCGACGAAGAATATAACGTTTATCGCGAAAGTCGTACAGTATCCATGTTGCGCCGACGCTGCGCGACTCGGTGTCCGTGTCCGATGTCCCGGTAGCGATGTCAATCGATTTATGTGTGGACCGGGCCAGATTTCGCTGTCCCGGTTCTCCATTTCGCCCCTTTTTGAGCAACCAAGACAAAATTTCATTCACCTATCACCCCACCGTGCAATATTCGCCATCGTACATCGGCGGAATTCCGGGGTTTTGGGATTACGGATAATGGGCGTTTACAAGGGGGGCTGTCCCGGTTCCCAAAAAGAAGCCGAAATCACGAACCGGGACAGCGAAATCTGTCCCGGTAATCGCGTCAATCGGTTGCCGTCATCACCGGAACATCAACTGCGCATAGATCGAACGCTTCAATGCTCAACAGGCATGCGACCATACCGCGATAGCGATATTCCGACGGAAGTATGGGACTCACCACGCGACCAATATTATTTGCCGAGCTTTGGAGCCTCGTGCTTGGCGTGGCGGATCACGGCATCGGGGAAACCGGCGTGGATGTAGTCGGACAGCATCCGCAATAGCCTCTCGTCAAAGGTGTGCCGCTCATCGCTGCTGGCATCGACCAGGATGAAATCCCATGAGTATTCGGTGTCACCGTCGTTGATGATGAGCCCGCGGCCAGTGATTTTTGCGGCCAGCAACGCGGCGATCTGTATGGCGCCTCGCTTGACCAAGGCCGATTCCGCTTGAGTCAGGTTGCCCGAAAATGTGACGGTATACATCATTAGTCCCCCCTTCTTTGTTATTTTCTAGAACAGCAATGCCTTATTGTAAACAGACAGCACTCTGCCATAATCCTTTTTTCAATATGCGGCCCATGGCATTCCCAGCATTAAAAAAAAAGAAACCCGGCGGAGGGGCCGCCGGGTGAGAGAGAAGAGAGAAGAAGGGTTCAGTTATGGGGTTCGGAAGAACCTCGCCACCGGTATGAACTTCATTCCGTTGACATCTTCTATATAACCGTCTCTTTCTTGGGGATTCGATGTGCTTGTCTGAGAAAAGTCTTGGCAAACTGTGACGGGTTTGTAACGCCGCCCGACAACCGGCCTCGCATTGTCGGGGCTAGGCCGCACATACGGCAACGGGCCACCCCGCAACACTTCATGTGCGAGGTGGCCCGTCAGCTACGAGCTAGCGATGCCAAATCACTCGGCGGCGAGCTTGGCCTTCTCGGCGGCCAGACGCTCGGCTTCGGCGGCACGGCGAGCAGCCAACGCTTCATCGAAGCGAGCCAGCTCCTCTTCCACGGCCTCGGTCGGAATCTTGGCGAAGATCGGTGCGGGCTTAGGCACCACAGCGCCGACCTCGATTGCCTCGCTCTTCCACGGGTGCACGTTCACACCGAGCTCGTAATCGCCGGTGATGATCGGGTACGTGAAGCCCGGCTTGTCGAGATCCTCAACCTCTTCCAGATGAGGCAGCGGCGAGAAGACGCCGGTTCCGCCGAGGGCCTCCCACACCTTCTGTGCGGAGTGCGGCAGGAACGGGGCCAGCAGGTGGTTCGCGTCGGACACGGCCTGGGCGGCGGTGTGCAGCACGGTGCCGAGGCGGGCCGGATTGTCCTTGATCTTCCACGGTTCGGTGGCGGAGATGTACTTGTTGATGTCGCCGACCACACGCATCGCCTCGGACAGGGCGTGCTTCTGGTGGTGGGTTTCGATGGAGGAGCCGACCACGTCGAACGCGGCGGAAGCCTCTTCCAGAAGGCCACGGTCTTCGTTGGTCATCGAATCCTCGTCCAGCGGCGGAATCTCGCCGAAGTTCTTGTTGATGAGGTTGGCCACGCGGTTCACCAGGTTGCCCCACGAGGAGGCGAGCTCCTCGTTGTTGTGGCGCACGAACTCGGCCCACGTGAAGTCGGAATCCGAGGATTCGGGGCCGGCCACGGAAATGTAGTAGCGCACGGCATCCACGGGGTAGCGGGCGAGGATGTCCTTGACGTAGATCACGATGCCGCGGGAGGAGCTGAACTTCTTGCCTTCCATGGTCATGAACTCGCTGGCCACCACCTGCTCAGGCAGGTTGAGCGGACCCATCGGGCCGGTTTCGCCGCCCTTGGAGCCCTTGCCGTTGTACGCCAGCATTTCGGACGGCCAGATCTGGGAGTGGAACGTGATGTTGTCCTTGCCCATGAAGTAGTAGCCCGGGGTGGTCGGATCGTTCCACCATGCGCGCCATGCCTCCGGGTCGCCCTTGCGGCGGGCCCATTCGATGGAAGCCGACAGGTAGCCGATCACGGCGTCGAACCACACGTACAGCTTCTTGTTCGGGTTGTCAATCCAGCCCTTCACCGGCACCGGGATACCCCAGTCGATGTCACGGGTGATGGCGCGCGGCTTGACTTCCTTGAACAGGCCGAGCGAGAAGTTGATGACGTTGGTACGCCAGCCCTTGCGGGTCTCCAGCCACGCCTTGTTGGCTTCGGCGAGCGCCGGCAGGTCGAGGAAGAAGTGTTCGGTTTCCTCGAAGCGCGGGGTTTCGCCGTTAATCTTGGAGACGGGGTTGATGAGCTCGTCCGGGTCGAGTTCGTTGCCGCAGGCGTCGCACTGGTCGCCACGGGCTCCGTCGGCGCCGCAGATCGGGCAGGTGCCTTCGATGTAGCGGTCCGGCAGGGTGCGTCCGGTGGACGGGGAGATGGCGACTTTCTGCGTGCCCTTGTAGATGTAGCCGTTTTCGAGGCACTGTTTGAACAGTTCCTGCACGACCTTTTCGTGATTGCCGGTGGTGGTGCGGGTGAACAGATCGTAGCTCAGGCCGAGATCGCATAGGTCCTTGGCGATCACGCGGTTGTAGCGGTTGGCGAGCTCCTGCGCGCTCACGCCTTCCTTGTCGGCTTCCACCAGGATTGGGGTGCCGTGCTCGTCGGTGCCGGACACCATCAGCACGTCATTGCCCTTCATGCGCTCGTAGCGCGCGTACACGTCGGACGGCACGCCGAAGCCGGCGACGTGGCCGATATGACGGGGGCCGTTGGCATACGGCCATGCAACATTCACCAAAATATGACTCATGGTGCCCGATTATACAAAGCGCCATATCCCGTGTTTTCGGCGCATTCCGATTGGCGGAAGACGGGCGGATGGGGTCGATGACGTTCTCGCAGACCGGCCTGTATCAGGCTACGGTAGTCCACAAGGTTATCCACATTGTTGTATCACACAACAATCATCGTCCACTTATCCACTTTTTTCGCGAAGCCGGTGGCACGCCGCTTTCCGTATCAGCTACGGTACCCCGCATGGATACCTCCCCTCCCCTTTTGGGCGACGCCGACCTGCCCGGCCCCATTTGTTTGAATCGTTTGCATTCCCTAGGCGTGGTATGCAAACTTGACAACGACAACGCCTACTCGTATCACGATTCGCGCACGCTGTACGGCCGCGCCAGCATCATCTCAACGCTGATGCCGAGTCGTTCCGTGGCGTGCGCCGGCACCGCTGCGTGGGTGTGGTTGGGTGGCATGTTTCCCAACACGATCGACATCATTGCAAAAGCGCATTACCGAACGGCGAGGTACGGTCGCAAAGTCAGCGTTTTCAACCGACAGGCGCCCGACGAACATGTCACCGACGTCGGCCCGATCACCGTCACCACGCCCACACGCACCGCATGCGACCTTGCCATGAACTGCACGCCGGAAACGCAGTCGCCGGTCACGGAAATCGTATGCATGCTCATGCAGGAATTCCGGTTCCGCCCCGACGATTGCCTGCAGGTCATGCAGGAGGCCACCCATATTCGCAACGCGCCACGGGCACGCCAGTTTTTCCGGACGATTGACGGAAAGCAGTGACGGATATGCGCGAATCGCAACGGCCGTCGGAAAAACCACGGCAAACGAGACAGACACGGCAAACGTCGGCACAGTCGCGGCGCACGGCAAGCAAGAGATATGAAGAGCGCACGAAACGTAGCAAACGTCATGGGCAACGACATGAACAGCATGGACGCCATGGCAAACGCCACGAACGACGTCGCGCGCCGCCGAAATATCAGCCGCACGCGCGGCAGCGGGCATTGGTCGAACCGCCTGCGCCGCCGATCGAATTGACGCCGTTGGTGGCGTGCAGCGCCGACACCGCGCAAGATGTGCTGTGGCATATCGCGGAATATGCGCCGCGATTGCGCAAGTGGCTGGTCGCCAATCCTTCGGCGACGCCTGCGATGCTGGAATATCTTGCGCAGGTCGGCGGGCCAGGTGTTCCCGAAGCGCTGCGGATATTGCTGAAATCGTTGGAAATGAACGGTTCCGGAAGCGATCAGCCCTTCATCGCAAGCACGGCATTGTAGACCTGCTTGCGATTGGCGAGCGAGCCGTCAGACAGCGGATGTTCGGCGACAACCTGTGAAATCGCGTCCTTGATACGCAGGTTGTCTTCCTGCGCGCGGTCGACCGACAGCACCGCCAGATCCTCGATGGACAGCGTTGCGGGCGCGGCAGCGTCGGCCTCCTCCTCGGAAGCGCCGGCGATGACGAGCACCATTTCGCCACGCGGCGGATCGTCGACGACGCTTTGGCGGATTTCGGCGATGGTTCCGCGGCGGATCTGCTCGTAATCCTTGGTCAGCTCGCGGCACAACGCCATTTTGCGATTCGGTCCGAGCACGTCAAGCAGGTCGGCCATGGATTCGTCGATGCGGTGCAGGGTTTCGTAGAAGACGATGGTGCGACGTTCCGATTTGAGCGCGCGCAGGTGCTGCACACGTTCGCTGTGCTTGCGCGGCAGGAAGCCTTCGTAGCAGAAGCGGTCGGTCGGCAGGCCGGACAGGCACAGCGCGTCGAGTACGGCGGACGGGCCGGGAGCGCAGGTGACGGGCAGGCCGCGTTCGATGGCCCTGCGGACGATCGCCAGTCCCGGATCGTTGATGGTGGGCATGCCCGCGTCGGATACGACGAGCACGGTGGCGCCTTGTTCGACCTGGTCGAGCAGACCGTCGGCCTTGTCGCGTTCGTTGTGGTCGTGGTAGGCGACGACGCGGCCGGGCACGCGGATGCCAAGGCGGTTCGCGAGCGCGTATAGGCAGCGCCTTCAATCGGTCGGAGGCGTCGCCCACATTGCCGATCGGCGTGGCGGCGAGCACGACCGTTCCGCGCGGAATGTTGACGTCGGCGACCAGTCCGTCGAGCCCGAATTCGGCACGTTCCGTGGCTTGCGCGGTTTCCTCGGCATTTTCCGCGTTCTCGCCGATTTCGGCAATCTGACCAATATTTGTTTTCACGGTTTGTTTCACGGCGTTACCAGCCTTCTCGGCATCAGTCTGTTCGCTCAAGTTCTCCATATTTCCAGTATCGCCCACAGCGTCCCCAAACCATCAGCCCCCGCCATTTCTCCGCCTTTCGCAACCGACCAATCGAAACCCGACCAAACCACCGACGACGCCACACGCCCTCACCGGTAAATCAAAATGCACCCCTCACACATCCGGGTTTCCACCCGCCACGCATTCGGATTTTTCTTCGTACGACATTCGGATTTTCCTTTGCGTAGGATTCGGATTTTCTCAGACAGGGGTGAAACGGCGATTCAACACGACTTTGGACATGCCATCGATAGCATGGAATCATGCGTTATTTTGAAGATGAAATTTCCGGAATCGACGGCAGCACGGCCACGTTCGTCGGCTACTGCCTTGACAACAGCAGCGAAATCGACCCGAATCGCAAGCGCCCGTCCGTGCTGGTGATTCCCGGCGGCGGCTACGAAATGACGTCCGACCGCGAAGCCGAACCAATCGCCATGCAATTCCTTGCAGCCGGCTTCAACGCGTTCGTGCTGCGCTATTCCGTGAAACCGTCCATCTTCCCGGTCGCGTTGCTGGAAGCGGCTGAAGCGATGCGGCGGATTCGTACGCATGCCGACGAATGGCATTGCGATGCCGACGCGATCGCGGTGATCGGCTTCTCCGCCGGCGGTCACCTTGCCGCCAATCTTGCGACTTCCGCCAGCGACGACGTGCTCGCGGCACATGGTTACGATGCGGATGCGGTGCGCCCGAACGGCCTGATGCTCGCCTACCCGGTGGTCACGTCCGGCCCGCTCGCCCACCGCGGCAGTTTCGATGCGCTGCTCGGCGACCGCAAGGCCGATCCGGAAGCGCTCGACGCCGTTTCGATCGAAAAGCATATCGACGCGAAGACGCCGCCGGTGTTCGTCTGGCATACCGTTCCGGACGATTGCGTGCCGTATGAGAACACGCTGATGCTCGTCGACGCTTGCAAGAAGGCCGGCGTGAGCGTCGAGGCGCACCTGTTCCCCAGCGGCGGCCACGGCCTGTCACTCGGCACCGCCGAAACCGCATGGCAGGGGGTCAACGGCATCGAACCGTGCGTGCAGGTCTGGCCGAAACTTGCGATCGCGTGGATGCGTCGTACATTTGCGGATACCGACGCTGCCACGACCGGCTCTGCCACAGCCGACGCGATTGCCGAATAATCGCCATTCCTGCGTTTTTTTCTGCGTCTTTTCACGTCTTTTTTGTCGCACGACTTGAAAATAACCGCCAAAAATCAAAGACGCGCAACGTTTTGCGCCACCTAATCGCCAAAATCAGATGGGACGCGACTCGTGCACCATCTGACGATCGCCGTAATACAACGAGTTCAGGCCAGGATTCGCCGGCGTGCCCCACGCGGACGCCGGACGCGCCGGACGCACCGGACAGCCGCTGAGCACGCTGGACAGCTACCGGACAACCATTGAACAACCACCGGGCACCACCGGCCGAACACCACCTACAAGCACACGCGCATAGGCTCCCATAGGCACATATTGACGATTTGTGCAGATTTGCCACCCGTCGTCGCACTGCGACGCACACTGCATAGACCCGTTGGTAGTCTGTGATTGGTTCGCAACGGCACATTCGTTGCGCCCGATGGAAAAGCAAGCCACACGAACCGACCCCGCGCAACCGCGCAAAACCACACAGAGAGACCTATGAATATCATCAATTTCTTCGTCAACCTCATCAAGGACCCCCGTACCGCGATCGCCAGCTGGATTGCCATGGGCGTCGCGCCGACCCTCGGCTTCATTTTCCTTATCGTCTTCATTGAGACCGGCGTGGTGTTCTTCCCGTTCCTGCCGGGCGATTCGCTGCTGTTCGCGGCCGGCTTCTTCGCCGCCCCCGACGCACAGACCGGCGTGTCCGCACTGCCGCTGTTCGCTCTGCTGCCGGTGGTCTGGTGCGCCCCGGTCATCGGCGACCAGTGCAACTACTGGATCGGCCACTTCTTCGGCCGTCGCATCATCGAATCCGGCAGAGTCAAGGCTATGACCCCCGAACGCCTCGCCAAAACCGAAGGCATGATCGAAAAGTGGGGCCCGCTCGCCGTGTTCCTCGGCCGTTTCTTCCCGTTCATCCGCACGTTCATGCCGTTCATTTCCGGTATTTCCGGCATGCGTTGGAGCCGCTTCACGCCGTTCTCCGTGCTCGGCGGCCTGTGCTGGTCGACGCTGTTCACGCTGCTCGGCTATTTCTTCGGCGGCATTCCGGCCGTGCAGAAGCATTTTGAATTAGTGATTATTGCGATTCTTGTGCTGTCGCTGATTCCAACGATCGTCGGCCTGCTCAAGGCCAAGTTCGGCAAGAAGAAGCCGACTGCCGAGGACACTGCGGAAACCGCCGACGCCGAATAAGCAGCGTTCAATCGTCGTAAAAATATCGGCGAATACAACGCAAGCACAACACGCGGAGTGTGGAATTGCATTTTTCCACACTCCGTACTAATATTTCGAGAGTTGTCTTGCTAAACAAGGTGACGCACATGGGGCTGTAGCTCAGTTGGTAGAGCGCTTCGTTCGCATCGAAGAGGTCGCGGTTT
>OICK01000827.1_pt1 | contig 12731 bp, 9 predicted proteins | sample 1581281 | NCBI WGS metagenome assembly OICK01 (sample SAMEA3882557, study PRJEB24775) | human gut metagenome | biome: human-associated habitat; feature: intestine environment; material: feces | place: Netherlands | collected 2009/2010 | reverse complement strand
TTTATCCCAATCTGACCGGCACAGAGAACCTGCGTATCTTTGCTACTCTGCGGGGTGTACCAAATAATCATGCCATAGTTGATTGTCCGATTCTGTTCCTTACAGCTAAAACAATGGAAAATGATATTACTTTTGGTCTTGGCCTGGGGGCGGATGACTATCTGACGAAGCCTTTTCGCATCCCGGAGCTGCGGGCCAGAGTAAATGCCCATATACGCAGGGAACAAAGGGAACGCCATAGCAGCCTGAACTTTGAACGCATAAGAATAGATTTATCAGCTAAAACAGTACAGGTAGACGGAGAAATCATATCCCTTACCAAAAGCGAATATATGATCTGTGAATTTCTTGCCCGTAATAAAGGACAGGTGTTTACACGGGAACAGATTTATGAGGCTGTTTTCAGTTTGGACGGAGAAAGTGATAATTCCACGATTGCCACTCACATTAAGAATATCCGGGCGAAACTGAACCAGTATTGTATTCAGCCGATCACAACTGTATGGGGGATTGGGTACAAATGGGAATGAAAAAACAGTCATCACTGAAAACAGCCTTTTGGCACTTTTTATTTAAGTTGTTTGGTGGTTTGCTTGGCACAGTTGCTGTTCCGTTTCTGCTTATGAACATCAGCACGGCTTTAGGGGTTACCACATACGGAGATTATTCGGAAATACGGTCAAATGAGCTTGCATCGGTTCTTGCAGCTACGCCAGATTTATCTGAAGTTGAAATTCCAATGGGAATTGAATATGTGCTGTTAGACAAAAGCTATCAGATTATCGAAACTACTTTAGATGAAGGTGAGCTGGAACACGCTATGCGGTATGCGACTACAGGTGTTATCGACCAGAACCTGAAAAAAAGATACCTGCTTGTCACTCGTGAAAATGAGTATGTTGTCCTGCAATACTATATTGGTGCTCAATATACAAATGAGTGGATGAATACGCATTTGCCGTCTCCAGATATATTGTTGATTATTTTGATTGCAGCGGGAGGAATTTTTGTTTGTCTGTTCTTGACAACCAGATTTGCTAAAAAGTTACGATTGCAGCTTGATCCTTTGTATGAAGCAACTTCGGAAGTGGCAAAGCAGAACCTTGATTTTGAGGTTGGACATTCAAACATCAAAGAATTTGAAGATGTGCTACTTTCTTTTTCTCATATGAAAGAAAGTCTGAAAGCTTCTTTGGAGCAACAGTGGGAAGCCGAGCATATGCAGAAAGAACAAATTGCTGCGCTTGCCCACGATTTGAAAACGCCCCTAACTGTTATTCAGGGAAATGCTGATCTTATCAGCGAAACAGAGCTGGATGAGGAACAGCGTTTATATGCGGAATATATCAGCAGTAGTTCCGAACAGATGCAGTTATACATTCGGACGCTGATTGATATTTCACGGGCAGCGTCCGGCTATCAGCTTCACATGGAGGATATTGATGTGCTTTCCTATGTGGAACAGTTGCGGGGGCAGATCGATGCCCTGTGCCAGACGAAAAAAATCGGATTGCAGATGGAATTAGAACACTTGCCAGATGTACTGTCTGCGGATAAGTTGCTGTTAGAACGAGCGATTATGAATGTGATAAATAATGCAATGGATTATTCCCCGCAGGACAGTTCCATTCATATCTCGATAATAGGCGGTAAGCAGCATCTGAAAATCACGGTAACAGATGCTGGTCCTGGATTTTCGCAGGAAGATTTGCTGCACGCTAAGGAACAGTTTTACATGGCAGATCACAGCCGTAGCTCTAATATGCACTTTGGAATGGGTCTGTTTATCACAAAATCCATTGTCCAGCAGCATGGAGGACAGCTTGATTTGAGCAATTCCGAGAAGACAGGCGGCGCACAGGTTACAATTTCAATTCCATATTGATTTTATGGGTAGCTTTTAAGCTGCCCATTTTTCAAATCTTTATAAAATCTTCAAAATTGTATTTTACGATAATCCTATAAGAAATTGGTTGCCCACGAGGGCGGTATTATAGGAGGATATCGTTATGTCAATTTTTGTTATTCATAGTACCATGGGCTATACCAATTAAAAAAGCCTTGCCACTCCTCTGGAGGGATGACTATCTATCAGTATTCCATCGTTCTAACTATACCATTGAACTAAGTACAAAAAACGGAGCAAATAGTTGTGTAAGAGAGACTGAAAATAATAAATAATATTTTCTTCCAACCAGTTCTGTAATAAAATTAAACTTTAACGAGATTAAAAATGAGGGTAAAGGTCACAGAAGAATATTAATCTTTAAGGTAAGAAAGATATGTAGGTGTTACGAAAGTTTACAACAAAAGAAGGAGTTTTAGTTCTATATATAGCGTTTGGTGGTGTCGCAATTCGAAGTAGAATTGCGACACTTTTCTTTTTGTGGACAGAATTCTGGTTTTTAATCCTTTTTCTATGTGAGAGGGCAAGATCACCGCCACTCCGATTTGATTTCAAAAAATTCAGATCGGAGGTAAAGAAAGGTGATATTTCATAAAGCGAGTGAAGAACGGAAATGGAAACAATGGAAGGAACAAGAAGAACGGATTTTACGGGAATCTGGTGTAAGTGAGAGTGTGATTCAAAGACTTCGGGAACTGGATTGGCAGGATTTTAATACAGAGCGAAGATATTGGGAACATTTTTCACCAAATCAGGAAGAGCTATATACCAAAGAGCTGGAAGAGCAATCTCCTGTGGCACTCACGATCCAACAGTTACTTGACAGCGTGGAAAATGAACAACTGCTGCAGATTCTTCTGGAATCGGATAAGAAAACCTTGCAGATTTTACTGCTGAAGATGTGGGGATTTTCTATCCAGGAGATTGCAGAGCAGACAGGTATCCCGAAAAAGACGATTTATACACGAATGGATCGTCTGAAGAAAAAAATTAAAAAATTTTTGAAAGGGTGAAGAAAAAAGGCGGTTTTCATCGGCTCTATATATGAAAGGGGTAATAGGCCCTCGTTCCTTGACAACCGCATACCAGCATTACAGGTACGTTCCCAAAGATAGAAGCGTGACAGTATAAGCGCCAGGACGGATGGGGGCAAGCACTGCAGGATTGTTATGACAAGGTCTGTACCAAGACTAGGGCGGATCATTTCGTAAGAAAACTGTCAGTGCCTGTTCTCATTCTGAGCGAGTCCTTATAGCTGTGAATGGACTTTCGCAGGTCTTTCGCCAGGATCATCTGCGGGGGATAATGATACGAATTTCTTCCCACAAGGAAGAGGATGGACTCCAAGTTGTAATCAGCAAGACTTTCAGAAAATCTGCGAGCGATGCGAAGCGAAGCATCCGCCTGTAATGTTCCCTGCCATAGATGTGGTGCGGCAGCCGGGGAGTCGAGGACAAATACGGTGCTAAAGAAAAAACGATAAGAAATCAAAAAGAGTGTGTCGTTGATATCAGATATATGCGGCTGTGGGAGATCCTACAGCCGTATCCTTGTGGTATTAACGTCATGCGGAAAGAAGAAACAATATGTTTTACAAAGTTGAATATCAAAAGAGAGCGCATCAGGAAGTAGAGAAGATTTTCCGGGTGCTGCTTCCGGAACAGGGACTGGCGGTCAGGGAAGAACAGATCCGCTTGTGCCATGAAATGTTAGATACCTTGCTGGGAGAAAGAATTGCGCTGTGTGACGCAGGGGTAGGAATTGGCAAGACGTATGCCTATCTGGTAGCTTGTGTGTTGATGCGGAAATATTCCATACTAATGGAACGAAACAGCCTGCCAAAACAGCATCCGGTGGTAGTATCCACTTCCAGCATTGCCTTGCAAAAAGCGATCTTGTCCGAATATGTTCCGTTTTTATCAAGAGTTTTGGTAGAACAGGGCATTATTCAGACACCACTTCGGGCAGTGGTACGGAAAGGAAAAGAACATTTTGTCTGTGATAACAGGCTGGAACAAAGAATCGAGGCTATCCGTTACAAGCAGAAGAACGCAGTCCAAAGAGAAGCACTGCTGTCTCTGCGGAAACATTATGATATGGATATCGTAAAGGATTTGAGTGGGTTTGACAGAAGGTTGGTGTGTGTGCCGAAGTTCTGTCCAAGGGAATGTCCAGGCAGACAGATGTGCCGCTATCAGAGGTATCTGGAAGAATCCAAGAAACAGGATGTGTTCCTTCAGATTTGTAATCACAATTATTTACTGGCAGATGCATTCCACCGGAGGGAAGAGTATAAACCATTGCTGGCGGATTACCGGGCTTTGGTAGTGGATGAAGCGCATAAACTTCCGGAGGCGGCTAGGCAGATGTTTGGGAAGAATTTATGTATGGATGATATCCGGGAGATTGCTTATTATCTGGAACGGGAACATCAAAATGTGGAAGCCCGAACTTTAAAAACCGGGATGTATAGTATTTTTACGATTATCAGGGAAAGTCACATGTTTTCCCATGGTATAAAGGAAAATTTTCAGTTGACCGGAGAATGCGAATTTTGTTTATGGGAGGGAATCCAGATGATTGAAAGAATGATGGAACAGCTAAAAGGAGTAGTGCCAAAGTGGGTGTTAAACAGGCTTCAGGAGGCAAAAGAAGTACTGGAGTGTTTTTTACAGAAAAATTCTAAGTATGTACTCCATCTGCGTATGGATAAAGAAAAGATTCCGGTCTTATGCGCAGCCAGCCGGGAGATTCCACAGCTCTTGCGGGAAATGCTTTGGGATCGGGAGCAGGCACTGTCTGTTATTTTGACCAGTGGAACTTTGAAAGCAGGAAAAGGATTTGCACGTACTTTGCAGATGACCGGACTGGAAGGACGTACAGATGTACAGTCTTATGTGGCAGAATCCCCGTTTGCGTATGAAGAAAACTGTCTGTTATATCTTCCAAAAACTTTGCGGAAGTGTAAAAGGGGAAGCAGGGAAGAAGTTGAGATGGTGGCAGGCCAGATCCATTCCCTGATCTGTTCTACTTACGGGCATACGCTGGTCTTGTTCACTTCCTATACATTGATGGGAAGCGTGTACCAGATATTAAGGGATGGGATTCCCTTTCCGATGGTAGAAGTATGGAGACATTCCCAGGAAGAGATCCTGCGGTTTAAGACGATGGAGAATGCGGTGCTGTTTGCAGCCGGCTCCTGTTGGGAAGGGGTGGACTTTCCGGGGGATATGGTATCTTCGCTGATTATTGTGAAGCTGCCTTTTGCAGTGCCAGATCCTATCAGCGAGGCGGAGAAAGAAACCTATGAATCATTGGAAGATTATATCCAGGCGATCATTGTGCCGGATATGCAGAAGAAACTGCGGCAAGGGTTTGGACGTGCCATCCGGACAGAAACAGATACCTGTGTGGTTTCTATTTTAGATTTTCGGGCTGTAAAAGGCGGAAAGTATCATGAAGATGTGATGTGTGCCCTTCCACCCTGTCAGATGGCTGAAGAATTGAGAGAGGTGCAGGATTTTATCCGCAGCCGGAAAGGCGTGGAATATTATCTATAACAGGAAAAATCCCCTTTCCAGCCTTGTTGCTTGTGCTTCATTTTTGGACATTTTTACAGGAAAAGTTTAGTACAGTTTTTGAGGTGGTTTTGGAGGGATTGTTGGTATTGATGAATAGCTATTTTGGCATGAAGTGGATATACTGTGTATAGCGTTAGAGGAAAGGACGGTGAGCAAAATGGCACGATATGCAGTGGAACATATCTGGGAAGGGAAAAAGGAGTATTTCTTGATCCGGGATCACCAGAGCTGGCAGATGGTGCTGCTTCCGTCAAAATATCTGACGCATTTGATCAGAGCAAACCGTTCCCCGAATACTGTTGGCAGAAGGGCAAAATCCATTCGGTTTTACTTGGAATATCTGAATGAAACAGAATTGGAACTGTCCCAAGTGGCGGAACAGGAATTCCAGGAACAATATGAACATTATGTGGGATTTCTCCACTGGTTGAAAGCTGGAAATCATTTGAATGACAAGAAAGAGAAACTGCCAAGCAATAAAACCTGTAATGCGTATTTAAAAGACGTGTTCAGGTTTTTCTGCTTTTTAGAACTGGAAGCAGATATGGAAAGACTGAAGGTGTTATATTATGACAGCTTTACCACCCATGATTCTATCGGCGTGAAAAGAAAACTGCGGTTCCGGTCATTCAATGGATATCTGAAAGAGGAAGAACGAAATGTCCGTCCGGCAGAGCATAATGAGATTTTAGAACTTTTGAAGCAGTGTACCAATTGCAGGGATCAGCTTCTTATCATGCTGCTGGCAGAGACAGGATACCGGATCGGTGAGATTCTAGGTGTGAATTATACCAGGGATATTGATTATGAGCGACATACTATCCGGGTATTTTTCCGGGATGACAATGAGAACAGGGCAAGGGCAAAGAATGCCGCCTACAGAAAAGCTAAGATTAGTGATGCCACCTTTCAGTTTTTACTGTTTTATCTGTCAAAATACCGGGAACTTCTGCAGCATCAGCAGATGTTGTTTGTAAACATCGAAGGGGAGACGAAAGGGAAAGCATTGCAGGTGGATGCGGTCTACCGAATGTTGGAACGGATGGAGAAAAAAACGGGTATCCATACGACACCCCATATGTTGCGGAGATATTTCGGGAATATGAGACGGGATGCCGGATGGCCGCTGGAAATGATCAGTGAGGCGTATGGACATAAACACACCGACACGACCATCAAATATCTGAACATTGTAGATGACCAGCTTATGGAAGCCAGCGACCAATATTATGCAAAACATTCCGTACTTTATGATGTGGAGAAACTCCTGTAGGAGGTGAAGGACATGCCCGCTTATCAATTATATGTATATGAAGATCAGAAAAAGCGGGAAGCACTGGAACAAAAAATCTGTGAGCAGGTGGATGCCTGTACAGAGATAAATGGAACAATACGAAACCGGGTAAAGAAGTTCCTGATAGAAGCGGGAATTACTGATATTTCGGAGATGAATGCAGCCCTAAGAGTCCGGTATGAAGGGTATTTGGAAAGAAATGAAATCGTTCATGTACCGATTACTTGCCTTCGGGGATTCGACAGAATTTTCCTCCATCGGATGAAGGAAGAACTAAAAACGCTGGCAGGACAGAGGAAATATACTACAGAGTATCGTGATCAGTGGATGTGCCTTACCCATTATCCGGAGATTGAGATAGCGGAATCTTTTCTGGCAAGCAAAGACGGAAAGGAACTGTTGTGGGATTTTACACTGGGGTGTCCGAGAAATTTGAAAATGCAGATTTTTACGGTATTGAAAGTGGTGATACATACCTACGAAGGAGAGATGCGAAAAGAGAAGCTGCTGGCACTGCGAAGGTTTTATCAATTTTGTGTGAAACATCAAGTGGCTGATATTGAAACCATGACACTGGATAAAGAACAGCAGTTTGAACAGGAACTTGCGGAAGAGTTTAAAGGGAGAAAGAAACGTACTGTATTTGGCATCCTGAGAACGAGCAGAAAGATATTGTTTATACAGGCATCAGAAATTCATTGGCAAGCAAACGTGTGGTTTTTGGAACGCTTCCATTTTTCTAAAGAACGGATGAACCCCAGCAAACCTATAGAACTGGTGTCCTTTAAAGAAGTGACAAATTTGGAGAATCAAAAGATTTTGCAAAAATATTTGCGGTATCTGTTTGGAATCACAGATTTATGCATCAGCACCATCCGAATCAAGCTACTGGAACTTCGTACATTTCTGGTACATTTTAATGGAGAAAAAAAGCCGATCTATGAAATGGAAGCAGAGAAGATCCAGAAATATCTGGAGGGCATCCGTAATCAGAATACACGTGAAGCAACAGCCAATGGGCGGATTTTTATGATCCTGCAGTTTTACAATTTTCTCGTAGTCAAGAGGTACTTGAAAAAGATCCCCTTCCGGCATGAATATTATCTTCAAAAAGAAGTGCGTGTCCACAATGACCGCAGCGTACCAGAAGGAGTATATACGGAAATTTTGTCTAAGCTGGCAGAATTCCCAGAACATCTCCGACTGATGTTCCTTCATCTATGGTGTACCGGAATCCGGGGAAGCGAAGTGTGTACCCTGACAGGTGATGGTTATGAAGAAAAGGATGGAGATTACTGGCTGAAGGTCTATCAGGTAAAAATGAAAACTTATAAGCGGATTCCCATTCCGGAAGCATTGTACAAACTGGTACAGGTGTATAAAAAGAAATATCAGATTGGACCGGAAGAATATCTGTTTCAGAATCAGACAGGAGGCGCTTTCCGGTATGGAACCTTCCGGTATCAGATGCTGAAATACTGTGAGAAATATCAGATCGCAGATGGGGAATACCTTTTCAAATCCCATGATTACCGTCATAACTTGGCTACGCTGTATTATGATAGCGGGATTTCCCTCCAGGCAGTGCGGGATTATCTGGGGCATGAATATGAAGAAATGACTAGACAGTATGTGGATTATATGCCAAAGAAACTGGAAAAAGCCAGTGAAGCATACTTCCAGGAAGAAACCCACAGCTTTGCGGCGGAACTGATGAAAGGAGAGTTCCATGGATGAAAAATTATATCTAACAGATTTGAACTGCTATGCAAGAGCAGAAGAGAAGCAGAAAAAGAATGTAAAGGAATCTCATTGTTTTGATTTAGGACTGCTTCCAACAAAAGGACTTCAAAAAGAATTCTGTTCATTTATTGAGGAACGAAGTCAACAATGTGCTTTGACAACGATGATACAAGAACGAGCGACCTATCAGAGATTTTGCATGGTGTTGAAGGATAAGCATATCCGGGTAGAGAGTTTACAGGAACTTGAATGGAAGCAATGGCTGTTAAAAATCCGGAGCTGGCTTCTGGAACATGGACAGAAACTGACAGTACCGGGAGTCAGCGTATATGGGAAAGAAAAGACATTGCCATCGAGTCTCATCACGTATGTGCGTAAGGTATATCAATTTACAGAAAAGGAAGAGGAACGGGATGAGATTGAGAAAGATATCTGGAAATTAGAGAATCTGGACATTGCCTATAAAAAGAATCCGATTAAAAATGTGCAGACTTTGAATTTTACAACGATTATCCAGGATGACTTGCGGGAAGAAACAAAAAAGGCAGTTTATGAACATTTACATCATGAAGCGATTGCAACGATCATCAAAGAGCTGACAGCCATCCGGAGGTTATCCAAATATCTGAAAGAAACATATCCCCAAATCCATTCGGCAGAAGAACTAAATCGGGAGTTGCTGGAAGAATATCTGACGTACCTTGCAACAGAAGCAGAAGGTGTGAACAATTACCGAATGGATCTGACAAGACTCCGAGGGATACTGGAAACCATCGGGAAGTTATATGGATATTCGCATCTGGAAAGTATATTCCTGACCAGTGACCTTCCCAAACAAGTGCAGCCTAAATTGAAATCTTATTCAGACAGTGAGCTGATTCGTTTTAATGCAGCGCTTGCAGAACTGGATGAGCAGATTGAGCGACTCATGATCATTCACCAAATGTTGGGGACAAGAATCTCCGATACCTTAACTCTTCAGAGGGACTGCCTATATCGGCAGAATGGGCATCCTATGATTCAGATCAGGCAGATGAAAACACACACATTTATGAAACCCATTAGTGCAGAATTGGAACTACTGATTGAAAAAGCAATTGAGTACACCGAGAAAATGTATGGAGATACGATTTACATTTTTGTAGATGAGAAAAATACCCGGAAACCTTTGCAGTATAATACCGTTCAAAATAGAGTGATGGCCATCATTCAGAAAAAAGATCTGCGAGATGATAACGGCGAATTATTCGGCTTTGGAACACATATGTTCCGCCATGTATATGGCATCCGACTAACAGAGATGCATCTGGATGATTGGACCATCGCAAAACTACTGGGGCATACATCGGTAAAGAATGTGAAGTTTTATCGAAAGATGAGTCTTCAGATCATTGCAGATGAAACAAGAGAAATCAGAGCAGAGATGAGCCGGATGATCCGGGCGAACTTGGCAGGATGGGGGAAAGAGTATGAGCAAATATGACAAGATGCTGGAAATAAACCATAAGCAGAGCATGGAGAAGATTCAGAGGGCAAAATTGGCAATTCAGGAGATGATTGAAGAAGAGGATAAAGTAACAGTCCCCAAGTTGATGCAAAAGACCGGACTGTCCAGAGGATTTTTTTATAAGAACCCGGAAGTACGAAAAGCAGTAGATCATGCCTTGCAGCTACAAGCAGGTATGGTAGATAAAAGAAGAAAGATTTTAGATATGGCGATGGACAGTCGCATCCTGCAATTAGAACAGCAGGTAGCAAAACTAAAAAGAGAAAATGAGACATTACGGAAAGAAAATGAAGCAATGCGAAAAGCATTGAATAAAAGAGACTTGAATCTGATCAAGAATTTTTAATGAAGAAGAAAATAATCAGCGATTGGCAGGGGCGAGAAGAACGTGCCTGCTGGTAGTTGTTGAAATAAAAAGGTATTGTTGATGTTTAGATTGTGTGAGACAATAGAGATGTTAATTATATTCAGCCATAATTGGAGTTCATGATAAAGGAGAATACAATATATGAAGAAATATGTTCAGGAAGCAACGGATATAAATATCTGGACATCCATAAAGAACAATACTTTTGAGAGAAATAAAGATATAAAAGAGTTTATAGATGGGTTAGAACTCATAGATGAAAGTGCTTGCATTAGCTTGGATGCGAAATGGGGAGATGGAAAGACATTTTTTGTCCGACAGATTGAAGAAGTGCTAAAATATGTGTTGGCAAATCAACGGGCAGATGAAGAAAATCCGATTGAGAAAATTCCATCTTATGAATATTTGAAGGACAATGAAATGATGGCTAAAATAGATTTGAAGCATTCTTATTTGCCAATCTATTATAATGCATGGATGTATGATAATCATAGCGATCCACTTATGTCCCTGTTGTTAGTCATGACAAAGACTTGCAAGGGAGTTTATGATACGAAAATAGATTCTGAAAAAATTAGTGAAAAACTAATAAAAGCATTGTCAACGTTACCTATTTCATTAGGTGAATTTAAGATGAATCCATTTACAGTAGCTGAAAAGCTACAAGTGAAAAAGGTAGATATTTTATCACTTGTACAGACTGAGGAAGAAATCCGGGAACGAGTAAAAGGAATCTTCAATGACATTATTGTAGAAAGAGCGCAGAAACTGATTATATTTATTGATGAATTGGATCGCTGCAGACCATCTTTTGCCATAGAAATGTTGGAGAGAATCAAACACTATTTTGATGATGAGCGTGTGATTTTCGTGGTGTCTCTTAATAAGGAGCAGTTAATACATACCATAACAAGTTATTATGGAAGTGGATTTGATGCAACCAGATATTTGAATAAGTTTTTTGATGTGAATATAAATCTTCCAGTAATGGATCGGTATCAAAAACAGTCAATAGAATTTTCTGAACAACGAACAGAGAGAAAATATTGGTTGCATCAACTAGCGGAAGAGTTGAGTGACTATTATCACTTATCTTTGCGAGATAAACTGATTTACAAGAGTCGAATTGAATCAGTACCAAGTTCTACAGGAACATACATAAGTTCAGAGTCATATTTTATATCACTATTTGTAGCATGTATTATATTACTTGATATTATTGATATTCCAGAAAAGAAAAAATTTTTAGAGGGGAAAAGTACTTTTGTTGCAAGCGTATTACCAGAGTTAAAAGCTTACCAGAGATTTGTAAATAGATTGATTGGAGATGGAAATAGTACAGTTGAAGAAAGTCAATTTCAAAGTAATTGCGAAGAAGTTGTGAAAGTATATAAATATGCATTTGAAACAGAATCAGATGAATATTATGAAAGGTTTGAAATAAGCCGAGAATTAAAACAAAAATGTATTGCAGCAAGCAATGGACATAAGTATTATTAATATATAAAAGCAAGTGGGGACTTCTGGAAAGAAAAGATCTGCTTGCTTTTAACGTATAAAGAAAATGTACACAGTACACAAATGTACATACCGTTAAAGCCCCTATTTTCAAGGCATAAGGGGATAGGGGTACAGTTTACTGACGAACCGACTGGAAATCTGGACAGCAAGAGCGGCGGCGAGGTTATGGAAATGCTGCAAAGCATATGGAAAAAGATGGGGAAAACGCTTGTTATCATCACTCACGACAGCCGCATTGCAAGAATGGCAGACCGGCAATTTGTAATTGTGGACGGTGTTCTTTCGGAGGTGACAGCAAGATGAAATCTTATTTAGCTCTTGCATGGAAAGAACTGAAAGCACAGAAAATCACGGCAATCCTGATCTTGGTTGCAGTTATCATGTCCACGATTATGACGACAGTGATCGGTCAGTCTATTGGTATATTGCAATCCATGCGTATTCAGCAGGCGGCGGGTCTGAACGGAAACCGTTATGCAACCTTTCATCAGCTTGGCAAGGAACAAGCGCAAAAGCTGCATGAAGATGATCGCCTATATGATGTAGGCGATACGATCTTTATCGGCAGCACACCATTAGGCAACAGTAGTTTATCTTTATATCTTCGGGAATATCACGATAACGCATTATCTATGTACCCGGCAATCGGAAACGTAAAAGAGGGACGATTACCAGAGGAAGCGATTGAGATTGCCCTGTCGGAGGATGCGCTTCAATATCTTGGATTGGACGCTGTAATTGGCGATACCGTTTCTCTGGATTTGAGTGTTTCCGTTATGGATGGATCGCTGTCAGAGTTAGAATATTCTGCT
>OICK01000817.1_pt1 | contig 12827 bp, 9 predicted proteins | sample 1581281 | NCBI WGS metagenome assembly OICK01 (sample SAMEA3882557, study PRJEB24775) | human gut metagenome | biome: human-associated habitat; feature: intestine environment; material: feces | place: Netherlands | collected 2009/2010 | reverse complement strand
CAGACGCATATAACCCTGAGGCGTGTGAAAAGATATTCAAAGCTAAAGGCAGACCGCAGGATAATCCGCTGATTATCCACATCTGCGACCTTGATATGCTGAAAAATTCGGTAAAGGAGATTCCCCCTCTTGCACTTACCCTTGCTGAGCATTTCTGGAGCGGTTCGCTGACGATGATTTTTCCGAAGAAGGATATAGTTCCCGATACGACAAGCGGAGGGCTTGATACAGTTGCGGTCAGAATGCCCGATAACGAGGATACTCTGAATCTTATTAAAATGTGCGGCGTTCCTCTTGCCGCTCCGTCTGCAAATCTGTCGGGAAGCCCCAGTCCTACAACGGCACAGCACGTCTATGCCGATATGAACGGCAGAATACCGCTTATAATAGACGGCGGCGAATGTAAAAACGGTGTTGAAAGCACTGTTATCTGCTTTACGGACGGCGGAACAGGCATAAAGGTACTGCGACCCGGTGTAATAACAGCCGAAATGCTCAGCCGCTTTGCAAAGACAGAAACCGACAAGAACGTATTCGCAAAGCCCGATGAAAACGAAAAAGTAATTTCTCCGGGAGTTAAGTACAAGCATTATTCGCCCAGAGCCGACATAACTATTATTGAAACCGACAGCGATGAGAAGCTGGCTGAATTTTTGAACAGCAAGAATGACGGCGGCACATACGGCGTGATTTTCGGCGGCGAAAAGGGCATAGAAGTACCTACTATATCCTACGGAAGCACAGCGCAGGAGCAGGCGCACAATCTGTTTGCGGTACTGCGCAAGACCGATGAGCTCGGAGCAAAGCGTGCTTATGTACGTTGCCCCGAAAAAACGGGCGTAGGAACTGCCGTATACAACAGGCTTCTTCGTGCGGCGGCATTCAAGACAATAATACTTTAAGCAGGAACAAAATGATAAATAAGAAGATATACGGACTTACAGGTATGTCCGGTGCGGGAAAATCCACAGTATGCGACAGCTTTGAAAGTGCAGGCTTTTTAATAATCGATTGCGACAGGCTCGCCCGTGAGGTCGTAAGAAAAGGCAGACCCTGCCTTGATAAACTGCACCGCCTTTTCGGTGACAGCGTTATCACAAAGGACGGAGAGCTTGACCGCAGGGCAATGGGCAATATCGTTTTTTCGCACAGCGATAAACTCGCCCTGCTTAACAATACGATATATCCTTACATAACCTACGAGGTTATCTCAATGTGCGGTTATACGGATAAGCACTTCGTACTGCTTGACGCACCGACGCTTTTTGAAAGCGGCATTGATTTTATATGTGACGGAATAATCAGCGTCACCTGCGACAAGGAAAAGTCGATACAGCGTATTATGCTGCGTGACAATATAACAAGAGAAAGTGCTGAAAAACGGCTCGGATCACAGCACGATGCGGAATATTACAAAAGCAAAAGCGATTTCTGCATTGAAAATAACGGCGATATTGATACGCTTAAAGCAAAAGCCGATGCCACGGCAAGAAAGATAATAAATGGCAACTAAGAGAAAACGCAAGAATACGGGCGGAAAACCGCTGATAATAACCTTCGTCTGTCTTGTCGCAGTGACACTGGCGGTATTCGGAGTGTTCTTCGGTGCGGATAAATATGAACGTTCCACCCACCCGATGCTTTACAGCGACCTTGTCGATCGCTATTCTTCGCAGTATAAGCTGGATAAGTATGCAGTATACTCGTTTATATGCGTTGAAAGCGGATTCAACGAAAACTCCGAGTCCTATCTCGGTGCAAGAGGGCTTATGCAGATAATGCCCGAAACGTTTGAGTGGATAAGATACAAGCTGGACGAGGAAAACGACCCCGATATGACCTTCGATAATATGTACAACGCCGAGGATAACATCCGTTACGGCTGCTTTCTGCTCGGCTATCTTACCGACACCTTCGGGGAACTGGGCGAAGTAGCCGCCGCATATCACGCAGGTGCAGGCAGCGTTTCATCGTGGCTTGAGGACAGCAGATATACAAAAAACGGCATACTGACCGATATTCCGAATTCTGACACGGCGCACTATGTCGACAAGATAACAAATGCCTACGATACTTATTGCAGGCTTTATAAAAAATAAAGGAAGGCAAAGAAAAATGGCTGAAAAGAAATCACAGGCAGAACAGCTTAAGGAAAAACTGTTCTATGTAAAAAAACACGCAACGCTTGTTATGAGCGAGCAGGAAGAAAAAAAGGCAGACAAATACTGCGAGGGCTATAAGAAGTTCCTTGATGCAGGAAAAACCGAGCGTGAGGCTGCCGCAACCGCTGTCGCTATGGCTGAAAAAGCAGGCTTCAAGCCCTTCGACAAGAAGGCTCAGTACAAGGCAGGAGATAAGATATACGTTCTCAACAGAGAAAAGGCGGTCATCTTAGCCGTTATCGGCAAGAGCAATATTTCAAACGGCGTAAATCTCACTGCCGCACACATTGATTCCCCCAGACTTGACTTAAAGCAGAATCCGCTTTATGAAAGCGATGAGCTGGGATACTTCAAGACGCATTATTACGGCGGTATCAAGAAATATCAGTGGGTAACATTGCCACTTGCATTGCATGGTGTGGTTGTAAAGAAGGATGGAACTGTGATCACAGTCAATGTCGGTGAGGATAAGAATGATCCGGTCTTCTGTGTGACGGATCTGTTGATCCATCTGGCTGGTGAGCAGATGGAGAAAAAGGCAAACAAGGTAATCGAGGGAGAAAACCTGGATGTCCTCGTAGGCAGTAAGCCTTTGGAAGGAAAGGAAAAGGATGCAGTGAAAGAAGGTATCCTTGAGATTCTGAAAGAGAAATATGATATGACAGAAGAGGACTTCATGTCTGCAGAGATCGAGGTTGTTCCAGCCGGACATGCACGGGAGGCAGGTCTGGATCACAGTATGGTTATGTCTTATGGACAGGATGACCGTGTCTGCGCATATACATCTCTGGCAGCGATGCTGGAAGTGGAGGAAGTAGAAAAAACAACCTGTTGTCTGCTTACAGACAAAGAGGAGATCGGAAGTGTCGGTGCGACAGGTATGCAGTCCCGTTTCTTCGAGAATTCCGTGGCAGAGCTGATGGATGCAATGGGAGAATTCAGCGAGTTATCGTTGCGCAGATGTCTGGCAAACTCCAGCATGCTTTCATCCGATGTAAATGCAGCGTATGATCCTTTATTTGCAAATGCATTTGAGAAAAATAACGCGTCTTATTTTGGACGTGGTGTTGTATTCAGCAAGTTTACCGGTTCCAGAGGAAAATCTGGAAGTAACGATGCAAATGCAGAATACATTGCGCGTATTCGTAAGATGATGGATAAAAATGAGGTCTGCTTCCAGACGGCAGAACTTGGAAAGGTCGATGTCGGTGGTGGCGGAACGATTGCCTACATCCTGTCATTGTATGGCATGGAAGTGATCGACTGTGGAGTTGCGGTTTTAAATATGCATGCACCTTGGGAAATCACATCCAAGGCAGATATTTACGAGGCGTACAAGTGCTATAAAGTCTTCTTAAAAGAAGCATAAAAAATGAAAGATAAAGATTGATACCAATATGATAAAGAATAAGTGGAACAATCATAAATTGGCAGCAGAAAGTATGGCATTCCTTATGGTATGCCTTTTTCTGCTGTTTTCTTTTTGGAATCCGGTTATGTCCTATGCGAAGGATTCTTTTCTGGCTGGTTATATGCAGTCTGTATATAATCAGAAATCAGGCATCGGCAGCAATGAGGTAAATTGCTTGTTTCAGTCGTCGTCTGGATATATATGGGCAGGAACCGATGGCGGACTTTATCGTTCCAATGGTTCCGGATTTCAGAGCATTGACCTGTGGGATACGGATCGTACGGATCTGTATTCGATCAATTGTATCATGCAGGATCAGGATGGACGGATGTGGATCGGCACGGACAACTATGGATTGTTTTATATCGAGGATGGACAGACCCATCATCTGCAGGAAGAATATTACAATGGAAATAAAACGATTCTTGCAATCACGGAAGGACAGGATGGGACAATCTATGTGGCATGTACAAGTGGCTTGTTTGTGGTTGCGCAGGCAGATCAGGATAAACGTTCAGATACGTCGGCGTATTGTCTCGCTGCGTATTCGGATGCAGTGCTTGCAAGTATGGAATTCCGTGGGCTGACTGCAAAAGACGATGAGATCTGGGGACTTGCTGCAGGTGGAAAAATCTATGTATTTAATCAGGAAGGTGTGCTGCACGAGATTACAGAGCAGGAAGAGTCGGGAGAAGAATGGAACACGATTCAGACCTGTCAGGATTATGTCTATGTAGGAAGCAGCGGCAGGGAAGTCCGTGCGTACCGGACAGCAACAAGCAAACGGACGCTGGCAGCCGGTGTTGAGGGCATTAACAATTTCATGCAGGATGCAGAAGGCAGACTGTGGGTGTGTGCAGATAACGGGTATGGATATTTTGATAAGCAGTCAAATTTTGTACGCATCAATGACAGCCAGATTGATACGTATATCTCCGATATGATTCAGGATTACGAGGGAAATTATTGGATTGCATCTTCTCGTCTTGGACTGCTGCTTTTGACGAAAAGCAAATTCTCTGATTACAATATGGCAAGTGGCATGGCTGAGAGCATGGTAAATGCTGTATATGAATATCGTGGGAAGAAATACATTGCAACGGATGATGGACTTTATATCTACAATGCAAAGGAAGAGCAGGAAGTCAATGATCTGACAGAACTTCTGAAGAATGTTAGTGTACGGCATATCACTGCAGACGATTCTGGTACATTGTGGATATCGACCAATCGAAAATATGGCGTTGTGAAATATCAGGCAGACGGAACGATCACGGTGTACGGAAGATCGGATGGATTGCCGGGTATGGCGGTGAATTGTACGCTGCCATTGTCTGATGGCAGGCTTGCGGTTGCTACGACAGAAGGACTTGCAATTCTGGATGAGACTGGAAAAGTGGAACAGGTTTATCATAGCGGGGAGGAACTTGCCGAGGTTAATATATTGTCGCTGTTTGAGACACGGGAGGGCGATATACTGGCAGGAACGGACGGTGAAGGAATCTATGAATTGGAAGCTGGAAAGGATACCTTACTGCATTACAGCACCGAGGATGGTTTAAATTCGGATGTTGTATCCTGTTTTGCACAGGGCGATCAGGGTGTCTGGATTGGGACAGACAGTGGTTTGTGCTTCTATAGCGAAGCGTTTCGTATGATCAGTAATGTAGAATATTCAAACAGTGTGTATGATATCGAGATCGCGCGTGGGTCTGTCTGGCTGATTGGTTCTATGGGCGTGCTTCGCTCTTCGGAAGATGAGCTGCTTGGAAGTAACGGAATATCCGGGCGGTATTTTGCGACGGGAGACGGTCTGACGAAGACGATCAATACGACCGGAAATGCATGTATTGATACAAATGGAAAACTGTATATTTGCTGTAATGAGGGCATTTCAGTTTTAGATACGGAACATATCTGGTACAACGAAGTGCAGCCGATTATTAAGGTTACACGGATTGATATTGATGGAACTTCCTATGAATTTGATGATCTGAATGATGGTCTTGTGATCAAAAGTGATGCATCGAAGGTGACAATTGATTTTGCGGTATTTTCCTATACAAACCGGTCGAATATCAAGGTGGAGTACCGGTTGGAAGGATTTGAGTCCAATCCGACCGAACTGCACGGTGACGATGTGCTGCAGGCCGTTTATACGAATCTGGACGGTGGTGTTTACACATTTACTGTGAACGCGTATAATGGCGACGGAACTGCGTGTGCAGAGCCACTTTCGTTCGTGATTGAAAAGGAGAAGAGTGTCTTTGAAAGTCCGATGGCACGTATTATCCTGATATTCAGTCTGGTAATTGTATTTTTACTTCTGGTCCTCACGGTGATCCGTGTCAGACGGATGCTGAAATCCAAGACCTCTGCGTTGGAGCAGTTGTCGAGAGAGCATGAAGAAGCGGTCAAGACAAGTACCGCGAAGAACGATTACTTAGCAAACATGAGTAATGAGATCAAGACACCAATTCATGCGATGATGGTGAAGGCAGATGAACTTCTGCATATGGTAGATAAGGATTCTCCATATCGAAAGGATATCCGCGGTATCTATGATATCGGAAATGATATCCTGGCGAGTGTCGATGATATTATATTACTTGCCAAACTGGAATCTGGACGTTTTGAGTTGGAGGAGAGTAATTACGCAATCTCGGATCTGGTAGCGGATATGTCGGAGCTTGCATTGCAGGAGCTTGCCGATAAGGATAAGTCTGTAAAGTTCTTTGTAGAGCTTGGTGAAAATGTAACAGACAATCTGATCGGCGATGTTGATAAGATCCGAAATATTCTGGTGCGTCTGCTGGACAATGCGATTCGCTATACGAAGCAGGGAAGTATTACCCTGTCTGTGGACAGCTATGGGTATACGGATCATGCACATCAGGATATGTTAAATATTGTATTTACGATTGCAGATACTGGTATTGGAATTCAGGAAGAGCGGCTGGATAATATATTTGATCTGTATGAGAGTGGAGACAGCATGAAAAACAGTACCCATCCGGGACATGGCGTTGGACTTGCAATTGCGAAGGGTTACGCGGATATTCTGGATGCGGAGTTATCTGTGGAAAGTGTATATGGCGCTGGTTCGACCTTTGTTTTGTCATTGAACCAGAAGCCGGCTGTAAAGCTGAGCAGTGGACAGGTTGTATCGAAGATCGAGGATACCGTATCCAAGGAGGATGCGGAGAAGCTGTGGCTGCCGGAGGTATCCGCACTGCTGGTCGATGATGATGAGGTCAGCATTGAGGTTAGCCGCAAAGTGCTTACATCCTTTGATATGAAGCTGGATGTTGCGACATCGGGACTTAGCGCAATTGATATGGTATTGAATCATGAGTATGATGTTGTCTTTATGGATTTGTCAATGCCGATCATGAATGGTATTGATGCAATGAAGGAAATTCGGGAACTGGATGATATCAGGTATGCGATGTTACCGATTATTGCGCTTGATCCAGATGCTATTGAGGGAAATCGTGGCAGTCATATATCGGCTGGATTTACAGACAGTATGGTAAAACCGATCGAACCACGACGGGTGGCAGCCATATTAAAGGATTGTCTGCCAGAGGATAAGTTACAGGAGCGTTCGGATGATATCCGCCTTTTGATCGAGGGCTCACGGTTCCGGGAAGGACTGCTTCGCCTACAGGAATCGCTGGATGTGGAAGAAGCAATTCAACGTATCGGTGGAAGTATCGAAGTGTATAATAAGCTGATACAGGCATTTTATTCACAGAACAAAGATGTAGCGAACACCCTGGCAGAGAAGTCAACGCGGGATATCCGGGCATTTAAGACGAAGATTCATTCGATTCGTACGTTATCGAATAGCATTGGCGCATATGAGCTTGCAAGATATGCAGCAAGAATGGAGACGTCAATCAATGTCGGAAAGCGTGACCAGCTGCGGCAGAATCTGCGAGGATTCATTGACGAGCTTGTATATCTGCTTTTGATCTTGGAGGATTATGAGCGGTTTGTTGATGAGGTATCCGGTATGACGGATGAAGAGTATGCGGCAAAGATGGCACAGCAAAGTGAAAAGGAAGCCGTCGTGGAAGATGAAGATGCTGACCAGGCAGAATCCGACGAAGCTATGCAGATACCACAGGATCTGACGGTAATTTCAATCGCGGTGCTTGATAAGATGACGGAATTTGCCAAGACAGGGGATTTTGAACAGGTAAGAACACATCTGGATCGCCTGAAAAGCTATGGCTATGATGGAGATAATCTGGAGTTTTTACAGGCACTTTCTGAGGCGGCAGAATCAGAAAATGCCGATATGATCACAGAGCTTGTGAACACATACCGGGATTTGAAACTGTAAATAAAAAGGGGATGAAAAAATGGAGCATGAACAATTTGATGAGGCTTTGATGCAGTGTATCCATACACTTCGTGCGGGAAGTGATATGGATCACGCAATTCAAAATCTGCTGGAAATCATTGCGGAATTTCACGATGCAGATCGTGCGTACATTTTCGAGTTTGCAGAAGATGAAATTCATATGGATAACACCTATGAATATTGTAAGGCTGGAATCACACCAGAGAAAGATATGCTGCAGAACCTTGAGATATCCACGATCGACCGGTGGTTGGTTTTATTTGAGGAGCAGGGAGAGGTGTACTTAAATTCCAGAGATGGAGAACTGGATGAAAACTCTGAGGAGTACCGGCTGCTTAAAATGCAGGGCGTAGAGAGTCTGATGGTGGCACCGCTTTATTCAGAGACGAAACTGATCGGATTTATCGGTGTGGATAATCCGAACGAAAACACTTATACACTGTCATTGCTCCGGTCTGTTGCTTCGCTGATCGTAAACGATATTCAGAAGCGAATCACACTGGAACAGCGTGTGATCAATGCGCTGGCACGTATATATATTTCCATGTATCTGGTGAATATTCCGGCGGATACACAGAAAGAATTTAACAGTAACAGTGATGTGCGAAAATATGTCAAGCAGACGGAGCATGCTTCAGAACAGATGCGTACCGCGATGGAGCATATGACAGATGCGCAGTATTGGGGTGGCACACTTGCATTTTCCGAGCTTACAACGTTAAATGAGCGGATGAAGCACTGTGACTATATCAGCCATGAGTTTTACAGCTCCACAGACAAGTGGTGCCGTGCGAATTTTATCGTCGTTGACCGACTGGAAAATGGTGATCTGAATAATGTAATTTATGGTGTGCAGTTGATTGATGATGAGAAAAAGAAGGAGCTCGAATATCAGGCAGCCCTCGAACATGCATTGGCAAATCAGAATGAGATTTATGGAGAACTGCTTCAGATGCAAAGTGGCGGTGTGATTGCCGTCGAAATCAAGACGAACCGGATTCTTGTGATTAACCGTGCGTTGTTGGATATGCTTGGAATTGATGAGACAAAGAAAAACCAGCTTACACATGAGGATTTTCTGTCCCATTTTGTGGATAAAAAGGCGATGGAAAAGTATCTGGCAGTACGCGATACACTTGTGGAGCCGTATGTGCGGGAATATGAAGTCATGCGCGGCGATGAGCATGTGTTTGTGCTCTGTCATACAAAGCTGATTACGCTGGCAAATGGAGATCGTGTCAGTCTGACAAGCGTCATGAATATTACAGAGAATAAAAAGTTTGAACAACGTCTGCTTGTACAGTCCCGGATGGATGCTTTGACAAAGATCTGTAATCGCGGATATGGAGAAGCACAGATTGAAAAGTTGTTAAAGGCGAAGAAAAATGGTATGTTCCTGTTGTTTGATGTCGATAAGTTTAAGCATATCAATGATACATATGGACATAGTATTGGTGATGAGGTTTTGATACAGGTTGCAGATGCATTAAAGCAGACCTTCGAACAGGCGGGTGTCTGTATGCGGCTTGGTGGAGACGAGTTTGCGGTATATGCACCGGAGATAACGGAACAAATGCAGGCGGAAACGATGATACAGGCATTTTTTGAACGGATTCGGAATATTGCAATCCCTCAGATGGAAGGGGATGCTATTTCTGTCAGTCTGGGTGCAGTACTTTGTGCGCCAGATAGGGAGCATGTATTTGAAAAGGTATACCAGCGGGCAGATGCTACGATGTATACCTGCAAGAAAGTAATAGGAAACAGTTATGATTTTTATACAGGGAGGAACCCCGCATGAATATAGAATTATCTGGGAAAAATAAAACAGTTGCTGATGGAATCACCGTTGCAGAACTGATTGCGCAGGAGCAGTTAGAGACGCCAGAGCATGTGAAGGTGGCAGTGAATGATGATTTTGTGGAACGCGAACAATTCGCAGATACCAGATTGCACGACGGCGATGTGGTAGAATTTCTGACGTTTATGGGTGGCGGATGCAGATAACTGAAAAAGTACGGACATAAAAGGGGTAACAGTTTTGATTCGAAGCGTGTTACCTGGATTTTAGCTCGGAGGATAAGGACATGTACGATATTTCACCAGAAGAATTAAAGGATTATAAGGCATATACGATTGTGGATATCCGGGACAGTATGTCGTATGCATATGGACATCTGCCGGATGCGATTTCCGTACCACAGGCAGAGCTTTCCACGTATATTGATGAGTGGAAAGATGCAGGCAAGATACTGATCTACTGCAAACGTGGAGAGGCAAGTCTGGATGCGGTGCTGATGTTACGGGAACAGGGTGTGGAAGCCTATAACTTAGACGGCGGCTATATGGCGTGGCTGATGCTTGCCATGCAGGAACCAGCAGATCAACCAGATACGGATTTTGCGAAGGATGTGGAAGAGAGCATACGGAAGCGGTTCCGGAAGAAAATCTGGTGCAGGTTCACGAAAGCAATCAATGAATATGAACTTGTGAAACCGGGAGATAATATCGCAGTCTGTATCTCTGGTGGCAAGGATTCAATGTTGATGGCGAAGCTGTTCCAGGAGCTGAAAAGGCATAATAAGTTTCCTTTTGGTGTGCAGTTTCTGGTGATGGATCCGGGCTATAGTCCGGAGAACCGTCAGGTGATCGAGACGAACGCAAAGAACTTAAATATTCCGATCACGATATTTGAGTCGGATATATTTGAATCAGTCTTTCATGTCGAGAAATCGCCGTGTTATCTGTGCGCGCGTATGCGGCGCGGACATCTGTACAGTCAGGCGAAGGCACTTGGCTGTAACAAGATTGCCTTAGGACATCATTATGATGACGTGATTGAGACAATCCTTATGGGAATGTTATATGGGGCGCAGGTGCAGACGATGATGCCGAAACTCCATAGCACGAATTTCGAGGGCATGGAACTGATTCGTCCGCTGTATCTCGTGCGTGAGGACGATATCAAAGCTTGGCGCGATGCGAACCATCTGCATTTTATCCAGTGTGCGTGCAAATTTACAGATACCTGTTCTTCATGTGATAAGGATGGACAGAGTAATTCCAAACGTCTGGAAGTGAAGAAACTGATCCATGAGCTTGCGAAGACGAATCCATTTGTGGAAGGAAACATCTTCAAGAGTGTGGAGAATGTGAATCTGAGTACGGTGATCGCATACAAGCAGAATGGTGTGAAGCATCATTTCTTAGATGACTATGATAAAGAGTGAAAATACAAGAGAAAAAGGAGACGAGAAAAATGGCAACAATGATGGAACTGGCAGAGGAAATCATAAAGGGAAGAAGAATCACAAAGGACGATGATCTGTCTATATTTCTGACATGTGATCTGGATGAGCTGCGGGCAGGTGCAGATAAGATCCGTGAATATTTCATTGGTGATGATGTAGATCTGTGCTCGATCATCAATGGTCGAAGCGGCAGATGCCCGGAGGACTGTAAGTTCTGTGCACAGTCTGCGCACAATCATACAAACTGCGAGGTGTATGATTTCTTGAACGAGGAGAAGATCATGGAGGCATGCCGTTTCAATGAAGAGCATGGGGTACACCGGTTCTCAATCGTAACAAGTGGCCGTGCGCTGACCGGAGAAGAGTTCGAGAAGGCAATCCATGCATTTGAGCGGATGCATAAGGAATGTAAGATTGATCTTTGTGCGTCAATGGGATTTTTGACACCGGAACAGCTGCACCGTCTGCATGAGGCAGGTGTGACAAGCTATCATCATAATATCGAGACTTCGAGAAGAAACTTCCCGAATATCTGCACCACACATACTTACGATCAGAAGATCGAGACATTAAAGGCGGTCAAGGCAGAGGGCATGTGTCCTTGCTCCGGTGGTATCATCGGTATGGGCGAGACTTGGGAAGATCGTCTGAGCATGGCAGTGGATCTGGCAGAAGCAGGTGTGGAGTCTATCCCAATCAATGCACTGATGCCGATCAAGGGAACACCACTCGAAGATCGTGAGTCTTTGACCGAGGATGATATCCTGCGTACGATCGCATTCTTCCGTTATATCAACCCGGAGGCAAATATCCGTCTGGCAGCCGGACGCGCCCTTCTGACAAACGATGGTGAGATCGCGTTCCAGTCCGGTGCATCTGCAACGATCACAGGTGATATGCTGACGACCGTTGCCTGCGCAACAATTGCAAGCGACAAGGAAATGCTGGCAAAGCTTGGAAGAAATGCAACCCCTGGTTATGTGAAAGAAAAATAGTATGCGTGATTATTCTATATGCATAGTATATTCGCAAACGGTTGACACTTGAAAAATCTTATCAAATAGTGAACTTGACAAATACCCCCTGCCGGTATATATTATATACCCGTAGGGGGTATTTGACGTATGGAAGAAAATAAAGAAGAAAAGAATTGTCCTTGTTGTTCTGGGAAACATAAAGAACGACAGGAAAAAGAAAAAAAGGATCTGATGAACCGGCTGAAGCGGATCGAAGGACAGGTGCGAGGCATCGAGAATATGCTGGAGAAGGATGCATACTGTACGGATGTATTGATACAGGTTTCTGCGGTCACATCCGCACTCAACAGCTTCAATAAGGTACTGCTTGCCAACCACGTAAAAACCTGTGTGGCTGACAACATCCGCCAAGGAAACGACGAAGTGATTGACGAGTTAGTAACACTTTTACAAAAGTTAATGAAGTGAAGATGTAAATATAAGTGAATCAGAAATAATTGTGAAATTGCTAAGTGAATGAATATCATATATTTTCATATTGATTCATGAATATATACGATATGTTTGAAGCTTAGAAGTTCTTAATGTTCTGTATGCAATATAGCCATGTTTGAACACGATGTTCAAACAAACCGCCACTGAGCCATGGATGGC
>OICK01000814.1_pt1 | contig 12863 bp, 9 predicted proteins | sample 1581281 | NCBI WGS metagenome assembly OICK01 (sample SAMEA3882557, study PRJEB24775) | human gut metagenome | biome: human-associated habitat; feature: intestine environment; material: feces | place: Netherlands | collected 2009/2010 | reverse complement strand
CGATATGCCCTTCGGCATCGGCTCCGGCGGCGTCAGCGCTTCTGAGTACGGCTCCAAGGTTACCGGGTTTCTCCACGCTCTCAAGAACAATCACCAACGGATTCCTGCTGAGTGTCAGACTTTCCAGAGTCCTGTCACGGAACTCCACCTCGGCGATGACACCCTCCGTGCCACCTCTGTAGGCTATCTTGCCGTAAAGTTCGTATGGAACCTGGACGACGCCGACTTTCGGATTCTGCTTTTCGGATTTGCCGAGAAGGTCATTCAGTTCCTCTTCGGTCAGGATCTCACCGCAGATGAACAGCGTTTTCGGGACGAATCCTGCATCAAGGCAGTGGCCGAGCTCCCTGCGGCCCTCGACCACAAACAGCCTTTCCGACCGCCTCAATTTAGACTTTTCCTGAAGCGCCAGCAACTCCTTGATCTTCTGGTTCTGCGCCGATGTGATGTTCTCGATTCTCATAATATTAGTAAGCGGATATTTGCGAAGTAACTTTGAAAAATTAGACGAACAGATTTATGTACAGACTGGAATATAAGTGGTTGCAGGTCTTTGTGACTTATGGCTGTTGGGAAGCCCGTGAAGTTGGCCGACAGGTATTCATGATAATTAAGAAGTTGTTTTGAATTGTTTGTTTGAAGGTTAAGAGCAAGCTCTTTCCCTGCTGCTCACCTCGGCAATCCGAACAAGTTCGATTGCCCTCGGTTCGGGCGCTGGGTTGAGAGTGAAAAACTTCAGTTTCGACCGCTTCTTCCAAGGAAGATAGCGGTGCTATCTGACTGAAGAAGCGGGAAGAAAATGAAGATTTCTTTCACCTCAAAGAACATTTCAAACAATTCAAAACAACTTCTAAGAAAGGGTGACCTGGACTTCATGGTCACGGCCACCCTTCCTGAATATTCAAAATTGATTATTCCTCTGTCGCCTCTGCGCCCTTGTCGTTCTTGGCGATCTTCTCCGGCCGCATCTGAGGGAAGAAGAGCACGTCCTGGATGGTCGTCTGCCCGGTCATGAACATTGTCAGACGGTCGATGCCCATTCCGAGGCCGGAAGTAGGAGGCATACCATATTCAAGGGCGCGCACGAAGTCGTAGTCGATGAACATCGCCTCGTCGTCGCCGTGGCTCTTGAGGGCCGCCTGCTCCTCGAATCTCTCCAGCTGGTCGATCGGGTCGTTGAGCTCTGAATACGCGTTCGCGAGCTCCTTGCCGCAGACGAAAAGCTCGAACCTTTCGGTGAGGGTAGGATCCTCACGATGCCTCTTTGTCAGCGGAGACATCTCGACAGGGTAGTCGATGATGAACGTAGGCTCGATGAGATGCTCCTCGCAATATTCTCCGAATATGGCGTCGATCAGCTTGCCGACACCCATCGAAGGCTCGGTCTCGACGTTCAGTTTCTTGCATGTCTCGCGCAGCTCATCGACTCCCATGCCCTTGACATCCACACCGGCATATTCCTTAATGGCTTCAAGAATAGGCAGCCTGCGGTAGCCGGCCTTGAAGTCGATCTCCCTGTCACCGATCTTCACGACGGTGGTGCCGTGCAGCTTGAGGGCGATCTTTTCGAGCATCTTCTCCACGAAGTCCATCATCCAGATGTAGTCCTTGTAGGCCACGTAGATCTCCATACAGGTGAACTCCGGGTTGTGGGTCTTGTCCATACCCTCGTTGCGGAAGTCCTTGGCGAACTCATAGACACCGTTGTAGCCACCCACGATCAATCTCTTGAGGTAGAGCTCGTTGGCGATTCTCATATAGAGGTCGATGTCCAGGGCGTTGTGGTGGGTGATGAACGGACGGGCCGTGGCGCCTCCCGGGATGGCCTGAAGGATCGGGGTCTCGACCTCAAGGCAGCCGGCGGCGTTGAAATATTCCCTCATCGTGGCGATGATCTGCGCCCTCTTGACGAACACGTCCTTTACCTGCGGGTTGACGATGAGATCCACGTACCTCTGGCGGTAGCGCAGCTCCGGATCGGTGAAGGCGTCATAGACAACGCCGTCAACCTCCTTCACGATAGGAAGAACCCTCAGAGACTTGCTCAGAACGGTAAGTTCCTTTGCGTGAACACTGAGCTGTCCGGTCTGGGTGATGAAGGCGAATCCCTTGATGCCGATGATGTCGCCGATGTCAAGGAGCTTTTTCCAGACAGTGTTGTACATTGTCTTATCCTCGCCCGGGCAGATCTCGTCCCTCTTGACGTAGATCTGGATTCTCCCTGTCGCGTCCTGGATCTCGCCGAAGGAGGCTGCGCCCATGATTCTGCGGGACATCAGGCGGCCCGCGATGCAGACCTCCTGGAAGTTGCCTTTCTCCGGGTCAAAACCCTCTTCGATCTCCTTGGCGGTCGCGTTGACCGGATAAAGAGGCGCCGGATAAGGATTGATGCCCAATTCCCTTAACTTTGCGAGAGATTCCCTTCTGATTCTCTCCTGCTCGCTGAGTTCGATGTTTGCCATATCTGTTGTGTTTTTATATTCAAATCCTAAGGAATATCCTCCGCCCCGCGCAATGCGGATGCCTGCCATTCCGCCGCTTCCTTTCTCCGTTAAAGGCGAATAAGATACGTCCTGAATATGCAAAAATACTACTTTTAATTCACATTCTGAAATTAAATCCGTACCTTTGTCTATTATGGGAAAAGAGCGCAAATGGATATTGAAAGAGCCGGCTGATCCAGAGAAGGTGGGAAGGCTTTCCGCCGAGCTGGGCATAGACCGGGTTCTCGCCGACCTTCTTGTCAAGAGGGGAGTCGAGACTTTCGAGCAGGCGCGCTCGTTCTTCCGTCCGAGCCTGAATGACCTTCACGATCCGTTCCTGATGAAGGATATGGATGTGGCCGTGGAGAGGGTCCGCAAGGCCATCACGAGCGAGGAAAAGATCCTGGTCTATGGTGACTACGACGTGGACGGCACGACCGCCGTGTCGCTGGTATATTCATTCCTCAGAAGGTACTCCTCGAAGGTCGATTTCTACATTCCGGATCGCTACGATGAGGGCTACGGGGTCTCCTACAAGGGCATCGACTGGGCCGGGGACAACGGTTTCGGCCTGATCATCACTCTGGACTGCGGCATCAAGGCCAACGAGAAGGTTGAATATGCCGCCACTAAGGGAATAGATGTGATTATCTGCGACCACCATCTTCCGGAGAACACTCTTCCGCCGGCTGTGGCTGTGCTGGATCCGAAGCGGGAGGATGACACCTATCCGTTTGACGATTTGAGTGGCTGCGGGGTGGGATTCAAGCTTGTGCAGGCATATTCACAGAAATATGGGATTCCGTTCGAGACTTTGATTCCGCTGTTGGATCTTCTGGTGGTCAGCATCGCGGCGGATCTTGTTACGATGGTGGGGGAGAACAGGGTCCTTGCGCACTTCGGCCTCAAGCAGTTGAATGAGAATCCGCGAAAGGGGCTTCACGCTATGGCGACGCTCTCGAAACTGGAACTCGGCCATCTGACGATTGATGACATTGTGTTCAAGATCGGTCCGAGGATCAACGCCGCCGGCAGGATGGAGACAGGCCGTCTGGCCGTGGAGCTCCTGACCGCCTCCGACGACCACACCGCCACAATGATCGGCGAGAAGATCAACGACAACAACAATGACCGTAAGAGCATAGATAGGGAGATCACACAGGAGGCTCTGGAGATGGTTCAGAACGGCTCCGCCCTGTCAACTGATGCGGCGACAATAGTTTACAATCCGACTTGGAACAAGGGCGTTGTCGGGATTGTGGCCTCACGTCTTGTCGAGGCGTTCTACAAACCGACAATTGTACTGACAAAGTCGAACGGATTCATCACTGGATCCGCCCGCAGTGTGGCTGGTTTCGATCTCTACGAGGCCATCGAGAGCTGCGCTGACCTTCTTGAGAACTTCGGCGGGCACGTCTATGCGGCCGGCCTGACTCTCAAAGAGGGCAACTTGGAGGAGTTCGTCGGCAGGATAGACAAGTTCATCGCCGGAAAGATCACCGAGGAGATGCTGACCCCTATGACCGACATCGACGCCAAGTTGGAGTTCAGCCAGATCACCCCGAAATTCTTCCGTCTCTTGAAGCAGTTCCAGCCGTTCGGTCCAGGCAACACCAATCCGGTATTCCTTACCGAGAATGTCTCCGACGGTGGCAACGGCCGCAAGGTCGGCGCCGGTGGAGTCCACATGAAGCTAGACCTGATCGACGAGAAGCAGCCTTTCCACCAGATTCCTGCCATAGCCTTCAATATGGCCGAGTTCTATGACTACATCAAAGCCGGCAACCCGTTCGACATCTGCTACTCCATCGTCGAGAACTACTACCGCGGCAACACCACCCTCCAGCTTCGCATCAAAGACATCAAGGAGCGCGACGAGTTTATTTAGGAATATATTTCCTCACCGTTCGGTTCTTGCTGCTGCAAGTGTCAGTGGTGATTACCACTTATGGAGACGAAGCCACCTACTCTTATGTGTGCGATTATCCTCATACTTGGAATATATACTAAACCATTGTCATGTAGATGCTGTTTTAGGTATGCAGTATCGCTCCCTCGTAATGAGCGATATTACATCAGACTTTCCAGGATTGAAGTCGTACAGCAGAAGGCCTATATGTGTACCAAATGGACATAAACACCCCATTGGTACAGGAGATACTCTTCTGGAGTACAAAAAAGACAAACCTAAAATCAGATATTGTTCTTCTCAGCCATATCGTTTACTCTTGTTTTGGTTCCGGTAACATTTACGATTCTAACCCTGTGTGCTGATTTCCCTCAGTCGGTCGCGGACTTCCATAAGAGCAAAGCCAAGAAGATTCTCTCCATTCCAAAGTGCTGGGTTGGTCGCTTCCGGAGCGAACTCGTCAAATCCAATGCCCCATATTCTGTCTTTTGGACTTGCCTCGACGATGATCTTATCGCCTGTACCCAACAAGAATTGCCGCAAGTCGTCATTTTGTGAGAATTTGGCGAGATTGCCTTCAACGACAATTTGGAAACGTCTTTCTGTCCAAACGCTGTCATCATAATTCTTCACTAAACGTCCAAGCTTCTTGATGGTCATTTGGTCTGTCTCGGCAAGTATCTGGTTCCTCACTTCCTCATCGCCAAACACTTTGGCTTTCTGAGCCATCATATATTGCTCGGCGCAATTATATTCTTGTCCATCTACAGTGAAAAGACAAGGGTACCACTGGCTGAAGCAAGATTTACTCACACCATTCTTCCCTTTGTGGTGCCCCCAAAAGAATATGAAGTCATCTTTTGTCAACGTGTCGTTCTTGTTGATTAATAGTTCTTTATTGTATTTCATATACCGTTTGATAATACGATATAAAGTTAGGGTATTTGTTTAAATATAACAAATAATGTCTCCGTTTTATCGACAGCGCTACTAGGTGTCGCGTGGTGGATAACTGCTTTACTATTAATGAAATAGCTAATTGTCTTTGGCGGATATCAACTAAAGATAAATGCTTTGTTACTTGATATTCAATATGTTGTCCTCCACGGCTTCTTTGATAATCTCTGCGATCTGGGCGAAGGTTTGGCCGTTGATGTCGATTATGTGGTGGGCGGTGGCGAGGTACTGTGGGGAGCGGGTTTGCATCAGGGATTCTATGCGGCGGCGGAGGGCTTCTCGTTCGCTTGATACTTCAGTTGAGGGCGCTTCGACTGGTTGTGTGGGATTCAGCATCGGGCGGCCATCGGAGTGCCCTTCGAGGTTGTCAAGGAGGGTGTCGGTGGTGGCGCGGAGATAAAAACAGTCGGTGTGCTGACGGATGAGCTGACGGCATTGTTCGGAAGTCACGGTGCCGCCGCCGAGGGAAAGGATGGCGCGGGGACGGGACTTGTCACTGAATATCTCCTCAAGGGCCTCACGCTCCATCCGGCGGAAAGCCGCTTCACCATATTCATTGAATATTTCGGGAATATTTTTGCCCTGCTTTTCCTCAATGTAGGTGTCCAGGTCAATCAGGCGGCATTCCGGGAGCAGCGTCGCAAGGATTTTCCCGACACTGCTCTTGCCGCAGCCCATAAAGCCTATGAGGGATATGTCTTTCATATTCACCTTGCAACGTCCGTCTCTTGGATCCACGAATGCCCCTGATGGTTTATGAATATGCCAGTGTTTAGAACAACGTAGGCTCGTCAATGTCACCTACATCCGGAATGTCTCCGGAGTCCAGAAGGTCAGCGGCGCTGGTCTGACCGCCGTCAGTGGTGGCACCAGAAACCTCATTGGAGTCACCCTGTGGCTCGTCAGACTCCACATCGTCAATGATGTCCAGCGGCTCGTCCTCGATGTCGTCCTCCGGCTTGTGCAGAGGCTCGATGAATTTCACCTCCTTGAGGTCGTACTGATGACACTTCTTGCCCTTGGCGGCATAGCCCTTCTTGGCGATATATTCCTCAGCGTCAATGTTCTCCGGATCACGATGCTCGTACTTCCCGCCGAAGATCACCTGGAACTGAGGATGCTTGTCCTCGGAAAGGGCCACGAGATAGGATTTCGTGCCCGGGGCGATGAACGACAGCGGTGTGTTGTCGCTCAGGACAAAGCTGAACCTCTTGACGTAGAATGCCTTGGCGGCCGCATCGTAGTAGAGGGCGGTGTAGGTCTTGTTCGGATCGAACTTCTCGACCTTGATCACTTCGCCTTGGTAGCGGTTCGAGACATCGAACGAAGTCGTGTAGAAGGTTCCGTCCTTGAATATTGCCAGAACCTTGTCCTCCGGGCCGAACTCGCCGAGGTACTGACCGCGCTGCTCATCGTTAAGCTTCTGGATGTCAGCGTCGTACCAAATGTCCTTGCCGCCGATTGTCGAAACGCCCTTGGATTTCAGCTGAATTCTGGCGATAGGGTTCTTGGACACCAGATTGCCTCTGGAAGCCTTGCCCTTGATCGCAAGGGTAGAGAAATCATATTCAAACTGCGTTTTCTTCAGCTTCGGACGCGGACGCAGGTATATTCGTACAGATTCGGCCTCGCCGTTGTGGTTGACGGTGAACCAGAGGATCTTGGACCCTTCCTCGCCGGTGGTGATGTCGTAGTCCTTGTCCCTCGTGACGCTGGTGATCGCGAACCTTTTGGCGTAGGAGACGCTGCTCTTGCCCTCGCGGTAGATGACGTTGTATATGGTTCTGCTGTCGCCTCTGTTGAACACTCCGACGTAAAGCAGGTCTTTCCAGAAGAAGGCTTTGTCCGTGACTTTGGTGATGCGGTACTTGCCGTCCTTGCCTATGACGATGACCTCTGAAAGGTCGGAGCAGTCGCAGATGTAGGTGCCGTTGTCGTCCTTCTTGAGGTTCAGCCCGACGAATCCCTCCTCGTAGTTCGCGTAGAGTTTCGCGTTGTTGCTGACCACCTTGGTGACGGCTATGCTCTCGAACGCTGTGATTTCGGTCTGCCTTACGAAAGGCTTGCCGTATTTCGCCTTGAGCATCTTGAACCAGTCGATGGTGTATTCTGTGATGTGCTCTATGTTGTTCTTGACGGTCTCCATCTCCGCCTCGATGGCGGCGATCTTCTCGTCGATGGCCTTGGTGTCGAACTTGGAGATCTTGCGGACAGGCTTCTCGACAAGTTTCTCGATGTCCTCCATCATGATCTCGCGGCGGAGAATGTCCTGATAGGTCTTCATCTCCGTGAACACGTCCTGCAGCTGCTGCTCCCAGCTGTTTTGGTTCTGCTCCAGGATCTTATAGACCTTGTTCTCAAAGAATATCCTTTCGAGGGATGTGTAGTGCCACTGGTCCTCAAGCTCGGCGAGCCTGATGTCAAGCTGCCACTTTAGAAGATCCCTCGTGTGGTTCGTGTCGTAGATCAGTATGTCCTTGACAGAGAGGAACTGAGGCTTGTTGTCCACGATGACGCAGGCGTTCGGGGCGATGTTGCACTCGCAGTCCGTGAATGCGTACAGCGCGTCGATCGTCTTGTCCGGTGACACGTCGTTCGGAAGATGGATCAGGATCTCGACCTTTTCCGTGGTCATATCCTCGATCTTCTTGATCTTGATCTTGCCTTTGTCCTTGGCTTTCAGAATCGAGTCGATGAGGATGTGGGATGTCTTTCCGTAAGGGATCTCGGTGATGGCCACCGTGTTCTTGTCGATCTTCTCGATTTTGGCGCGGACCTTCACGCTTCCGCCCCTGGCTCCGTCCTTGTAGTTGCTGCAGTCAGCCGAGCCACCCGTAGGGAAGTCCGGGTAGATCGTGAAATCCTCGCCCTCAAGAATCTTCACAGACGCGTCGATGAGTTCGTTGAAGTTGTGAGGGAGTATCTTGGAGGCCATTCCGACGGCGATTCCCTCGGTGCCCTGAGCGAGCAGGAGCGGGAAACGGACCGGAAGCTCGGTCGGCTCCTGGTTACGTCCGTCGTAGGATGTCATCCAGTTGGTGATCTTCGGGTCGAAGACGACCTCCTTGGCGAATTTGCTCAGGCGGGCCTCGATGTAACGTGGAGCCGCGTTGCTGTCTCCGGTAAGGATGTTACCCCAGTTTCCCTGACAGTCGATCAGAAGGCCTTTCTGGCCGAGCTGCACGAGGGCTCCGAGGATGGACGCGTCACCGTGCGGGTGGTACTGCATAGCCTGTCCGACGATGTTCGCCACCTTCGTGTAGCTTCCGTCGTCCATTCTGAACATAGCGTGAAGCACACGTCTCTGCACCGGCTTGAGTCCGTCAACGATGTGCGGGACGGCCCTTTGCAGAATGACGTATGAGGAATAGTCAAGGAACCAGTCCTTGAACATCCCCGAAAGCTTGTACTTCCTGCTGTCGGAACTAAGCAGCTTGTCGTATTTCCCTGAAGATTTCGCCGATGTCTCGTCAATCGGCTCCTCGTTCAGTTCCTCGTCCTCGTTGCCTCCTTCCGGAGCCTCGATGTCATCCCACTCGTCGTCCTTTGCCATATCAAGATATTCCTCTAATGATTATTAATTATTTTGTCCAATGCTATTCCTCGTACCCGAACTTCCTGAGTTCCTTGCGGTTCTCCCTCCAGTCCGGATTGACCTTCACGAACAGCTGAAGGAAGACCTTCTTCTGGAAGAAGTCCTCCATCTCCAGCCTGGCTTCAGTGCCGATCTTCTTCAAAGCCGAGCCGCCCTTGCCGATGATGATGCCCTTCTGGGAGTCACGCATCACGTAGATGACCGCACTGATCTCGTACCTGTCCCTGCCTTCCTTGAAGGCCTCCACGGCCACCTCGCAGCTGTAAGGCACCTCCTGGCTGTAGTTCTCCAGAATCTTCTCCCTGATGATCTCGGAGGCGAAGAAACGGAGGTTCTTGTCGGTGAACTGGTCCTTGTCGAACCACGGCGGCGCGACCGGAAGCCCGCTCATCACTGCGTTCAGCACACTCTCAAGGTTGAACCTCTCCTTGGCCGACACCGGAATTATGGTCGCTTTCGGAAGCTGCTCCTGCCAGTAGGCGATCAGGTCGGTCACCGTCTTCTGGTCGCTGACATCGATCTTGTTGATGACGACCACCACCGGGCAATCCAGCTTCTGGAGTTTTTGAATATATTCAATGTTCTTGTCGCTCTTTTCAACCACGTCCGTCACGTAGAGGATGATGTCCGCGTCCCCGATGGCGGCGTCCACGAACTTCATCATATCCTCCTGCAGGCGGTAGTTCGGCTTGAGCATACCGGGAGTGTCTGAATATACGATCTGGCAGTCGTCGGTGTTGACGATGCCCATGATCCTGTGCCGGGTGGTCTGCGCCTTCGCCGTGACGATGGACAGTTTCTCTCCTACCAGGGCATTCATAAGCGTGGATTTGCCAACATTCGGATTACCGATGATGTTGACAAATCCAGCTCTGTGTTCAGTGTGTTTGTCCGGACTAGACATAGGCCCCCATCTTGAGGACATTGACCTCGCCCTCGCTGAGGTATCTCCACTCGCCCTTCTTGAGGCCCTTCTTGGTGAGACCCGCGAAGTAAACCCTGTCAAGAGCCTTCACGTCGTAGCCGAGGGATTCGAAGATCCTTCTGACGATCCTGTTCTTGCCGGAGTGGATCTCGATGCCGAGACGTCTGTGGTCCTCGGCGTCGATATATTCAAGCTCGTCGGCCTTGATGTTGCCGTCGTTGAGGTCGAGACCCTCTGTGAGGATCTTCTCCTTGTCGGCCTCCTCAAGCGGCTTGTCGAGGATGACCTGGTAGATCTTCTTCTTGTTGTAGGAAGGGTGTGTGAGCTGCTCGGCGATCTCACCGTCGTTGGTGAACATCAGCACACCAGTGGTGTTCTTGTCAAGCCTTCCGACAGGGAACACGCGGAGCTTGCAGCCCTTGAGCAGATCCATGACGGTCTTCTCGGCGTGAGGGTCGCTCGCACTGGTGACGAAGCCTTTCGGCTTGTTCATCACGATGTAAACTTTCTCCTCGCCCTTGAGTCTCTCTCCGTTGAAACGGATGTCGTCCTTGAGGACGTTGACCTTTGTCCCAAGCTCGGTCACAACCTCGCCGTTTACGGTCACGACGCCGGCCTGAATGAATTTGTCAGCCTCGCGGCGTGAGCACACTCCGGAATTGGCGATGTACTTGTTCAGACGTATCTCTTCCTTGATAGGTGTAGGAACGTTGTCGTTGTCGGAAAACGCCGCGTCAATCTGTGGCTTCCTTGAAAGCATCTGGTTGATTCCGGCTTCGTCAGCCTCGGTGAAATGCGGCTCGTCCTTGCGGCCGAACTTCTTAGGTCCCTGATGTCCGGCGCCTCTGCCGGCTGAGAAACCTCCCTGCTTAGGGCCGAATCCGTGGCCGCCGGCCGGTTTTCTTGAATATGACGGCCTTCTCTCGCCGCCTTCCTGGCTGCTGCCGTAACTTCTTCTCTGTCCATAGGATGGACGGCCCTCGCCGAATGAAGGACGGCTCTGTCCGTATGACGATCTTCTCTCCTCTCCCTCGGAGTTGCTGCCATAGCTTCTTCTCTGTCCGTAAGACGGCCTGTCCCCGTAAGAAGGACGGCTCTGTCCGTAAGATGAAGATCTTCTCTCTCCGCCTTCGGCGTTGTCATCGTAGCTTCTGCGCTGGCCATAGCCACCGCTGCGGTCTCCGTAGCTGCTTCTGCGGTCTGATGAATATCCTCCTCTGCTGTTGCCTCCACGGCTCTGATAACCACCGCGCTGGCCGTAGCCGCCACGATTGTCGCTGGAGTAATTCCTGTGATTGTCGTAAGACTTGTACTCTCCGTCAGCGGAGGATGAAGCGGCAGGCACTACCTTCTTTCTTGGCCTGAGTTTCCTGCCCTCAGATGAATAACCTGTTTTTGGTCCTTCTGCAGCGTAATCCCTACGCTCCTCGTGGTTCTCTTGACCACCATTCAAATTTTCTTCCATAATGTTTGTGGCTCACGCCATTAATTAAAAATAAATAAGTAAAATGTTTTTCTATTGTAATTTGAAAACGTATGTTATCGTTCCTTGCTGGAGCGCCGGTGCGTCAGCGCTCTGGTTGAAGTGTGTCTGCAAGGCCGCGGCCCTTGCCGCCGCCCAGAGTTTGGAGTTGTTCACAGTCGTTCCCTGTCCTCCAGGGACGGCCTTTGTCACATTGCCGTAGTTGTCAACCCAGATGTCCACCACGACGGTGCCGTAGTCCTGCTCTGAATATGCCGGCCTTGGAATCGCCCCCAAGGTGTTTCTGCCTTTCAGCCGGGCGTTAGGTGTGCCTTCGGCCTTCCCGCTGGAAGTGTTCCCCTTAGGATGTCCGGCCTTGAACTCGTTCTTGGGTTCGGTGGCGCTGTGAGGTGCGTTCGAGGAGTCCTTCTTGCTCATTCCCGGGAACAGGGCGTTTTTGTTGATTTCCTCCTTCTGCACAGGAGTCTCGACATCACCGAAATCATCCGGCTTAGCCTCGGCGGTCTTGTTGGCCTTCTCCGACTTGTGCGGCGACTCGCTCCTCTGGATCAGTTCCACCGGCTTCGTCCTGTCGATCTCCTCGGCCTGAGGCTGACGGCCCCTGTTCTGCCTCCTGATCGGCTGAGGCTCGTCCTCGCTGAAATCCACAAGGAATGTCTGCTCCTGTGGCGGAGGATAGATGTATTTCATCCCCGTGAACACGCATAGCAGGCAGGCAAGCACGTGGATCGAGACCGTAAGAACAATCCCGGTCACCGTGGAGACCTTGGCCTCCCTCTCTCTGTCACGAAGGTACGGTTTCATCATTCAGGCTGCGTCGCTAAGATTACCTTGTAATGGTTGCGTTTCGCTATGTTCATCAGCGACACGACTTCCTTGATCGGCACGCTCTCGTCAGAGTAGATCGAGAATGTCGGATCCTCCTCTGTCTGAAGCAGATCGACAAGGTCATCCTCCAGTTCGGAGTACTGCACCGGCGTCTCGCTGCCGTTCAGATGGTAGGTGTAGGTGTCGTCGCCCCAATCCTTGATCGAGACGGTGACCGTAGGCTTGGCCGAAACCTGCCCTGTGCTCTTAGGAAGCAGGAGCTTCAGCGCGTTCGGATTGACCAGTGTCGAGGTGATCAGAAAGAAGATCAGCAGCAGGAACACCAAGTCAGTCATCGAAGACATCGCTGTGTCCGACAAGACCTTTGTGGTTCTCTTGAATGCCATTGACTACTTCTCCTCCTCGTTGCCTGCAGGTTCGTGCAGAAGATCCATAAAGTCAATCGTCGCGTTCTCCATCATAAACATCAGATTGGAGATCTGAGCGACCAGATAGTTGTAGCCGAAGTAGGCGAGGATGCCGACGATAAGACCGCCCACCGTGGTGATCATCGCCGTGTAGATACCGCTCGAAAGCAGTGTGATGTCGATGTTGTTGCCCGCGTTCGCCATATTGAAGAAGGCCTGCACCATACCGAGCACGGTTCCGAGGAATCCGATCATCGGAACCGTGCTCGGTATGGT
>OICK01000813.1_pt1 | contig 12865 bp, 9 predicted proteins | sample 1581281 | NCBI WGS metagenome assembly OICK01 (sample SAMEA3882557, study PRJEB24775) | human gut metagenome | biome: human-associated habitat; feature: intestine environment; material: feces | place: Netherlands | collected 2009/2010 | reverse complement strand
TAGATATGACTAACTTAACGATAGATTAAAGACCAGTTATCTCTCCATTAGGGTAAACCATGTAAGGATATTCATACCCCAAACCGAACGGGTCTCCCCACATCTGAGTGCCTGTACCCCGCTGATTGCCCTGAGGTGTTTCGTCCTCAGGTAATGTTCCCTGATGACTACCATTCTCATCATCCCAAGACCAAGACTGACCGCCACCAGAACCTCCACCATTATTAGAGCCGCCATTGTTATTGCTCGAGCCGCCACCGTTATTCTGAGAGCCGCCGTTTCCACCGTTACCCCCATTGTTATTGGAACTTCCTCCACCGTTATTGTTGGAGCTACCTCCACCATTATTAGAGCCACCGTTGTTATCTGAACCGCCGTTGCCGTCGTTATTGTTGTCAGAGGGCTCCTCCGACTTCTCATCGTCCTTCTTCTCTTCCTCTGGCTTTTCCTTAATGATGAGCTTTGATGTGGCTGTTACTTCGTTTCCACTGCTGTCCTTCGCCTTGTAGGTGATAGTGTATTCGCCTGCCTTGTAATCAGACTTCTTTGCTTTGCCGTCAAGCTCCGCCGTGAACTCCACACTCTCATCATAATTGTCCTTCACTGATACCCCCTTCTTGAAATCAGGGAGCTTGTCACCCTCCGTTATTTCATACTTATCCTTGATACCCGAAAATTCAGGCTTCTCACTGTCTACTACCGTTACTGTGATGTTCCAAACCTCTTCCTCTCCTGTGGCAAGCTTGATGTTAAGTGAAATGCTCTGTACGCCCAACTTGTCAAGTGCGATCTTCTCTTCGCCGCTGGCAAATTCAGCTGTGTCGATTTTATCACTGCTCAGCTTTGCAGCAAGTTCAGCTGCGGTCATTTCGCTGCCAGCCTCTAGCTCGCACTCAAACTCCTTAGGCTCTTTCGCCTCAGCCTCAGAGCTGCTTTCCTCAGCTGCGGAAGATACCGAACTTGTGTCCGCAAGGCTGCTTGTTGTGTCTTTCTTGCCCTCGTCATTTCCGCAAGCGGTAAGAAATACCCCTCCTGCTATCGCCAAAGCCGCTGCCGCAACAATAATGTTTCTCGCCATTTTTGATACCCCTCTTCTAATAGATTTTCCAAATACTCTAACTTCAAGTGCCTTAGGCACGTCAGTTTCATTCTCCATACCCTCAAGACCAGCTCTGAGCCAGAAGAACGGAATGATACATCTGAACTTCTTGTTCTCTTCTTTCTCAAGGCGTTCTATCTCGTCACGCATTTTTTTATTCGCTCTGCTGAGCCTGCTTTTCACAGTACCCAAAGAGATCTCCAGCGTGTCTGCTATCTCCTGCAAACTCATCTCATCGTAATACCTGAGTATCACGCACATACGCTGCTCCTCAGGCAGGCTTTCAACTACCCTGCGTACACATTCGATAACGTCCTTGTTTTCAAGCAGCTCGTCAGGTATCTCGCCGTCAATGTCCTCAAGCTCGAAATCCTCGCCGTCCTCTGTCATATCTGACAAGTGCATTGGCTTTGCCTTTTTGAGATAGTCACGACAGCGATTAGCCACTATCTGATTGAACCAAGCAGGGAACTTTTCATCATTCTCAAGCTTATCAAGGCTCGCAAAAGCTTTGATGTAGCTGTCCGAAACGATATCAAGGCTTTCTTCCTCGTCCTTAGTTATCTTCATTGCCACAAAATATGCGGCACTATTTGTTGCGAGATACAAGCCCTCCTGAGCCTTCTTGTCGCCCTGTCTCGCTTTCTGCACCAACTGTGCAAGTTCTGTCTGAGCCATTATCAATTCTCCCGTCATTCAAAATTCTGTTCCAGAGCATACGCTGTTTTTCGTCTGAAAGTCTGCAATCATCAGCCATTTGAGAAAGAACATTGTGCAAAAATCTGCCTTTCACATATGCCCTCCTTTCTGCCCTCTGTCTATAAGACGATTGAAAAGCAAAAAGGTTCCCGATTTTTGAAAAAAATTTTTTTTATTTTTTTGCTCGGTCAACATCATTAAGAATTTATAATGTTACAGTTATCATAATACACCATTTTTCGGCAAATGTCAACAGAATAGGCCGTGTTCAACATACTGAACGCAAAAAACGGACGGCAAGTGACCGTCCGTTCTTATTATATCTATTTTCTGTCCTTGTGCCTAGCACGCTTGTTTGCATACATCTCCTTGTCAGCCTGTTCAAACATCTCTTCCACTTCATGGATATCTGTAATGCGTTTGCACACGCCGCCAATGCTCACCGCCGCCTCAAAATCGTTGCCGGCGTATTTGTTGTAAACGTCAAGCCTGTCATTCACCCGTGTTGCAAAACGCTCAGGGTAGTTGTCGTCATAATCATTGCAGCCCAGTATGACAAACTCGTCGCCGCCTATCCTTGCACATATCTCGTGGTTCTTCTCAGCCGCCATGAAAGCGTCTGCAATGGCTTTTATGGCAATGTCGCCTCTGTTGTGACCGTGTTCGTCATTTATCCTCTTCAAGCCGTCAAGGTCGCCGATAGCGATAAAGAACTTGTTCTTAGGGTCAGCCATTCTGTCTATAAGCGGCTGGATATTTCGCTCGATGCCAATTCTGGAATACACGCCTGTGAGAGCGTCACGAACCGCAAGGTTCGCAATGGAATTTTGTATTCTCATGGATTCAAGGGCATTGTTTATGTGCTTTGTCCAGTTGCGGTAGGTGATATCAATGACTTTTATTTCGCTGCCGAATGACAGCACCGCATAGCCAAGGCATCTTCTGATAAAATGCACCGGCGTGATGAAAAATGCACATGGCGATTCACGCTCATCATCAAGGTCAGGGAATATCTCGCTGCGGTCAAAGACCTCATGGAGAGTTCTGCTATTATTGCCATGGGAGCGTATGTAAAGAATCATCTTGTCAGTGTAGCCTTCCGCCGGAGGAGTAACATCGCCCACGACTTCGTTTTCACCAAGGCTGTTTTCATTCAAGCAAAGATAGAACTTTTTCCAACCAAGAATAAGGTACAGAAAATACTGTATCTTAGCCATAAGGTCCTCAGCGTTCTTTGCACACGCCATATCCTCTATCATATTGCTGTTAAGAAAATCGTGATAGTTTATCCTGTCATTGGCAGTTATGTAGTCACGCTTTGTGTAGTTGTAATCCTCCTGACAGCCACATGATGAACCTATCTCCACCTTGCCGCCGTCCTTGATCAGTCCCTCCGGCTCAACGCCTCTCATTCGTGCGTCAACGGTTATGACAGCGTTCTCACCAGCCTCAAAAAGCGGCGGAGAACATGACGTTACCGAAGGCACACACGCTGTAGCCTCATCAATGGCGTCATATCCCACGACCCTCATATCCTCAGGCACTCTCAGACCGTTTTTTTGATACTCATGGATAACGCCAATTGCCATATAGTCGCCGCAGCAGATGATAGCGTCAGGCTTTTTACGTCTGCCATAAATAATGTGGTTAGCGACCTGAGCGGCTTTGTCATACCAAAAACCGCCGTCAAAGCAAATGAAATCATCGTCTATCTCGATGCCGTGCTTAGTGAGTGCACGTTTATATCCCGCCAGTCTGTATCTCGTAGTAGCGACCTCCTCAGGTCCGCTGAGAAACAGTATTTTTTTGCAGCCGTGCTCAACGATAAGGTGTTCAGTGAGCCTCATGAATGGCAGCTCGTCACGGGTGAACACACTCTCATAATCTTTATATTTACGGTCAAGAAACACCACAGGGGCGTGGCATTTTTCGTCTATATCCTTACATATCTTTTCGAACAGTCCCGGCATTTTCAGGGTATCGCCCAAAACTATGACGCTGTCCAGCTTATCGTAATTTATGGCATCATAGATCTGTTTTTCGCCATGTACGAAATCATTCAAAAAAGATTCTTTAACAAAGCTTGTGAAGATAAGCACATCATAGTCAAGCTCGAAAGCTTTAGTCATTATACCCTTCAGAATCCTAGTCTGATAATAGCTTTCAGCCTCAGAAAGAATTACACCAATGCGTTTTCTTCTCAATAGTTTTCACCTTCTGTACACAGGCAGCGTATATGGACGCACCGACGCTGCCCTAGATAATATTGTTAAAAATAGTATATCACACAAAGGTAGATTTGTCAAAGATATTTTGTAAATTTTCGTAAACATTTTAACTGCATTTTTATTTTCTTTTATAATTATTGAGTTCTTTTGATATTATTATTCTAAATATTTGCTAAAAATGTTACAATATAAACAAATAAACTAGCGAAAAAGTTTCTGCTATGCGAAAAATTTCGATAATTATATTCAGAAAACAAATAAGATGCAAACTTTTCAAAATAGAGTTAAAAGATAAAACATTTTTGGGCATTTGAGTGAAATTTATTGATATTACAGAGAAAAAACAAAAAGTTTTTGAAAAATGTATTGACAAGTGCCGAATGATGTGCTATAATATTATAGTCGCTTAGATATGGCGATACATACTTAAAATAATAAACTGGAGAAGTCGCCTAGCCCGGTTTATGGCGCACGACTGGAACTCGTGTATGGGTTAATAGCTCATCGAGGGTTCGAATCCCTCCTTCTCCGCCAAAGCAAAACCGCTTATTTACGTCAAACAACGTAGATAGGCGGTTTTCTTTATGATTTTCTTGTTTTAAAATATGCTTTTTCATGATAATATACACGAAAAATCACAGGTATATGTCACGAAGTATGACACGAAATCCTGAACACTCTTCCATTTACCCCGCAACGACCTTATAAATAACCCCTAACCACAAAACCAGCGAAACTATCATCACTGCGTAAAAATACCAGTGCTTTGTCTTGTGTCGGAAAAATTCCATGCCGAGAAAACCTCCTGCAAAGCCTCCTAGCAGGCTAAGCCCAAGAAGGGTCTTTTCGGGTATACGCCACTTGTGTGCTTTCGCCTTGTGCTTGTCTGCACCGAAGAGTATGAACGTCACAACGCTCATTGCCGCAAGATAAATTGTACTTTAATGTATCCATTTTACACCACTTTTATATAAATAAAGGGCGGATAGATCTCCGCCCTTTTTGCTTTGTTATTACTTGAAGTAAGCTACGCCGCTCTCGAATATCTTCTGGTCTTTTTCACCAGGTACATTCTTTGATACGCAGCAGCCTTTACGCTCTGAGTGACCCATTTTACCAAGAACACGTCCGTCAGGTGAGGTGATACCCTCGATTGCCTGGAATGATGTGTTCGGGTTGCACTGAATGTCAAATGTAGGCTCACCGTCAAAGTCAACATACTGTGTAGCGATCTGTCCGTTTGCTGCAAGCTGTGCGATCTCCTCTGCCGTTGCAACAAAACGTCCCTCACCATGTGAAATAGCAACGCTGTGTATGTCGCCGACCTCACAGCCTGCAAGCCATGGCGACTTGTTCGATGCTATCCTTGTGTTTACCATTTTTGACTGGTGTCTTGCAATGGTGTTGAATGTCAGTGTAGGGGAGTCGTCCCTCATATCTCTTATCTCGCCGTATGGTACAAGACCAAGCTTGATAAGTGCCTGGAAACCGTTGCAGATACCAAGCATAAGACCGTCACGGTTTTTCAGCAGGTCATGGATAGCGTCTGTAAGTCTTGGATTTCTCAGGAACGATACGATGAACTTGCCTGAACCGTCTGGCTCGTCACCGCCGCTGAATCCGCCTGGGAGCATCACGATCTGTGATTCCTTTATCTTCTTCTCCATTGCGTCAACAGATTCCTTGATCGCCTGCTCTGTAAGGTTTCTTACAACGAAGATATCAGCCTCAGCTCCTGCCTTTTCAAAGGCTCTTGCTGTATCGTACTCGCAGTTTGTGCCTGGGAATACTGGGATAAGTACCTTTGGCTTTGCTACCTTGATAGCAGGTGCAACTCTCTTGTCTGCCTTGTAGCTGTACTTTTCAGGCTTTTCAGCAGGCTCTTTAACATGAACAGGATATACAGGCTCAAGCTTGCCCTCCCAAAGTGTCTGGAGCTTGCCAAGGCTTATTGTGTAGTTGTCAGACTTTATCTCATAGCTTTCTGTTGTTTCACCGATAACTCGCTCGTCAGTGTCAACGCCCTCAGCAAGCTCGATAACGAATGCACCATAGCAAGCTCTGTAAAGCTCTTCTGCTGTGAGCTTGTCTGTGAACTTAAAGCCTATCTTGTTACCAAATGCCATTTTTGCAACAGCCTCAGATACGCCGCCGTATGATACAGCCCAGCATGAAAGCACCTTGCCCTCGGCAATAAGCTTTTCTACCTTTTCAAATACAGCCTTCAGTGAATCGAAGTTCACAAGCTTGTTGTCATCATACTCAGGCTTGATAAGAATTACCTTAGAGCCTGCCTTCTTGAATTCCTGTGAAACTACCTTGTCTGCGTCTGTTACTGAAACAGCGAATGAAACAAGTGTAGGTGGAACGTCTATTTCCTCGAATGTACCTGACATTGAGTCCTTGCCGCCGATAGAACCGCAGCCCAGTTCTATCTGTGCCTTGTATGCACCGAGAAGAGCAGACATAGGCTTGCCCCAACGCTCAGGATCGTTCTGAGTTCTCTCGAAATACTCCTGGAATGTGAGCCAGCATTTCTCATATGTACCGCCTGTTGCGATCACCTTTGCGATAGACTCAACTACTGCACTCATTGCACCATGGTATGGGCTTACAGATGAAAGATATGGGTCATAGCCCCAGCCCATAATGGAGGTTGTCTTTGTATTGCCGTGAAGAACAGGCAGCTTTGCAGCCATAGCCTGTGTAGGTGTGTTCTGATATTTACCGCCGAATGGCATAAGAACTGTGTTTGCACCGATAGTTGAGTCAAATCTCTCAACAAGACCCTTCTGTGAGCAGATGTTGAGGTTTGATATCATAGACTCCCAGCGGTCAGCAGTGTCTTCCTCGTTGCTCTCCGCAGCGAAAACAGGTGCAGGGATAGAAATGTCTGTGTGCTTTTCTGCACCGTTTGAGTTAAGGAACTCTCTTGTGAGGTCAACGATAGTGTTGCCGCACCAGTTCATTTTAAGTCTTGGTTCAGCTGTTACTCTTGCCACCATTGTTGCCTCAAGGTTTTCCTTAGCAGCCTCAGCCATGAACTTTTCAAGGTCGCTCTTTGCGATAACAACAGCCATTCTTTCCTGTGACTCGGAGATAGCAAGTTCAGTGCCGTCAAGACCGTCATATTTCTTTGTAACGGCGTCAAGGTTTATAGAAAGTCCGTCAGCAAGCTCGCCGATAGCAACTGAAACTCCGCCTGCACCAAAGTCGTTGCAGCGTTTTATCATAGAAGTTACCACAGGGTTTCTGAACAGACGCTGAAGTTTTCTTTCCTCAGGTGCGTTACCCTTTTGTACCTCAGCTCCGCAGCTTTCCAGTGAGTGGAGATTGTGTGACTTTGAAGAACCTGTTGCTCCGCCGCAGCCGTCACGTCCTGTTCTTCCGCCAAGGAGGATAACGATATCCTCAGGCTCAGGTCTTTCACGTCTTACGTTCTCAGCAGGAGCAGCACCTACTACAGCACCTATCTCCATTCTCTTTGCAACGTAGCCCGGGTGATATATCTCATGAACATGACCGGTAGCAAGACCTATCTGGTTGCCGTATGAAGAATAGCCATTTGCCGCACCTACAACGATCTTTCTCTGCGGCAGCTTACCTGTGATAGTGTCCTCAACAGGAACGAGCGGATTGCCTGCACCGGTTACTCTCATTGCCTGATATACATATGAACGTCCTGACAGCGGATCTCTGATAGCACCGCCGAGGCAGGTAGCAGCACCGCCGAAAGGCTCGATCTCTGTAGGGTGGTTGTGTGTTTCGTTCTTGAACATGAGCAGCCAGTCCTCAGACTTGCCGTCAACGTCAACTGTTATCTTAACAGAGCAAGCGTTTATCTCTTCGCTCTCGTCGAGGTCTTTGAGCAGACCGGCTTTTTTCAGCTGCTTTGCACCGATACAAGCAAGATCCATAAGTGTAACAGGCTTGTCAGTTCTGCCTGCGTAAAGGTCTTTTCTTGTGTTGATGTAGTCTGCAAAGGTAGCAGCTATGTAGTCTGAGTCGATAGAAACGTTATCGACTATAGTGGAGAATGTAGTATGACGGCAGTGGTCAGACCAGTATGTATCTATCATTCTTATCTCAGTGATAGTAGGATTTCTCTTTTCAACGTTCTTGAAATAATCCTGACAGAACTTGATATCGTCAAAGTCCATTGCAAGACCCAAGTCTGTGAGCATGAATCTAAGGTCATCGTCTGTTGAATAGATAAAGCCCTCAACAGTCTTGACTGTGGTCGGGATAGTATACTTGATATCAAGAGTATCAAAGCAGTCCAGTGACGCCTCTCTTGATTCAACAGGGTTTATCATATAGTGTTTTATCTGTTCAAGCTCAGCCTCAGTGAGTTTGCCTGAAACGATATATATTCTTGCTGATTTGATAGTCGGTCTTTTTCCTCCGGTGAGAAGTGAGATACACTGTGCACAGGAATCGGCTCTCTGATCGAACTGACCCGGCAGATACTCAACTGCGAAAACAAACTCGTCAGCCTTTACAGCAGGGAGGTGGTCATAGGTGACGTCAACAGCAGGCTCTGAGAAAACAACAGGTGCTGCAAGGTCAAAATCCTCTCTTGAAAGGCCTTCAGCGTCATAACGGTTTATGACTCTCAGACCTGCAAGGTTATCAAGTCCAAGGGCTGACTTGATGCCGCCGATAAGTGAATTTGCCTCAACTGCAAATTCAGGCTTTTTTTCTACATAAATACGGTAAACAGACATAGCTACATCTCCTTATAATAGTTACCTCTATTATACTACATTTTTCGCATATTTGTCAATAAAATTCTTATTATTCGGCAGGGCATATAATTATGTGTGAATAAGCTTTGGCTCACTTGTGGATTTTTTAGTTCATAAAAGCAGAAATACCGCACCATTACAGTGCGGTATCCCTAAAATATTAATCTGCAAATGGATTTTCTGTTGGATAAAGCATACCCTTAGGTTGGTTGAAACCTATGTCGGTCATGCCGAGATAAGTCATAACGCTGTGAAGTGCCTTTCCATAGTGACCGAAAGCTACAGCACCATGGTGTGGGTAATTCTTCTGCACGAGAACGTGGCGGTAGAATCTGCCCATTTCGTTGATAGCGAAAATTCCGATAGAACCGAATGAACGTGTTGCAACAGGAAGTACCTCGCCCTCAGCTATGTAACCTTTGAGCTGAGCGTCAGCTGTTGACTGGAAACGGAAGAATGTGATATCTCCGTCGATAATATCTCCCTCAAGAGTACCTCTTGAAATGTTAGGCTCGCTGTCAGGCTCAAGATTTCTCTTCATGATACGCTGGAACTTCATTTCAGGCTCTTTTACAAGACATGACGCTGTGTTTCCGCAGTGGAATCCCATAAATGTGTCTTTATGTGTGTATGGGAACTTGCCTGCAATATCCTCATTATAAATATCAGCAGGAACTGAGTTGTTGATATCAAGGAGCGTAGTAGGCTTTCCTGATACGCAAACGCCTATGTATTCGCTGACTGCACCATAGATATCTACCTCGCAGGCAACAGGGATTCCGATCTTTGTAAGTCTTGAGTTTACATAGCATGGAACGAAACCAAACTGTGTCTGGAATGCAGGCCAGCACTTGTTTGCGAATACGACATACTTTCTTGAACCCTTGTGAGCGTCTGCCCAGTCAAGAAGAGTAAGTTCATACTGAGCAAGTCTTGGAAGTATCTCAGCCATTTTGTTGCCCTTGCCAAGCTCAGCCTCCATGTCAGCAATGACAGCAGGTATTCTCTCGTCGCCAGCGTGATTGTTGAATGACTCGAAAAGGTCAAGCTCTGAGTTTTCTTCTATCTCGATGCCCATGTTGTAAAGCTGTTTGATAGGAGCGTTGCAGGCAAGAAAATCCTGCGGACGTGGGCCGAATGAGATAACTTTAAGATCATTAAGACCGAGGATAGCTCTTGCAACAGGAACGAACTCGTTTATCATCTTTGCACACTCGTCAGGCGTACCAACAGGGTACTCAGGGATATAAGCCTTGATGTTTCTCAGTGCAAGGTTGTAGCTTGCGTTGAGCATACCGCAGTATGCGTCGCCTCTGTTGTCGATAAGTTCCTTGCCGCATGGCTCTTCAGCGGCTGCAACGAACATAACAGGGCCGTCAAACTTCTTTGCAAGAAGTGTTTCTGATGACTCAGGACCAAAGTTTCCGAGATATACAACAAGTGCGTTGCAGCCTGCCGCATTCACCTCGCCGAGAGCCTTGAGCATATCATTTTCGTTCTCCACAACTGTAGGACATTCATAGATATTGCCGTAAGCCTTTTTGTACTCCTGACAAACCTTGATACGTCTTGATTCAGAAAGCGACATAGGGAAACAATCTCTTGAAACTGCAACTATGCCAAGCTTTACTTCTGGTATATTTTTCATGTTCTAACCTCCGATTTTCGTTTATTTACGACTTTATTCTAGCATATTTTTGTGCTGTTTTCAATAGCTTTTTGTGCAAATTTTCGTGAAATTTAGTTAGCTGCCCAGCATGAAAAAGTGCGTCAGTCCAAGCCATTCTCTCACCCAGTATGTGAAAAGATATCGTGGCTCGGTATAGGCTGAATATGCGGTGACGTTTTTTACGCCCTGAGCCTTTGCCATAAGGCTTGCACGGTATTGATGAAAACCGTCTGTGACTATGGTCATATCGTGGCTCATGCCGAGTTCGTCAAGTATTTTAAGAGAGTTCTGGATATTTTCATATGTTGAGGTGGACTTGTCCTCCATTATTATCCTGCGGCTGTCAATGCCTTTTTCAAGCAGGTAGGTTTTCATTGCCTGAGCCTCGCTGATCTTCTCGTCGTCGCCCTTGCCCCCTGAAACGATGCAAAGAACGTCGGGATCGTCATTCATGGCTTTTATTGCAGCGTCAAGCCGCCTGCGTAACATTCGTGAAGGACGTTCGCCTTTTACCTGACAGCCAAGCACCACGATAACATTTGCTTTTTCGGGGCGGTTTTCCTGAGCCTTGTACATAAGCACAGACAGCACGCTTACATACACTATCCCTGCGACTATCAGAACGCTGAGAAATATAAGTCCGAATCTGCCCACTCCGTGACCCCATAGCTTTGTTATGATGCCGCAGAATTTCGTCCAGTTTGCTGTTATCAGCATAAGCGTCACAGAAACGATAATGCCAAGCAGGTTTCCTGAACATATCACAGGAAATGGGACAAGAAACAAAAACAGCAGCAGAGTTTCCAGTGCCAGCAGTATTATTTTTATGCTCATTCGTTATCTCCTTATTTCTATCTGAAATGCAGCAGATAATAGGTTTGCTGCATACATTATTATAACACAACATTATCGTGATTACAAGGGAGAAAAGGGCAAAGAAAAAAGCGTCCCGCCTGAACGGAACGCTCCTGAAAGGAATGATAAGGCAATGACCCTGCGGTCGCTGCCTTAGGTCGAGATCAGATCGCCGAATTTTTCGAGAAAATCACGCTTGTCATCATATTTAGCTACCAGTGATACAGTTTTCTTTGTGCCCAGACCGAAAATACCCATAAGCGACTTTGGATTGAGTATCTTTGTGCCTGACTGCACCACCAGATCGTATTTGCAGCTTAAAGCCGCTTCATGCAAAGTCTTGATGTCATTAAGATCGTTTATCCTGATATAAGCTTTTATCATGTCCGTGATAATGCCCTGAGGCATATCCTCCTTTCGTAATAATAAACCTCCGTGTCATAAGGCATTTGCCTTGAAAGCCCGAAATTTTCTGATGTTTTCGGAACTTCTGACTTTGAAAATAGCATTTTCATATTGATATGTCACATATTTTAACTTATATACTATTATATGCTGCTGTGAACAAATAGTAAACAGATATCATGTAAAATATTATATACAAAGATATTAATATGAATTTGATTTAATTCGTGTTAATTATAAATACGAAATTTGGATAATTAATCATATTTAAACGTTTTAGTTAATGTGGAACTTATGTAAAAGATATAACAAATCAACTAAAAGTTTTCTTATTACGAAAATTTCAAACGTTTTATATGCGTTTTGAATGAAAATACAACAAAAGTAGAAAGTGTATATTCGTAAATATATTAAACTAATGAAGACATTTCGTAAAAATACGAAAACGTTTATTTTTTGCAATAAAAAAGAGCACTGAGCTTTTAACTCAGTGCTCCTGTGATATCGAAGTTTAGTCAACGATAAATTCTTTGATCTCATCAAGGAACTTAGTAGCGTCGTCTGTGTGTGCTACCAGCTGGATAGGATTTGAAAGGTCAAGGCTGAAAATACCCATTATTGACTTAGCGTCAACTGCATATCTTCCTGACGCAAGATCCACATCAAAGTCGTACATAGAAACTACGCTTACAAACTTCTTTACCGCTGCAATGGAATCGAGCATGATTTTTACCTTTGTCATAAATATTCCTCCTTCAGAATGATCGGTATTTCCGATCCTGATTCCCACATAAATTCTGTAGATCTTTTTCTCTACTATTTATATTATAAACAATTTTTCTGATTTGTCAATGGATATTTGCAAAAAAAATTAAAATATGGTACAATAGTCAAGAGTCAAAAAAACCAAAGTTTAGATTTATGCAATATGCACATATATTTTATCAACTTATTGTGCACTATCAACATTTGGATACTGAAAGGAAATCAAATATGAAAGCCTTTTTTTATACCTTCGGCTGCAAGGTAAATCAATATGAAACTGAGAATATAAAAGAATCTATGCTGTCTGAGGGGTATGAGCTTGCTGAGGACTATGCTGAGGCGGAGGTGTGCATTGTGAACACCTGCACGGTCACGGCTCAGTCTGACTCGAAGTGCC
>OICK01000799.1_pt1 | contig 13020 bp, 9 predicted proteins | sample 1581281 | NCBI WGS metagenome assembly OICK01 (sample SAMEA3882557, study PRJEB24775) | human gut metagenome | biome: human-associated habitat; feature: intestine environment; material: feces | place: Netherlands | collected 2009/2010 | reverse complement strand
AAATTTTCTGCCGTTACTTGGCGGGCGTCCAATGAACGCCCCTACAGAATTGTGCTAACAATTACAATACTACGCTCGGGCATAATATGCTTTTAATATTACATACTATCTTCCCGAACCGGGTGCAGCGACACGCTGCCGATCAATCTGTTTTTTGATTTTGTCAAAGGTTACGCCGTATTTTTCGGCAATGTCTTTGGCATAGCTTACACCTTGAGGCGGAGCGATGAAAACCTTGAACGAACGCTGTCCGTTTTCAACACCTGTTACCAGACTTTCAACCTTGCTGTCGCCCTTTACGGTTGTGTTCACCTCGTCAAGATTTCGTGCCAAATCGTGCATATGGGTATTAAAAATCGCCCTTGTGCCGAGATACCGCATTGATTTGACAACATCACGGGCTATGTACAAGCCCTCGGCAACATTGGTTGTTGCAAGGCTTTCGTTGAGCAAAAGCAGACTGTAACGGCTTGCAGAAGAGAAAATTTCGGCAAGTCTTTTGCTTTCTTCACCTAGTCTGCCGAGGTCAACGGTATCGTTTTCATCGGCAGGAAAATGCGTAAAAATGCTGTCGCATGGGCTGAATTTCATCTGCGTTGCAGGAACATATATTCCGTTCTGAGCAAGCAGAAACGCAAGTCCGACCGCCTGAGTAATCGTGGTTTTACCGCCACGGTTCGGACCTGTCAGAATGTAAATTCGCCTGTCATCGTTAAAATCAATATCGTTTGTGACAATATCCAAATTCTCACCGTTTGCCGATTTTATGCCGAGTTTAAGGTTGTAAACATCTTTCAAAAAACAGTTTCTTTCCTCTTTAGGAAGAACCTCTGCCTTGCAGAGCGGAAGATTTTTCTTCTTCATCCTGTCGCAAAGCTCTGCAAAACGAATATAGAAAATGATTTCGGGCATAAGCGAAACGAACGAGTAGCCGTTGACATTGACATATCTGTTGAGCATTGATTTTATGTCATTTACGGTTCTGCGGAGGATATCGGTCACAACATTTTTGAGTGCGTCAGACATAGGATCTGCGCCGGTCAGCGAGCTGTTCATAGTGTGGTTTACATCCTGCTGAGCACCCACAACAAACTGTCCCAGCCCGAACTGCGAGGTTGACGGATTGGACGGATGAAAGCTTAAAAATCCCGAAACATCGTTGCCGTGATGCAGTTCGCTGTCACGGTTTGTAAACTTCATAAATCTTTTGAGGATACCGCTGTCGGTAAATTCTTTGTCATTGAGTGAGATTACACCCACACTCTTTGGGCGGAGCAAATCGTCAAGATTCACACCGAGGGTAATGCTCTTGAGCTTTTGAGCCTTTGCAAGCGTATCTATTATATCCTTTTTTAGTTCGGGAAAACCGCTGTCATTGTAAATTGACTGAACATTTTTCTTGAGCTCAAGCAGACCCTGCGACTTTACTTCAATTGTTTCAAGCGTGTTTTTTATTCTTGTAATGCAATCGACATAGCCGTCCATTTCACGAAGTCGGTTTACAAGCTGCCACAAGGAAGATGCCTCGGTATCCTTTTGAAAGCGCTCAATTTCACGCAAATCATTCAGCTTTACAAGAAGTGCGGATAGATCATCACGAAGTTTCGGAAAACGAAGAAAATCCTCAAAAACATCGCAACGATATTTTATAACTTCCTCGTCATCCGTAATATTTATCAGCAACTGCTTTATGCTGTTGCGTTCATACTGCTCTTTTGTGAGAGCGTCACATATATAATCAACCGACAAATCATTCAGCGCCTCTTTGTTGAGAGTTCTGTAGGATGCATTTGAATTTGTCGGGTGTAATAAGCTGAATTTTTCCATAATTCACCGCCGAAAAAATTTGCCGTATAACGGCTTTAATTGAATGATAGCACAAAAAATTTTTGTTTTCAACCGAGAAATCGAAAATTTGCACTTTGGCTGATTGTGTGATATCATAGCTTTGGAGCAGATTGCTCTCAAAACCAAAATAACGGTCGGGAGGATTGACTTATGGATAAAAAGATGCTTGACAGAATTAACGAGCTTGCAAAAAAGAAAAAGGAACAGGGACTTACCGAGGCTGAGCAAAAAGAGCAGAAAGAGCTGTACAAAATATATCTCGGTGAAATCCGCACACAGTTCAATGCAACACTTGACAATGTAAGCGTTGAAGAAAAGGACGGCACGGTAAGGCCGTTCAAAGAGGCATACAAAAAGCCGTATGACAAAAACTGATTTTAATAATCGAACAAAGGTCATATAAAAATCCAATTACACAGTCAAACAAAAAAGCAGTTCCGCTTTTGGAACTGCTTTTATTTTATAAAGTTATTTAATTACTTGTATCTTCTTCCGCCCTTTGAGTTGTTCTTGGGAAGTTTGATTTCAGCAGTATCGTACTTACTGCGTCTTTCGGACTTTCTGCCTGAAGATGAGTAATCATCGGCATAGTCATCGTTACTGCTGTAACGCTGCGGCTGTGCAGATTTGCTCTTTGGAGCGTTACTTCTGCCGCCGACTGTGACTCTCTTCTTTTTGTTAAGGACAATCGAAATCACAAAGTATGCGATGCCGGCAACACCGAGAGCAAGAAGAACAATTGAAACATAGAACATCCAATGACCGTTGTCACCCTTGCTGTTATTGTTCTTGATGAAGCTAAAGTCATCACCGTCAGAACCCGCTGTGTCGGTATTTTTAAGATTTTTTGCGATATCAGACCAGTCGCCGCTTGAAAGAGTCTTTTCGTCAATGTTATCGTCAGACTTGATGAGCGACGCTGACGGAGCAGTATTTGACGGAGCAACATATGACTGACCGCCGCCTACATATGACGGCTCAGAGTAGTAGTAAGTCTGACTGCTGCTGTAGCTATTGTTATAATCGTTATTGTTGTTGTAGTCATAGCTGCTGTCGTAGCTATAGCTGCTGTCATATGACGAATCACTTGACGAATAGCCGGGATCTACATATGATGAATCGTCCGAAGAATCCGGATACACGGGGTCGGGCTGCGGCTGTGGCTCCGGCTCCGGCTCCGGTTCAGGTGCAGGGTCCGGCTCAGGTGCAGGATCGGGTTCCGGCTCTACCGGATCAACAATAACGCTTGAATCTCCGCCGGGATCAACCTCCTCACCGACTGCCGATACGGAAAAGCTCACAGCAGAAATGCTCAAAAGTGCCGTCAGAAAAATTGCGCAAAGCTTTGAATGTTTTTTCATAAAAGCTCCTTTCTTCAGAATAATCTGAAAGTGCGTCTGTTGTATGTCCGATATCAATTACTTTGAGCTTTTATCAGATGCGGTTGTTGTTGACGCCGCTGTTGTAGGCTCAACCGCAACGAAGAAGAGTTCGGGCTTGTACTTGTCAATAACCGAAGTGTTTTCTTCATACTTGAGTTTTTCTGCAAGACCTTCAATGTACTTTGAAAATTCGTCTGACTTCATTGACGCAAGTACACCGGCTCTGTTTGATTCGTTGCCGATATAGCTGTCAACATCCTTGCTGACGTCTTTCTTATAAACGAGATAGTAGATTGCGCTGTCGCCGCTGCCGACCTTGAGAGTTTCAGCCTTGCCTGTTTTAAGCTTGCCGATAGCCTCTTTAAGCTCCTTACCGATTGAGCTCTTGTCGAGAACTTCTACATTTGAAACAGAAGAATCTTTTTCCGAACCGCTTGACTTCTTGTATGATGCAATAACATCATCAAAAGAACCGCCCTTGTTAAGGTCATTCTTGTAACCGTTAAGCTGATCCTCAACCTTCTTGATTTCCTTGTCGCTCATTGCAACATTCTTTGATGAACCTGCCTCATCTTTTGTTGATGTATAAAGGTTCACGGGAAGATATGAGTAGTCCGTATAGTTTTCCTTGAAATACTTTGTAAGGTCGGCGTCGGAAACTTCCTTTGAACCGTCCTTGCCGTAAACTGCTTTGAAGAGAGCCTCATACTTTGTGTTGTAGAGAGTTGTGCAGTACGCAAAGCTGTCGAGTGAAACGCCGTACTTTTCATACTGATTCTTCATCGGCATTACATAACCCTGTGACGCATACGGACCGACATTCCAGTATGTTTCAGCCTGACTTGTTGCAGAGTCAAGAGTTGCCTGACCGATGTTTACATTTTCCTTTTTAAGCTGTTCGTCAACTACGAGGTAGCTGAGGCACATTTTCTTAGCCTGATCTTTAATCCACTCTCTTGCAACCTGCTCGTTGCCGTCATCGTCCTTGATTTTTTCATCAAGCCACTTGTCCGATGTCGAATCATAATCGTCAAGCTTCTTGGCAAAGCTTTCAGCCTGACTGTAAGCTGCATTGAGTGAGTAGATATAAACGCCGATGGCAAGCTCGTTATCGCTTGTCTTATACGACCATTCTTTGTTAAGAGTTGTGGGTGTACAACCTGCAATTGCAAAAACTGAGAACATCATAACAATTGCAAGTAAAAATGAACCGACCTTGATATTAGGCTTCATAGTTTTTTACCGTCCTTTTAAAAAATTAAATGCTGAGTGTCCTGCAAAACACACTTCCGCAGGATAATGTACCTTACGATTATACACAAAAAATTTGTCATTGTCTACATTTTTATAAAATTTTGTTGAGAATTTCCACCGAAAAACAGCATTTTTGTACTTTCGGGAGGTTTTTTCTTAACAAATTACGGCTTCATACCGTTAAATTACTGCACACCGAAAATTTTGGTGAGCGTTTCAAGCGGAGCGGAACTGTTTTTGCACTCAACCGCAACACACGGTTTTGCTCCTGCAACAAGCTTTGCTTTTCCGCCCAAAGCGATGAGCAGATCGGCAACCTGTGGTGATTTAAGCTCGTTTACATAGAGCATAAGCATTGTGCCGTTCTGTCTGATTTCATACACACCCATTGAGTAAGCACGGTTACGCACAAGGGCAATATCGATAAGTCCGAGAACCGAGTTTGGAATCTTGCCGAATCTGTCCTGAAGCTCGTCAATAACATCGTCTGCATCCTCATTACTGCGAATATCAGCAATTCTGCGGTAAACATCAAGACGGAGCGTAAGGCTTTCGACATAGCTTTCGGGAATGTGAGAGTCAACCGAAATGTCAATAAGACAGTCAAGATCCTTGGCAGTATTTTTCTCGCCCTTTTCCTCGCTTACTGCCTCATCAAGAAGCTTGAGATACATATCGTAACCGACCGACTCCATATGACCGTGCTGCTGTGCGCCCATAATATTGCCCGCACCTCGCAGTTCAAGGTCACGCATTGCAATGCGGAAGCCGCTGCCGAATTCTGTAAATTCCCTGATTGCGGCAAGCCTTTTCTGCTGAATCTCCGTGAGAACCTTGTTCCGTCTGAAGGTAAAGTAGGCATATGCCCTTCGTGAACTTCTGCCCACACGGCCTCTGAGCTGATGCAACTGTGAAAGTCCCATACAGTCGGCATTTTCTATAATAAGGGTGTTGGCATTCGGCAAATCGACACCCGTTTCGATAATTGTTGTACAGACAAGCACATCAATCTCCTGTTCAAGCATCTGCCGCCAAACCTCGCTGAGCTCACCCTCTTTCATTTTGCCGTGACCGATTGCGATTTTTGCCTCTGGAATTGCCTCCCGTATTTTTGCGGCACATGATGAAATTGTTTCAACATTGTTATGAAGGTAGAACACCTGACCGCCACGGCGGAGCTCACGGCGGATTGCCTCGTTGATAACCGCATCATCGTGTTCAAGCACATAGGTCTGAACAGGCTGACGGTTTGTCGGAGCTTCTTCGATAACGCTCATATCACGCAGACCGCTCATTGCCATATTGAGGGTTCTCGGAATAGGCGTAGCCGAAAGCGTAAGCACATCGACATTTTTGCACAGTTCCTTGAATCTTTCTTTTTGAGCAACACCGAAACGCTGTTCCTCGTCTATTATTGCAAGTCCGAGGTCACGGAATTCAACATCCTTCTGCACAAGTCTGTGAGTTCCGACAATCATATCAATTTCTCCTCGCTTTAGCTTTTGGAGAATTTCTTTCTGCTGTTTTGCTGTACGGAATCTTGAAAGCAGTTCCACACGAACGGGATAGCCCTCAAAACGCTTGATTATCGTCTGATAATGCTGCCATGCGAGAATTGTTGTGGGGCAGAGCAATGCGCATTGCTTTGAATCTGCAATACACTTAAAAGCGGCACGGAGTGCAACCTCTGTTTTGCCGAATCCGACATCACCGCAGAGAAGTCTGTCCATCGGCGACGAACGCATCATATCGTGCTTGATTTCCTCACAACAACGCAGCTGGTCGGGAGTTTCGTCATACTCAAAGCTGAGTTCAAAATCTCTCTGCCACTCGTTATCTGCCGAAAAGGCATAGCCCTTGGCTTTCATACGCTGTGAGTAAAGCTCGATAAGCTCCTTGGCAATGTCCTTGACAGAGGTTTTAACCCTTGCCTTTGCCTTTTGCCAGTCGCCCGAACCGAGTCGGCTAAGCTTAACCCTTGAATCCTCTTTCGGACCTATATATTTTGCAACCATATCAAGCTGTGTGACAGGCACATAAAGCACATCGCCCTTTGCGTAGTCAATCTTGATATAGTCCTTTATAACTCCGTGAGTATCAATTTTTCTTATACCGCCGAACACACCGATACCGTGAACATTGTGTACAACATAATCACCGGGGGCAAGCTCGGAAAGGCTGTAAATTTCCTGTCCCGTCTTTTTCTTCTTCTTTTTGGACTTTTCGGGACGGTATGAAACCTGACTGTAGGTTATTGCAAAAAACTTTTGTGACGGATACTCAAAGCCCGCACTCAATGCACCCTGCATAACAAGCAATTCGCCCTTTGAAATCTTATCCGCACCCTCGCTGTAAACAGCGTTTATGCCGTCTGCGTTAAAGGTGTCACAAAGATTTTTGGCGGCTCTTTCTGTTCCTGCAAATATAACGCCCTTGCTTTCGGGGGTAAAAAGTCCGTCAACATCTTCTTTTAGCTGTTTATACGAACCGCCCCATGCCGAGAGCTGTTTTGTTGAAAAGCTGATAATTTCCGACAGCTTGATAGGCATACTTCCGTGAACAAAACTTTCAAGCACGATTGTTCCGTGACTTTGCAAAAACTCGGTACATTCGTTGAATGTGAGCGCAAAGCGGTCAAAACCTCTGCAAAGAGTTCCGTCCTCAAAGCCCTGCATAAGGGTTTCATTGCTGATAAAGTCCATTGACTTTCCCCGTTCCTGAATTGCGGTAAATTCGGACGCAAAAACGAGGGTGTTTCTGTCGAGATAATCAAAAAGCGACTCCGGTTTATCGTAAATCTGATTGATAAATTTGTCCGCATTGGCAATCATTGCACCGCTGCGGATAAGCTCTGCCTCTGAAAAAAGTTTTTCCTTGGCTTTGGCGCTGTTCTTGGAACGCAGAAGCTTCGCCTTGTGTTCAATTTTGTCTGCAAGGGCGGCTCTGTCCTCAATTACTATTTCGGTTGAGGGCGAAAGTGTAATTTTGTCAGCCTTTTTAAATCTTCTCTGTGTTTCAATATCAAAATAGCTGAGGTCGGTAATTTCATCGCCCCAGAACTCGCATCTGACGGGGTAGTCGCTGTCGGGCATAAAAAAGTCGAGGATACCGCCTCTCAGAGAAAACTGACCGCTGCCCTCTACCGCGTCAAAGCGTTCGTAGCCGAGCAGAGTAAGTGCCTTTGTCGCCTTTTCAAGCGATAACTCCCTACCCTCTTCAAATTCAATAACCGACTGTTCAAGCACATTTCTCGGAACGGTAAGCTGTGCCGCCGCATCAACACACGCAATTGCAACATCACATTCGTGGTTGAGAAGTTTGAGCAAAACTTTAAGTCTTGCGTGCTCGTACTCGTGCGAACGGCTCTGAAAGTCGAGAAAGTTGAAGTCACGCACAGGATAAACATAGGCACGCAGTCCCATACACGAAAGGTCGTTACACAGGGTTTGCGCCTCCTTTTCGTCGGAGGCAAGACAAAATGCCGTGACACCCTTGAGGCGGCACAGCGCATAGATGATATTTGATTTGTTAATTGTTGAAAGTCCCGAAGCACAGACCGTTCTGCCCGGCTTGACATTCTTTTCAAGTGTTTTGAAAACGGGCGAGTCTTTCAGAACATCAACAAGAAAGTTGAGATTATTCATTTCTTTGTCCCTTTTCAGTTGAACAAATTCATAGCACGGTCGGTTTTGCCGTCAATAATCAGCTCGATTGCTTTTTCGGCATTGTCAAAAATTTTATCAAGTTTTTTCATTTCATCGGGAGTGAACTTTGAAAGCACCCAGTCGGCAAGGTCCCAGTCGGGATTTGGCTTTGCACCTATGCCAACCTTGATGCGCGGAAACTTGTCACTGCCGCTGAGATATATTATACTGCGCATTCCCCTTTGACCGCCGTCACTGCCCTTTGAACGGATACGCATTTTTCCGACATCAAGCGAGATATCATCAAAAATTACAATGACATTTTCGGGAGGAATTTTGTAGAAGTTCATCGCCTCAACAACTGCCTGACCGCTGTTGTTCATATATGTTGTGGGCTTCATCAGCATAACCTTTGCACCGTTTACAGTGCAAGTGCCGATAAAACTTTTGTATTTTATTTTGTTCACATCACAGCCGAGCTTGTCGGCAATGCGGTCAATTGCAAGCCAGCCTGCGTTGTGACGGGTGTTTTCGTATTTTCTGTCGGGATTGCCGAGTCCGACTACAATGTACTCAACCGACCCTGTTGATTTGTTTTTTCCGAACATATCAGTTTCCCTCTTATTTATATTATATGTATTCTGAAATTTAAATTAACCTTTTCCGAAGCTTACAACAACCCAGTCATCGTTGCCGAGATGATACGGATTTCCGCAATACGGGCAGTTGCGTTCTCTTGTTGCATCAAAGCTTGCGCCACAGCTTTTACAGGTTACTTTTTTCATTGTGAAAACTCCGTCATCCATGGCGTTCACACTTCTGCAAACGGTAAGCCTGAACTTTTCGTTTTTAACCCTAAATGAAGAATTTTTGTTCTTCACGGTTGTTGCGTAAACGGTCATATCAACATAGCAACAGCCGTTTGTGACATTGAACGAATTAAGCTTTGACACACCTCTGTACTTGATATCAACAATATCTCCGAAAGGATTTTCCGTCGGAGCGCCCTCATAAACTGCGAGGTTTGTGTAATCATCGCTGAAAATCATAATTTTGAGCAAAGCAAGCACCTTGCCGATAAAGTATTCATATGAGAAGTTGGGATTAACCTCTTTCATAAGCCACGGAAGTCTTTTCTGACAATTGAAGTGAGGACCTATCATCGGTATGCTCTTTGCCGCACCGACAAAAAGTCCGAAAAGCGTTTTTAATGCCCATGCAAGGTAACCTGCCAAAAGTCCGCCGAGCAGTACGGGGATTGCTCTTATGCCGATTTCATAGACCATATTTGCGGTTGCGGGATCAAAAGTTCCGTCTTTTACAACCGTCCATACCGTAAATGCCGCAACGGCGGCAATTCCGCCGAGAAAGTACGGTGCAAGCACCTTTTTCGTTGACTTGTTCGCAAGCGAATAGGTTTTTACAAAGTAGAAGTTTGTAACCTTCGGGAACAAATCGTCCATAATAAAGCGAGTTTTGCAGTTTTTACAACCGTTGAGAAGCTCTCTTACACTGCTTACCGCACCGCAGTTCGGACACGAACACGCAACCTCGGAATTTCGGTTTTCAAGCCTTGTAATCATTGTGTAAAAGAAAAATCTGTCCTTGATTTTTTTCTTTTTCTTTCCGTCTTTAAAGTATTTCTCCGTAACCTCATATGTCTTTGACGCAATGTTACTCTTACATTCGCCCATATCGTAGGCAGTACAAGCATTTATGGGGACTTCATTCTTCACCGTTTCCTTATCGGTAAAAGCGGTCTGAATCTTTACACCCTTTTCGTCAAGTCTTTTCTTTTGCAGGTCAAGCGCAAAGTCGAGGTCGATTGACGCAATATCCGGATTTTTGCCCTCATTGCACCACACTTCGTACTCATCGACAAAGCGGTTCATTATTTTGTTATCTGAATCGGAGCCGTAAACTATGCCAAACAAAATTAAATCACCCTCACATATTGTACCGTTTTATTCCTGAAAATTTTGCAGTAAAACAGCGAAATGGCGGGTTAGTTAAAACCCGCCTCAATTTATATGATTAAATTGCCTGTTGTTCGCCTATCATCCGAAAGCGGCTGTGAACGGCTTGTCGTTGTAGATTCTTGCGATAGCCTCTGCAAATGTAGGAGCAACAGGAAGAATTGTGAACTTGTCAATCATCTTTTCCTTCGGAACAGGAATTGTGTCAAGAAGAACAACTTCTTTGATTGCGCTGTTCTGGATTCTCTCGATTGCAGGACCGGAAAGAACTGCATGAGTAGCACAAGCGTAAACCTCTGTTGCACCGCCCTTTTCAACAATAGCGTTAGCGGCATTGCAGAGAGTACCTGCTGTGTCAATCATATCGTCAACAAGGATAACCTTCTTACCCTTTGCGTCACCGATGATGTTCATAACTTCACAAACATTAGCCTTTGGTCTTCTCTTGTCGATAATAGCAAGACCTGTGCCGATTTTTGATGCAAAGTTTCTTGAACGGGTTACAGAACCGAGGTCAGGAGAAACAACGATATAATCATCATTTTTGCCGCCGATTTTCTCTCTCATGTGGTTGGCAAGAAGTGATGCGCCCTGAAGGTGGTCAACAGGAATGTTGAAGAAGCCCTGAATCTGATTTGCGTGAAGATCCATTGTAAGCACACGGTCAGCACCTGCACAGGTGATGATGTCTGCACAAAGCTTAGCCGAGATCGGATCTCTTGCCTTAGCTTTTCTGTCCTGTCTTGCATAACCGAAGTATGGCATAACAACTGTGATTCTTGCAGCAGACGCACGCTTCATGGCATCAATCATTATGAGCATTTCCATAAGATTGTCGTTGACGGGAGCACAGGTTGACTGAACAATAAAGCAGTCGCTGCCACGAACAGATTCGTGAAGAGAAACAGAGATTTCGCCGTCTGAGAACTGTGTACAGTCACTCTTACCAAGCGGCAGACCGAGACAGCCTGCAATTCCCTGAGCTACATCAACATTTGAACTGCCGGTGAAAATTTTAATGTCCTTACCGTGAAAATTCATTGCAATAACTCCTTTGAATTTTAATGTGTGTAGTATATGTTTACCAATGATTAACCGATCAATTAACAGCTGTAACCCTTTGCTCTTGCAATTTCGTTAAGCTGTTCAAGTTGAGCCGGATCGTTTGCACCCAGAACAGTGTCGCTGCACTGAGCCGTGAATGCTCCGACCTTTCTTCCGTCCTCAAGCAAAAGCTTGATTGCGTCGGGAAGATAATATTCCTTTGCGCTGTTATCCGACTTGATTCTGTCGAGAACCGAAAGAAGAAGCTGACAATCAAACCAGAAACCGCCCGAGTTTACTTCATTTATTTTGAGAGTTTCCTCATCAGCGTCTTTCTGCTCAACAATTGCACGCAGATTTCCTTTTTCGTCACGGACAATTCTGCCGTAACCTGTCGGATCGTCAACCTTTGCGGAAATAACCGTTGCGGCACAACCGTTTTCGATGTGAGCCTTTAAAGAATCCTCAATAGTCTTGCTGTCCATAAACGGAGCGTCGCCGTTGAGAATAACGACATTGCCGCTGTGCTTTTTAAGGAAATCCTTTGCCATCATCACAGCGTGACCTGTTCCGAGTCTTTCAGCCTGAAACACGCTTTCAACGGAAAAATCGAGGGTTGAAAGATACTCTTCGACACACTCTTTTTTAAAGCCCTTAACAACACAGATGTCGTCAATGCCGGCTTTTCTTAAAGCCGACATAACCCAGCAGAGCATCGGCTTGCCGAGTACCTCCGACAATGTTTTCGGCTTGTCGGATTTCATTCTTTTGCCCTCGCCGCCTGCGAGGATAACGGCACAATTCTTCATTTTTTCTCCTTTTATCTGTGACAAAACAACAAAGATGCAGACAGTCCTGTCACAAGACACTCGTTCATACCATAATATTATCTCACAAAAATCACAAATTTCAAGAGAAAATTACAAAAATCGGGCAAAAAAAGGCATTTTAAACGATTTATACAATATTGTCGAAAATAAAACCTGTTTTTTATAAGAAAAAAGTTTGAAAAAAATATAGCTATTTTGACCAAAGTTTGTTATAATATTCGATAGGCTTATACAAGCAGGCAGGTTTTACCAAGGGGTAAGTCTGCCACAGCCGTATATCTTAATTTATTTTTAGGAGGATTACCAGTTATGGCAAACAAATGGGTTTACCTTTTTACAGAAGGTAATGCTAACATGCGTGAGCTCCTCGGCGGTAAGGGTGCCAACCTTGCAGAAATGACAGGTCTTGGACTTCCTGTACCACAGGGCTTCACAATTACAACAGAAGCTTGTACTCAGTATTATGAGGACGGCAAAGAAATCAACGCTGAAATTCAGGGTCAGATTAACGAGTACATCGAGAAGATGGAAGAAATCACAGGCAAGAAGTTCGGCGACAAGGAGAACCCACTCCTCGTTTCAGTTCGTTCAGGTGCTCGTGCTTCAATGCCGGGTATGATGGATACAATCCTTAACCTCGGTCTTAACGAAGATGTTGTTGAAGTTATCGCTAAGAAGTCAAACAACCCTCGTTGGGCTTGGGACTGCTACAGAAGATTCATTCAGATGTATTCCGATGTAGTTATGGAAGTAGGTAAGAAATATTTTGAAGAGCTCATCGACAAGATGAAGGCTGAGAGAGGCGTTACTTATGACGTAGAGCTTACAGCTGACGATCTTAAGGAGCTTGCAGGCCAGTTTAAGGCTGAATACAAAGAGAAAATCGGTCAGGACTTCCCTGACGATCCTAAGGAACAGCTCATGGGCGCAGTTAAGGCTGTATTCCGTTCATGGGACAACCCTCGTGCAAACGTTTACCGTCGTGACAACGATATCCCTTATTCATGGGGAACAGCTGTTAACGTAATGCCAATGGTATTCG
>OICK01000784.1_pt1 | contig 13186 bp, 10 predicted proteins | sample 1581281 | NCBI WGS metagenome assembly OICK01 (sample SAMEA3882557, study PRJEB24775) | human gut metagenome | biome: human-associated habitat; feature: intestine environment; material: feces | place: Netherlands | collected 2009/2010 | reverse complement strand
TCAACACAGACCGAATTGTTGAAATCTGCTATCTGAAAGTATATCCGAATGGAAATGAAGAAGCAAAAACATTACGTATCAATCCTGAAATGCATATCCCGGAAGCATCTTCTGCTATACATGGCATTTATGATGCCGACGATTATGATGATCATGAATGGCCTTTCGCTTGCAATATATTGGATTGGCGCGGTTTTGATCAACGATGCACAGGATATGCAGGAAAAATTCACATTATTCTCGGATATGGTTGTATTTTCCTCGTATGCAATGCAGGTTGTCATGTCGTTCATGATGCTGGTTATGATATTTATTATGCTGCCGCGGGCATCGGTTGCAGCGAAGCGTATTTTGGAAGTATTAGATACTGAACCATCCATTGAGGATGGAACGAGAGATACGTTCCCGGTTATGAAAGATGGGGAAGTGGAATTCAAGGATGTCAGCTTCAAATATCCGGACGCAGAGGAATATGTATTAGAGCATATTTCTTTCTCTGCGAAGAAGGGCGAGACAATTGCGTTTATCGGTGCAACCGGATGTGGCAAGAGTACTGCTATCAATCTGATTCCGCGGTTTTATGATGCAACAGAGGGTGAGGTATTCGTCGATGGCGTGAATGTCAAGGAATATACGCAGGAAGCACTGCATAACAAAATTGGATATGTCAGCCAGAAAGCAATCTTGTTCTCCGGAACAATCGCTGACAATGTGGCATATGGCGAAAACGGAAAAGCACCTGCTACACAGGACGACATTGCGATGGCGGTAAAAGTAGCGCAGGCAAGTGAATTTGTTGAGAAGAAGGATCAGGGCTATGACGGGTATGTGGCTCAGGGTGGCTCAAACTTCTCAGGTGGGCAGAAACAGCGTCTGTCGATTGCGCGTGCGATTGCCAGACAGCCGGAGATCCTGATCTTCGATGATTCGTTCTCGGCACTGGACTATAAGACAGATAGAATCCTTCGGGAAGCACTGCGCAAGGAATGTAAGGATGCGACGAAGATCATCGTTGCACAGCGAATCGGTACAATCCGTGATGCGGATAAGATCATCGTGTTAGACGATGGACAGATCGCAGGTATGGGAACGCATGACGAACTTATGAAGAACTGCGAAGTGTACCAGGAAATCGCATATTCTCAGTTATCAAAGGAGGAGCTTGCATAATGGAAAAAGATAATTATGAAGTAGGTCAGAATAATCGTGCTCCAAAGGTTCCTCGTCACGGTCCGGGCAGAGGCATGCGCCCCGGCGAAAAAGCAAAGAATTTCAAAGGTACATGGGCAAAGCTCCTTACGAACTGTAAGAAATACTGGGGTGCCATGATATTCGCGATTATCTGTGCAGGTATTGGAACCGTATTAACATTGATCGGACCGGATAAATTATCCAAGATGACCGATCTTATCACCGAGGGTGTAATGACCGGGATTGATATGGACGGAATCAAACGGATTGGAATCACGCTGATCTGCTTCTATGGATGCAGTGCGTTGTTATCTCTGGTCCAGAACCTGATTATGGGGTATGTAACACAGCAGGTATCAAAGGGACTCCGGAGCAACATCTCAGGGAAGATCAACCGCTTGCCGATGTGGTTTTACAATCAGACATCAACCGGGGATGTATTATCCCGTGTAACAAACGATGTTGATACAATTGCACAATCCTTTAATCAGAGCATGGGAAATCTTGTGACAGCGGTTACGCTGCTTCTTGGTTCTCTCATTATGATGATAAAGACAAATATCATAATGACGGTTGCAGCGATACTTTCAACGCTGCTAGGCTTTGTATTCATGGCTCTGATCATGAGCAAATCCCAGAAATATTTTGCGAGACAACAGATGCATCTGGGGGAAATCAATGGACATGTTGAGGAGATCTATGCCGGACACACAGTTGTGAAGGCGTATAATGGCGAGAAAAAATCAAAGGAAAAGTTCGATAAGATGAATGAAAATCTGCGTGACAGTGCCTTTAAGGCGCAGTGTCTCTCCGGACTTATGATGCCACTCATGACATTCATCGGTAACCTTGGCTATGTGGCGGTCTGTATTGTCGGTGCGCTTCTTGTAATGAATGATAAAATATCATTTGGTGTGATTATTGCGTTTATGATGTATGTACGTTACTTTACACAGCCACTCAGTCAGATCGCACAGGCGATGCAGGCACTGCAGTCTGCGGCTGCTGCCGGTGAACGTGTATTTGAGTTTACCGACGCAGAAGAGATGGAAGATGAGAGCACTAAGACGAAGAAGCTGAACGATGTGAAGGGTGAGGTATCCTTTGAGCATGTCAAGTTTGGCTATAAAGACAGCGATAAGGTTGTCATCCATGATTTTTCAGCTGTAGCAAAACCGGGACAGAAGGTTGCAATTGTCGGACCGACCGGTGCCGGTAAGACAACGATGGTGAATCTTTTAATGCGGTTCCATGAGATCTTAGATGGCGATATAAAAATCGATGGTGTATCCATCAAGGATATGACGCGGGAAGAAGTACACGACCAGTTCTGTATGGTATTACAGGATACATGGCTTTTCGAGGGAACGGTGCGTGAGAATCTCGTATACAGCCAGGAGAATGTACCGGAAGAAAAGATCGAGCAGGCGTGCAAGGCGGTTGGTCTGCACCGTTTTATCCGCAGTCTGCCGAAGGGCTATGACACGGTGTTGAATGATCAGGTCAACCTGTCACAGGGACAGAAGCAGCAGCTAACCATCGCCCGTGCGATGATTGCAGACCGCCCGATGCTGATATTAGATGAGGCGACAAGCTCTGTCGATACGAGAACCGAGCTTATCATCCAGAGAGCCATGGACGAACTGATGAAGGGAAGAACTTCGTTTGTAATCGCACACCGGCTTTCTACAATCAAGAATGCTGATCTGATCCTTGTATTGAAAGATGGCGATATCATCGAGAGCGGTACGCATGAGGAGCTGCTTGCGAAGAAGGGCTTCTATGCGGATCTCTACAACAGCCAGTTCGAGCAGGCGTCATAAAAATAAATTTGGAATCAGGACAAGCGCTCCCTGCATACATTTATGTGAATGTATGCAGGGAGCATTTTTTATGAGAAAGAAAACGACAAGGAGAATCCGACAGTCCATTGTAGCAGGTGTGGTCGGAGTGGCATGTATTTTCGGTTGTGAAAATCTGGAGGTCGCTTTTGCGGAGACAGCGACTGTGACAGATGCGACAGCAGAGGATGCAACGGCAGGAGAGAACGGTGATGATACAGACATCGAGTCTGCGGAAACGATGTTTGTCGGAGATACCGGTGTACAGGCAGATGCGACGGGAACTGATGCAACGGAGATGGATGCGTATGATGAAATCAGTGGCGTGTCTGTCTTAAATGCGAACACGCAAAAAACACAGGTCAGCAATAAAAAATATGAGGGCGAATATCATATTGATTATATCCTGTCGCATTACAGCTATTTCGTACAAAACGATCTGGAGGGCGATTATGTAGCAGATACCGTCGGTGCGATCATGGTAGGAAATAAATTGAACCTGAAAAATACAGTGGGAAAGGTGAAAGCAGCGGCGTCCTATGCGCGATACCTGATCGATCTTGCCGATTATCATGCCGGTTCGTGGAATGATACAACGGGGATTGATACGAATTTTTACTATACAGAAAGCCATATGTCGTACAAAGACTGGCTGACAAACCGTATGGTGAAAGTGGCAGATGATTATATCAATATGGACGAAGCGTTTGGTGTTATTAAACAGGAATCGCAGGCGTTGGAGAAGGCTGGGCAGGCAGGCTATATGGAACAGGGAGACCTGATCATTGACTTTGCAGATTCTAAGACGATCACCGTCAGCGGGACAGATTTCTCAAATGCAAAGCGTGTGATTCTGAAAAATGTAACTGCGGAAGACATTTTCTCAAATGCCTATACAATCTCCATTTCCGGAGACGGGGATTATGCATTGGATACTGGTAAGATTGAAATTGGTGGAACTCCATTGAACAACAATTACTTCTTCAATCTGGCGAAAAACAGACCGGAAGGTGCACAGGGCGGTCAGTATTACAGTGGTGGCTTTGGACTCGTCTGGAACTTCCCGGATGCCAAGAATATTACAGCAAGCTTTCTGACTGGTCATATCATTGCGCCATCTGGAAATGTGTCACTGATCGGCGGCAATCATGAAGGGCAGGTAATCGCACAGAATGTAAATGCGAGTTCGGAATCACATTTTTATCCATACAATGTGACAACAACCGAGACGACAACCACGGAAGCTACAACCACAGAAACAACGACGACAGAGACAACAACGACTGAGAGTACGACAACAGAAATAACAACGACTGAGAGCACGACCACAGAAAGTACAACAACTGAAGTGACAACGACGGAAAGCACGACCACAGAAAATGGAACAACAACTGAGATAGCTACAACGACCGAAACTGCAACGACCCGAGCAGCCTTAGTCGTGAACCCAAAGGCAAGCTCGACTTCCACACAGGTGCAGACACCGGTAGTTGTAGCAAGTGATGATACGGTGAAAACTGGAGATTCTATGGCGCTTGGTATCGTGATTACACTGCTGGTAGCGTCAGGTGGAGGACTGCTGTTATTTACAGCACTTCATGAACATAAAAAGAAATAATCTGCATATAAGTAGTTATAAGAGATAACGGATGCGTAAAATATGCAGATTATAAGACGATATCTGGCAGGAATCATTGTGGTAGTCTGTCTGCTTTCTTCTGTATTTTCGATGCAGAGCAGGCAGGTTGCTGTTTATCTGCCTATGCAGGCAAATACGGAGATGGAAAAGCGTGCGTGCTGGATTTCCTATATCGATATGGAATCGGAATTATCCGATAAAAGCGAGGCGGCTTTCCGGGCGAAGGTGCATGCCATGTATGATACCGTGAAAAGATATGGCTTAAATACGGTGATCGTACATGCGCGGGCAATGGGAGATGCCTTTTATCCATCGGACTATTTTCCGTATTCCGAATATATGTCCAAATCCCGGACATATCCGGGCTATGATCCGTATGAGATCATGGTAGCTGTGGCACATGAGGAGGGACTTCGTTTTGAGGCGTGGATCAATCCGTATCGGCTGTCGCTGGGGGAAGAAACGACGGCAAGCTTTGAACATACACCGTTCTATGCGAAATACCAGTCTATGATACTTGAATATCAGGGGCAAAATGGTACATGTCTGGTGTTGAATCCGCAAAGTGCGGAGGCACAGCAGTTAGTCGAAAATCAGGTGGCAGAGATCTTAGAACGCTATCCAGTGGATGGTATTCATTTTGATGATTATTTCTTTGTTGACGGCATGCAGGATACGCTGCCACAGGAAGAAAAAATGCAGGCGGTAAATGCACTTGTCCAGAAAGTATACCAGACGGTCAAACAGAAACGTCCAGACTGTGAGTTCGGAATCAGTCCGGCAGGAAATCCGGATTATGCACGAAGTCAGGGGGCAGATATTGATACGTGGCTTTCACAGGAAGGATATGTGGATTATGTGATGCCGCAGATTTACTGGACGGATCGCTATGTGACAGATGGAAAAGAAGTTCCGATGTTTTCGAACCGGTGCGAGGTATGGCAGACGCTGCATACGAACCCGGAGATTAAGCTGTATGCCGGGCTTGCACTCTACCGGGTGGGGGAAACTTCAGATACCGATCTGGACTGGGCGCTTCGCGAGGATAATCTGGCAACACAATGTGCGCATATCTATGGCATGGGATATGATGGATTTGCGTTGTTCCGATATGCTTATCTGAAGGAGAATGGTACACAGGTGGAACTTCAGAATCTATATAGCTATCTCAAAAAACAGGCGGGTATTCTGACTTCTGAAGTGGATGCTGGTATTGTATATACGGTTCATATGCAGACTTTTGGCTGGCAGGAAGCAAAAATGGACGGCATTGTGGCAGGATATACAAAGCAGGAAAAATCCGTTGAAGCGGTGCGCATCCAGCTTGGCGCATATGTCCCGAAAGGAAATGTCCGGTATGCGGTTGAGACGGCACAGGGACAAAGTGCATGGCGGAAGGACGGCGAACAGGCGGGTAGTGTTGGACAGAAGGAACCGCTGCTTGGAATCCGGATCAATCTCACAGGCGGAATCTCAGATTCCTATGATATTTTGTACCGCGTTTATGTGTCGGCACAGGGCTGGACGGACTGGGGAAAAAATGGCACGTATACTGGAGGCGGTACGATACAGGCATTGCAGGTAAAACTTGTAAAAAAGGCGGAATAGGTACTTGCAAAACAATAAAAACATGTTATAATATATAAGACTTGAATACAGATGACGCAGAGTGGGTTATAAAAACCCACTCTTTGTTTTTGAAAAGGCAAAAAAGTCAGAAAGGTGGCAGACGTGAAAAAACAGGAAATTGAACAACACTGCACAGAACTTGTGACTCCGATTATCGAAGAGCATGGGTTTGAGCTAGTGGATGTAGAGTACGTAAAGGAAGGCTCTGATTATTATCTGCGTGTGTATGCGGATAAGGAAGGCGGCATCAATATTGATGACTGTGTTCTGATCAGCCGGAGCTTGGAGGAAAAACTGGATGCTGCGGACCGGATGACAGACCCGTATATTTTGGAAGTAAGCTCACCGGGACTTACAAGACCTCTCAAGAAGGACAAGGATTTTAAACGGAATCTTGGCAAAAAGGTAGAGGTAAAACTTTACCGTGCGGTGGATGGCAGTAAGGAATTCGAGGCAATCCTGACAGGATACACTGATACGACGATCACATTGCAGCTCGATCCGGCGGAAGAACCAAAAGAATTTTCAAGAAACGATATTTCTATGATAAGATTGGCATTTGAGTAGAAGAGGAGGATAAAAAAATGTCAGAGATTATTGATGCTTTAAATCAATTAGAGCGCGAAAAAAGTGTCAGCAAGGAACTGGTGATGGAGGCGATTGAGAAATCACTGGTTGCAGCATGTGAGAAAGATTATGGAAAGAATGTACTTGTGGAAGCACATATGGACCGTGAGACTGGTGCGATCACAGTTGTACGCAAGAAGGAAGTTGTAGAGGAAGTCGAGAATGATGAGAATCAGATTTCCCTGACAGAAGCAAAAGCAATGGATGACAAGTACGAGATCGGCGATTTCGTAGAGTATCCACTGGAGTCTATGGACTTTGGACGTATGGCAGCACAGAAGGCAAGAAGCATTATCATCCAGAACATCAAAGAGGGTGAGCGTGATGCGATCTACGAGCGTTTTGCCTGCAAGGAGCATGACATTGTAAACGGTGTGGTACAGCGTTTTGTAGACAATACGATCTATATCAGCCTCGATGAGAAGACAGAGACCAGACTCAAGGAAAATGAGCAGGTAAAATCAGAGCATTACAAGGTTGGCGACCATATTAAGCTGTATGTGGTTGAAGTGAAAAAACCGGAGAAGAAAGAAAACAAGCGTAAGGACGGCAAGGATAAGAAGAACAATACAGGTATTAATATCCATGTATCCCGTACCCATCCAGAGCTTGTAAAGCGTTTGTTTGAAAATGAGATTGAAGAGATCCAGAATGGTGTTGTAGAGATCATGGGTATCTCTAGAGATGCAGGTTCCCGTTCGAAGCTTGCAGTTCGTTCGTTAGATCCGAACGTAGATCCAGTTGGTGCCTGCGTTGGTATGGCAGGTGCGAGAGTCAATACAATCGTCGATGATTTAAAGGGCGAGAAGATTGATGTTATCGCATGGGATGAAGATCCAGAGGTTTATATCAAGAATGCATTAAGCCCATCCGATGTAATCTGGGTACAGGCGTACACAGAAGAGCAGGACGGAAAGCAGAAGAAGTGTGCAAGAGTTGTTGTACCAGACGATCAGCTTTCCCTTGCAATTGGTAAGGAAGGACAGAACGCAAGTCTGGCTGCAAAGCTGACAGGCTATAAGATTGATATCAAGAGTGAGTCACAGGCACGTGATCTGGGTATGATTATAGATGATTATGACAACGATTACGCCGATGACTATGAAGATGAGGAGTAGATAACTTGGCAAAGCAGATACCACTTCGACAGTGTGTAGGCTGTCGGGAGATGAAACCAAAGACAGAACTTGTCAGAGTCATTAAGACGCCGGAAGATGAGATATGCCTGGACAAGACCGGAAGAAAAAATGGACGTGGTGCTTACATCTGTCTGAATCAGGCGTGCTTGGAGAAAGCAAAGAAAACAAAAGCACTGGAGCGTTCGTTGAAGACGGAAATTCCGGAAGAAATCTACCAGACCATCGCAGAGGAGATGATATAGTTGGCACAAAATCAGAATCGTGCATTGTCTATGCTTTCGATCGCTGCAAAAGCAGGAAAAGTACAGAGCGGCGGATTCCTGACCGAGAAAGCGATTCAGGAGGGCGTTGCATATTTCGTGATCATCGCGGAGGATGCATCGGGCAATACGCAGAAGAAATTCATGGATAAATGCAAGTATTACGAGATCCCGTATACGATCGCGTTTGACAGCACGACGCTCGGCAGACAGATCGGAAAACAGGAGCGGACGGTACTTGCAGTGACAGATGCAGGTCTGGCAAAACAGATTTCTGACAAGTTGGATTAGTTTAAGATTGGAGGTGTAACCCATGAGAGTACACGAGTTTGCAAAACAGTTGACAGCAGAACTTGGAAAAGAAGTAAAAAGCAGTCAGATTATTGATATATTGAGCGGTAAAAAAGAAGGGTTAAAAGCACAGAGCAGCATTGATGATGCAATGATGAAATTTGTGCGGGAATCTTTGGGCGGAAACAAGCCGGTTGAGGCAAAGAAAGAAGAGCCGAAGAAGGCAGGGCCAAAGAAGGAAGAAGGAAAAAAGGAAGCACCAAAGCAGGAGAACAAGAAGGTGCAGCCAAAGCCAAACAACAATTCCAATTCCGGTAATCAGAATAACCAGAATAAGAAGAACAATAACAATAATAACAACCAGAACCGCAACAACAATCAGGGTAAAAATAATAACAATAACGGAAACAATCAGGGCAGAAATAATAACAATAAGCAGAACAATAATGGAAATAATCAGGGCAAGAATAATAACAACAAGTCTGCAAATGGCAATAACCAGAATGGAGCCAAGCAGGAGAGCCGTGGTACAAATTTCCGGAACGCGGTAAGCAACAACCGTAACACAAGAAATAACAACAATAATAACAACCGGTTTAACAACAATAATAACCGAAACAATAATAACAACAAGAATCATCAGCCAGCACCAAAGAAGCAGGAGCCGGTAGAACCAGTGATCAAGACAATCAAGCTGCCAGAGGTACTGACTGTCGGCGAGCTTGCAAGTAAGATCAAGGTGCCAGTGGCACAGTTGATCAAGAAGATGTTTATGGCAGGTAAGATGTACAATGTAAACTCTGACCTTCCATTTGATGAGGCAGCTGACATTGCACTTGAATACAACTTCATTGCAGAGGAAGAGGAAAAGGTTGATGTGATCGAAGAACTTCTCCGTGAGGAGGAAGAGGACGAGGCAGATATGACTTCCAGACCACCAGTTGTCTGCGTTATGGGACACGTTGATCATGGTAAGACATCCCTGCTCGATGCAATCCGTAATTCTGATGTAACAGCTGGTGAGGCTGGTGGTATTACACAGCATATTGGTGCGTCTGTAGTATCTATCAATGGTCAGAAGATTACATTCCTGGATACACCGGGACATGAGGCATTTACAGCGATGCGTATGCGTGGTGCACAGTCAACAGATATTGCAATCCTTGTAGTTGCAGCCGATGATGGTGTTATGCCACAGACCGTAGAGGCAATCAACCATGCGAAAGCAGCTGGCATCGAGATCATTGTTGCAATCAATAAAATTGATAAGGAAAGTGCGAATATCGACCGTGTAAAGCAGGAGTTGATGGAATACGAGCTCGTACCAGAGGACTGGGGCGGTTCGACAATCTTCTGTCCGGTATCTGCACATACAAAGGAAGGTATTGATAACCTTCTGGAGATGATCATCCTGACCGCTGAGATCCTGGAGCTCAAGGCAAACAAGAACCGGAAGGCACGTGGTATTGTCATCGAGGCACAGCTTGATAAGGGACGTGGTTCTGTTGCAACCATTCTGGTACAGAAGGGTACTTTGCATGTGGGCGACTGTCTGGCAATCGGTGATGTGCATGGTAAGGTGCGTGCGATGTTCGACGATAAGGGGCGCAAGGTGAAGGAGGCGACTCCATCTATGCCAGTTGAGGTACTTGGCTTAAATGGCGTTCCAAATTCTGGAGAGATTGTAATTGCCACAGAAAATGAGAAGGAAGCGCGTACGATTTCCGAGGCATTTATCAACCGTGGCAAGGAAAAACTGATTGCAGATACAAAGCAGCGTATGTCTCTCGATGACCTTTATAACCGGATTCAGGAAGGTAATGTAAAGGATCTGAACCTTATCATCAAGGCAGATGTACAGGGTTCTGTAGAGGCGGTTAAGCAGAGCTTGCTTAAGCTTTCCAACGAGGAAGTGGCAGTTAAATGTATCCACTCCGGTGTTGGTGCAATCAATGAGAGTGATGTAATTCTTGCTTCTGCAAGTAATGCGATCATCATTGGATTTAATATTCGTCCGGACAATCAGGCGAAGGAAGTTGCAGAGCGTGAGAAGGTTGATATCCGTCTGTATCGTGTCATTTACAATGCGATTGAGGATATCGAAAGTGCGATGAAGGGTATGCTTGATCCAATCTTCGAGGAGAAGGTCATCGGTCATGCAGAGGTTCGTCAGACTTACAAGGCTTCTGGTGTTGGTACAATCGCTGGTTCATATGTATTAGATGGTACGATCCAGAGAAACTGCAAAGTTCGTATCAGCCGGGAAGGTGAGCAGATCTTCGAGGGTGAGCTTGCATCTCTGAAGCGTTTCAAGGACGACGTAAAGGAAGTTAAGACAGGATTTGAATGTGGTCTTGTTATGGATGGATTCAATGATATCAAGGAAGGCGATATCATTGAGGCATATATTATGGTTGAGGTACCAAGATAGAAATGAGAAAGACAAGTCATAAATCACAGCGAATCAATGGGGAAGTCCAGAAGGAACTTTCCCGGATCATTCGGATGGAGTTAAAAGATCCACGTATCAATCCCATGACATCGGTAACGGATGTCATGGTGACACAGGATCTGAAATATTGTAAGGCATATATCAGTGTATTAGGCGATGCAGAATCTGGTGCAGAGACGTTAAAGGGCTTAGAGCAGGCGAGTGGATTTATCCGCCGCGAGCTGGCGCGTACGATCAATCTCCGAAATACACCGGAGCTTACGTTTGTATTGGACACATCAATCGAGTATGGAAATTATATGTCTAAGCGTATCGATGAGGTAATCAAAGAGGATCAGAGTAAGCAGAATGAAGAAGAGTGAATTATTAAATCTAATTGAAGATGCAAAGACAATCGGAATATTCGGGCATATCCGCCCGGATGGCGATTGTGTTGGTTCGTGCTTAGGACTGTACAATTATATTCAGGACAACTATGACGCAGAGGTGACCGTGTATCTGGAGAAGATTCCAGATAAGTTTTCGTTCTTAAAGGGCGCGGATGCCATCTGCCATGAACCAGAGTCTCGTGTATTGGATCTTGCAATTTCTCTGGATTGTGGAGACCGCGATCGGCATGGAAGCTTCTATGAGCTTTTCGGTATGGCGAAGAAAAGTGCCTGCCTGGATCATCATAGAAGTAATCAGGGCTTTGGGGATTATTACTATTGTGATGCGGACGCATCTTCTGCAAGTGAAGTATTGTTCCGGCATATTGATCCAGAGAATATCTCGCTTGCCTGTGCAGAGTGTCTGTATCTCGGTATCGTACATGATACCGGCGTGTTCAAGTATTCGGCATGTACAAAGGATACAATGCAGGTAGCCGGTGAATTGCTCGCACATGGCGTGGATGCACAGAAGATTATCGACGATACCTTTTACAGAGTCAGCTACAAGCAGAATCTGCTTATGGGACAGGCGATGGTCAATGCAAAGCTGGCACTGTCCGGACAGGTTGTCTACACATTTGTGACAAAGGAGATGTTCGATACCTTTGGCTGCGGAAAAGAAGAGACAGATGGCATTGTGGATCGTATCCGCGTGATTGACGGTGTGGAGGTCGCGATATTTGTATACCAGCTTGGCGATGCAATGAAGGTCAGCCTGCGTTCTATCCGCAAAGTCAATGTGAGCAAGATTGCAGTTGCCTATGGCGGTGGCGGACATATCCGTGCGGCTGGCTTTGAAGTGACCGGCGATTTTGATACAGTCGTTGCAGATATTATAAAGATGATAGAGGAACAGCTTTGATAGACGGGATTTTAAATGTTTATAAAGAACAGGATTATACATCATTTGATGTCGTGGCAAAGCTTCGCGGCATCTTAAAACAGAAAAAGATCGGACATACCGGGACACTTGATCCAATGGCAGAAGGTGTCCTGTTGGTTTGTCTTGGTAAGGCGACAAAGCTGGTAGATCTTCTGACCGAAGGAGATAAATGCTACCGTGCGACGATGAAGCTTGGCTATGAGACGGATACCGAGGATGTGACCGGTGAGACGACTGCGGAAGGTGATGCAGCAGTGCTCGCGCAGCTGACACAGGCAGACGTGAAACGTGCAATTTTGTCCTTCATTGGCAAGTATGACCAGATACCACCGATGTATTCTGCCATCAAAAAGGATGGAAAAAAATTATACGAATATGCCAGAGCCGGAATCGAGGTCAAACGAGAACCAAGACCGGTTGAGATTTATGCAATCCAGGACATTACGAAGGAAGCGGACGATACTTACAGCTTTGATGTGTATTGTTCGAAAGGCACGTATATCCGGTCGTTGTGCCGGGATATCGGAAGAAAACTTTCTTGTCTGGCTGTGTTGTCCGGTTTACACCGGAAAGAAGTGCATGGATTTTCTGTGACAGATGCATTGACGCTGCAGGAGATCGAGGTACGGCAGGCAGATGGAACCCTGCAGGACGCAATCCTGCCAGTGGATGCACTTTTGAAACAGTATCCGGCATATGAGATTACCGAACAGGCAGAGAATTATCTGAGAAATGGAAACAAGCTTTCTCCTCGGTTTTTCAAAGATATGGGAGAAAGACGGGATACGAGAATCCGGGTGTAT
>OICK01000779.1_pt1 | contig 13222 bp, 12 predicted proteins | sample 1581281 | NCBI WGS metagenome assembly OICK01 (sample SAMEA3882557, study PRJEB24775) | human gut metagenome | biome: human-associated habitat; feature: intestine environment; material: feces | place: Netherlands | collected 2009/2010 | reverse complement strand
CCTCTCTGGCCGAGGGCCTGGCTCTGATGACCCCCTTCGATGCCAACGCTTCCGATGAGGCGACCCAGTCCTTCGTTGCCAAGTTCAAGGAGAAGATGGATGGTCTGGTTCCCAACCAGTTCGCCGCTGACGGCTATGACGTCATCTACGCCCTGTACAACGCCATGACCGCCGCCGGTATCACTGGCAGCGAATCCGCTTCCGAAATCTGCACCGCTCTGGAGGCTCAGTTCGCCACCATGACCATTGACGGCCTGACCGGCACCGGCATGCACTGGGACGAGAACGGCATGATCTCCAAGGCGCCCGCCGCCGTGGTGATCGAGAACGGTGTTTACGTTCCTATGGGCTAAAGATAGTCCGGAAAAATGATTCCCTCAAAGGGGATGGGGCGGTTTGCGCCCCATCCCCTAACGAGGTATCATCCATCAGCAGTCTATGAAAACCTCGTTGGCGGACGGGGCTTTCATAGACTGTTGAGTAAAAAAGGAAACTCTGATTAAATCGCCTTCGGCTGTGAGCGGATCTTTTCCGTCCACTCTTCGGTATCGAAAACGGGAAATATAGCGCAGCCGTTGCCGGCATAAGCCGGCTTACGGATGCGGCATACCCCTTGCGGGTACATACAGTATTCCTTCGTTTTCCAAACTTTGAATTGGGACAAAAATCCTGTCTGAGACTTCTTGCCGAATTGCACGGTGTTGCCATGTGACAAAATATCCAAAACAGATACTGAAATTTCGTTACAATTATTCCCGTATCGACTTGCAAAATGATAGTTGCTGTGGTATAGTGATGCTGAGATTGTAATAGAGATTCTATTTGCATCTTTCAAATACGGAAAAACTGAAATTTTATTACATAACAGGAGGAAGCATTATGATTTACGATCTGAAGAAGATTCTGGACATTGGTGAGGAGAACGGCTTCGCCGTACCCGCTTTCAATGTGTACAATCTGGAAACCGTTATGGGCGTTATGCAGGCAGCCGAGGAGACCGGCGCCCCCGTCATTTTCCAGATGTACAGCCGCCTGTTTGATTCCCAGATCGCCCAGTACGTCGCCCCCATCATCCGGGAGGCCATGAACAACATGAAGACCCCCGTGGCCTTCCATCTGGATCACGGCGCGGGTGTTCCCGAGGTTCTGCGGGCGTTCCGCTACGGCGCGACGGGCGTTATGATCGACGCTTCCAGAAAGCCCCTGGAAGAGAACATTGCAATCACCAAGGGCGTTGTGGAGATGGCCGCGGAAATGAGCATCGGCGTCGAGGGTGAGCTGGGCGAAGTCGGCAAGGCCGCCGAGGGCGTTTCCAAGGATTACACCAAGGTGGAGGATGCCGCGAAGTTCGTGAACGAGACCGGCGTCTGCGCGCTGGCTGTGGCGGTGGGTACTGCCCACGGTCATTACAAGCAGGCTCCCGTTCTGGCTCTGAAGCGGATCGAGGAGCTGCATGAGGGTCAGAAGGCCCATCTGGTGCTGCACGGCGGTTCCGGTGTTCCCGACGACCAGATCGCGGCGGCGGTCAAGGCCGGTATCCGCAAGATCAACTTCGGTACCGACGTCTGCTGCTCCCTGCTGGACGGCATCCGGGCGGTTGACCCCTCCATTCTGGCGCTGGATCTGTTCATGCAGGGTCCCACTGCCCGGGTGAAGGACTTCGCCGTCAGCAAAATCAAGCTTCTGGGAGCGGATAAATAATGGCAAGTGTAGTTGGCATCGGCGCTGCGGTCTTCGATATTCTGATGACCGTGGACGCCTTCCCCCGGGAGGATACCAAACTCCGGGGTCTGGAAACCAAGTTCCAGTGCGGCGGCCCCTGCGCTACCGGACTGGTGGCCATCAGCAAGCTGGGGGAGTCCGCAAGCTATATGGGCACTGTGGGCGACGATATGTACGGCACTTTTGTAAAGGCCGAAATGGAGCGCTACGGGGTGGATACCTCCTGCGTGAAGGTGAATCCCGGCCTGACCTTCCACAGTGTCGTTCTGCTGAACGTCAGCAACAGCACGGACGGAGCGCCCAATATAAAGAAAAGCGAGCGCGCCGAGCGCATAGGTCACATAGTCGAAAAATACGGCGGTCAGGTGTCGTTCGAATGCCCGGACGGAAAAATATTCACGGCGAAGATAATGCTGAAATCGCCTGTTTCAAGCATAAAATAATCGACTGAAAATGGGTTGCTTTAAGAGAGGCTTCATAGGAAGAAGGCAGCACGGAATTTGTGCCGCCTTCTTTTTGTACTATTCCAAAAAGAATCCACAAGGGATTTTAGTGACAAATCCGAAGCTCTCTGTCCCTATGGACAAAAGTGATATTCCGGGCTTTATCCAGAGTGATATTTTCCTTTCGGAAAGTGATATGAAAGCCTGCCGGCTTTCGTGATATTATATTCGCCGGTTAAACTGCCGCAGGCAATATAACTATGCGAAGCATAATATCACTGTCCGAAGTACAATACAACTCGCCGTCGGGCGAATATAACTGAGGCGCACTCCGTAAGGGAGTGCGCCTCTCGGGGCAGTCCTTCTTGCTATGTCTTTGTCTTATTCCTCTTCCGCTTCATCTTCGGGCAGGTCGCTCGTGCAGTGCGGGCATTTCACCGCGTCGATGGGAATCTCGGTGCAGCAGAACGGGCAGGTTTTTTCCGTTTTGGGCTCGGGCTCCTCGGGCTTTTCGTGTATGAGCTTCGATTTCGCCGTTGCCATGAGCTTTATAACGAGGAAGATAGCGAGCGCGATTATCAGAAAATCGAGGACGGTCTGGATGAAGTTGCCGTAGTTGAGCGTGGCATATCCGGCCTCGGCCGCGAGCGCGGGGGTTGTGTACTTCGCGGGGTCGAAGCCCTCGTGGCTGCCGAGGACAAGGAACATATCCTTGAGGCTGCCGCCGCCTGTCGCAAGTCCGACGAGCGGCATGATGAGGTCGGAGACGAGCGAAGTGACTATCTTGCCGAACGCGCCGCCGACTACAACGCCGACTGCCATGTCAACGACGTTTCCCTTTGAGATAAACGCTTTGAATTCTTCGATAAGCTTGATCTTTTTCATCTTTTCACATCCCTATATATTATATACCTTTATTATATATAGTCCGTTTGCATACGGCAAGAGTTTTTTGAAAAAACAGGAGGACATATGTCGGAAATACTTTATCATACCTTTGACCCCGTTTTTGACGGGCGTTCGCGCGTGCTCGTCCTCGGCTCGTTCCCGTCGGTGAAGTCGCGCGAGCAGGGATTCTATTACGGCAACCCGCAGAACCGCTTTTGGAGGGTGCTCTCCGAGGTGTTTTCCTCGCCCGTGCCGCAGAGCACGGAGGAGAAAAAGAAACTGCTGCTCGACTGCGGAGTTGCGCTTTGGGATGTCGCGCAGAGCTGCGAGATAAACGGTTCGAGCGACAGTAGCATGAAGAACGTCCGCCCGAACGATATATATACATTATTATATACTACCGGCATCGACCGCGTTTTTGCAAACGGCAAGACCGCCGCGCGGCTCTATGAAAGATTCATCCTGCCGCAGACAAATGTCCCCATAACAGCCCTCCCGTCAACCAGTCCCGCAAACGCCGCATACAGCCTCGCCGATCTGTGCGAGCGGTGGCGGATTATCTGCACCTTGTAGGGTGCGGCGGCACAGAATGCAGCTCGGAACAAAGCAAATTAAACAGCATAAATAGGGTAATCCCCCACATCTGCCCCCAATTTCGGACTTTCCAATCCTTGATTGAATATATCAATAAAGCAATTTTTGTGCAAAGTGCAAAAAATCGTTTTGGCAAAAAGCACTCATATTTGTATCGAAAGACGCCGATATGACTAAAGTTGATGTGCAATACCTAGAACATAAAGCTATAGCCGAAGCCAAGAAAGCAAACGCTTTTGTTTTAAGCGATAATAAACAAATTCCTAAAGCCCCTAACCTACCGGAGCATCAACAGGACTCAATGAATGAATTTTTCGAAGATGTGAAGTTTTTGGCATCATTTATCGGTTGCAATATTTTTGAAGTATCACAACCCAAAGAAGAACATCTATTCTACACCAAAGGTAGAGGATGCAATGCAAAAGGTTTCTACAGTTCCGATGGATTCACAGTCCTAAAAGGAAGTACTGTTGCCAAAACAATGGTTCCGTCTTTCAACTGGAAAGAAAAACGAGAAAAGATGCTTCAAGATTACACTTCTACTGAGAACGGAATATTGGTATTGACATCAGATAAAACTTTTTCAAGTCCCAGTACTGCCGCAGATTTCTGTATTGGTAGCAGCAACAACGGCTGGTTGGTATGGAAAGATAAAGAAGGAAATACATTGGACTCAGTTTATAGAAAACAGTTGGATTAATAACATATCAGTTGGAGGCAAATATGGAAATTATCAATCTACTAGACTTCACAGACCGCATCGAGTTGAGAGAATGGCTGAAGGTCAACCATAATCGGGTGAAATCGTGTTGGGTTGTAACTTCACGCTCTAAACAGCCCACATACGAATGTATTCCATACATTGAAGTTGTTGAAGAAGCATTGTGCTTCGGGTGGATTGATTCAACTCTAAAGAAATTGCCAGACGGATGCCTTGCACAGCGGCTTTCACCTCATCGCAAAGGAAGTCATTGGACTGAGTTAAACAAAGAACGTTGTATCAATCTTGAAGACCGAGGACTTATGACAGATGCCGGACACCAAGCCTTTGAGAAAGCCTATTCCTACGAAATAGTTCCCAAAGGCTCTCTTATGGAAGAAAAACCGCATTCCTTGATTTAGCCGAGCTTCGTACCGAACGGAAAATCATTTCTACAATAGAAAGCCCCCATTCGGGAAAAGTCATCGATACCTATCAAATAGTCGAAAGGAAACAGTCTTCGTACCGGTCGCTTCTCCTCCATCGCTACAATCTGCTCACGTCGCAGCAACAACGTTCGCCACCCAATGACCCGGCAAAGCATCCGAGAAACATCCAAATATATCTTTCTCCGGTTGCGTATATTGCTGTCCCGGATAATTATTCAGATCATCGCTCAAAAACAAATCTCCGTGTTTTTTTCAAAACATCCATCATTGAGAGTAAAACAATAGCAATCCGAGCTACGAAGAGATTCATAGCCTAACTCACCAACGAGTTCTGTTTCTTCGATCCAATCAAAATCGGCATATACATATAGCGTCTTCATCGCTTACTCTTTCTTCGAAGCACGTTCCCTTGTCTTCAAACTCAAATTCTGCAAAACTTTTCCCAATTTATCTTCTTTGACCAGCCACAGAATATCATCATCAAGCTGCAGAACATACAGCACTCGCAAGTATATTCCGATTGCTACCATCGGTGCGCCTTTCTCTATTCGGAACACAGTCAACGGGGAACAAGTGCCCGTTCCGCCACCTGAGCCACACTCAAATTCCTCCGCTATCGAGCCAGTTTTATCTGCTCTCCCACAACCGACATCTTCTGCTCCAATTTTCGAGGCAACTTAATCCCCATTGTATTCTTTGTCATAATCAACTTATCATATAATATGTAAAAATATTACTTTTTATCTATTTAATGATAGATTGCAGACAAAATCGCAAGACTAGAAGACACAGCAGTATAAAGGCTCTACACTTTTTCAAACGAATCATCCCCATTACACGACATTTTTCCAAACGAATTAAATGTCTATTCTACAAAAATTACCTTACAACATATATTCAAGATTAGTTTACTATTCAAATGAAAACCAACTTTACTTTATCCCCGTATTCCTATATACGTTCAATAAAGTAAAGTCAAAATAAGGGAGAAGAGATGGCTGCACTATGATGAAATAACTTCAATCATTTTTCTTTTGGCTGCAAAACGTAGAGTAACCGAGTGTAAAGATCGAACAAAATACAACTCCGAATAGGACACATAACACTCGCATGGGAACCAGAAAATACCTGTGAATCTATCCTCGATTTTACTACCCTTTTGGGCAAAACGAACTCCGACATACCCTATCTTTGTGAACAAGATCTATCGAAGCCCTAGAAGGCAGTTTTTACCCTTTCTCCCTCTGTTCGAAGAGAAACGATAAAAAACATTAAAACATCGGTTCTTAGCGAAAAAACAAGTAATTTTGTAAAGTTTCCACCTTTTAAATACAAACTATCGAAAATCAGTCAGCATACGATATTACATTGTATAAAAAATTATATTAAGATACTACAATATGTCAAACATTATTCTTGATACAAAAAATGTAGGGAAGATCAAGGGCCTTTTCTACCTCCCCGATTATCAACGGGGTTATAGATGGACCTCGGAGGAAATAAAACTCCTTCTCGATGACATTTATGAAAGTGCGGGAAAGCCATATTGCTTACAACCAATTGTTGTAAAGAAAAGCAATGAGAGGTTCGAGCTCATTGACGGGCAGCAACGTCTTACAACCATATACCTCATCTGCAAGTATATGGAAGCAAAACTGGGAGATCTATATGAACCTAGCTTTAAGTTAGAGTATGAAACTCGTAAAGAATCAGCAAACTTTCTTGGTAATATTGATCTTTCGCTTAGAGAGCTGAATATAGATTATTATTTTATCGCATCTGCATACGAATATATAGAGCAATATTTTACAGAAAAGACACAGGGTGAGCGTCGAGAAATGGCAGCTTACCTGACCAAACTCAATGAATATTTCATATCATCAGTAAACGTCATTTGGTACGAAGTGGATTCTGCTGAGAATGGTATTGAGCTATTTGAGCGTCTAAACATTGGAAAAATTCCACTGACAAGCTCGGAACTTGTCAAAGCCTTGTTTCTTAAAGACAGTGTGCGAGACAAGATGTCAGGACGACAGGAGGAAATCTCACTCCAGTGGGACATGATTGAGCAAGAACTACAAAATCCATCATTTTGGGGCTTTTTGTCCAATATTGATGGAGATCAAATGCCAACTCGTATAGATCTTATCCTTGATCTGATGGTAGACAAATCAGGGAATGATCGTGAAAAGTATCGTACATTCTTTTACTTTGATCGACAAATAAAGTCTCTATCGGAAACCACCACAGAAAATCCGCTTCTTGAGATATGGAGTCGCATCTATCATGTGTTTCTTACGCTCCGCGAATGGTATACGAACCATGACTTTTACCATAAAATTGGTTATCTGATTACTATAGGAGTTCCACTAAGGAAAATTTATACCGTATGGCAAAATGATGGCAACACTCCTCTTGCTAAGGATATATTTCTTAGCGAGCTCGACAAAATGATTTCAGAATCAATAAGCATTAAAGATAAAGAAGAGTTACTTAGCTTATCATACGATACAAGGAAAGACAAACTACAAAAGGTATTGACTTTGTTTAATGTGGAAACAGAACGTCTGATGGACGATGGTAAACGAAGGTTCCCATTTGACAAACATAAAGATTCTATATGGAGTTTGGAGCATATCCACGCTCAAAATGCCGAAAGCCTTAAAAAGAATAAAGATATTCTTACATGGCTAGAAAGTCATATTGCACTTTTGAAATCTTCTGAAAGTTCTATTTTTGAGGTAAATAATGAACTTATAGAGAAAATGGAGATATTGATTGAACAACTTCATAGCGATAAGGATCCAGGGAATGTGCGTGAACGCTTTAATGAGATTCAGAAGGAAGTAATTATCATATTCACATCTAAGGAAGATGTCGTTAAGGAGAATAGCTACTCGCATGGATTAGCAAATATGGCACTACTAGATGTATCTCAAAACGCGGCTCTTAGCAACTCCGTTTTTGATGTTAAAAGACACCGTGTCATTAATTATGATAAAGAAGGAAGATACATTCCAATTTGTACAAAACACGTATTCTTCAAGTACTATACTCAAGAGGGTCCATCGCTTTTCTTTTGGGGAGAGACAGACCGAAGAGATTATGCCGAGGCCCTTAATGAGAAAATTTCACCTTACTATAAACAGGATAATAACGATACCACTATACCCAACTTGACAAATGGAAACTACGACACTGAAGAATCTGATTTCTGAAAACAATCCTTACGGAATAAGTGGAATCACTATACCACGGATTCAACGTGCTTATGCACAAGGCCGATCTGATGCACATGCAGTAAAGACTCGTGAACGTTTTCTATCAGCAATACATGCTGGATTAATAAACAATGGTTTAACCCTCGATTTCATTTATGGTAATATTCAGAATGGTCAGCTGATTCCTCTTGATGGACAGCAACGACTAACTACTCTTTGGCTACTTCATTGGTATGCAGATAAAAAAGAGGGCATCAACGATAAGCGACTTGCGAGGTTTTCATACAACACACGTTATAGCGCGAGAGATTTTCTTATAAAGCTCGTTAACTACGAACCTACATGGAAAACACATCTTAGTGATGAAATTAAAAATGAGGGATGGTTTCCAATGGAATGGAGCAACGATCCTACGGTTAGAGGAATGCTCACAATGCTTGATGAAATCCAAAAGCGTTTTGCCGATATTAATGACTTATGGAACAAATTGGATAAAATTAATTTCTATTTCCGCGATATTGAGGAGATGAAGTTAACCGATGACATTTACATCAAGATGAACTCCCGTGGAAAACCACTCACTGACTTTGAACATTTTAAGGCAGAACTCTTAAAGGTTATGCGTTCTGAAAATGACGATGAAGCTACTGCTAAACGCATTGGCCTTAAGATAGACCGCGAATGGACCGATTTACTTTGGATTTATAGGGATGAGTATAATCTCGTCGATAGCGGTTTTCTAAACTTTTTCCATATGATTTCCCTTATTCTTGTCTATAAGTCAGATCGCTCTTCATCAGAATTTGATTTAGAAGATGATTTCAGTTTACTGGAAAGGCTTTATAAGAATCAACCAAAAAATGTAGTGTTTTTTGAACAAGCCTTTGATTGCATGGTCAATATTCAAAACAAAGCGCGACGTTCTAATTCATTAATACTTAACCCTATTGATATTTTTTTCAACTCTTACCTGTCAAAAGATTATCATGAACACGAAAAAGTTGTCGTATCTCAACAAATTACAGATCTCAATATTTTCAAAGGGGTATTGACCGGAGCCGCGTTGCGTAAAAATACTACCTATTGGTTAATAATGCTCTACTCCTTTCTTATCTATTTAATGAACTATGATAAGATAAAAGAAATGGATTTCCGTCGACGCTTGCGTGTGGTAGTGAATCTGCTCAAAAATTCCAGAAACGAAGTTGTCGATACCCCTAATGGTGATGCAGGAAACCGTATGCCCGCAAATCTTCGTCAGGTAGAAAATATTATTCTTTCTGGGGAAATTGCAGATAGTATAATGATTGATAATGACGTGAGACTGAATTTCAATGTAATTCAGATGGAAGAGGAGCGTCAAAAGCTCCAGTTTACCAAAGAACATCCCGAGCATTCTGCTGGTCTTTTTCAGTTGGAGGATCACTATCTGCTTCAAGGTCGTACAGATGTTGTTGGGTATGAGAATACTCATCTTTATCAGCGATTCATCCATGTCTTTGATAGATGCTCTCGCGATATTATTGACTGTGCAATGTTAGCAACGTATGATTATAGCCAAAGGATAAATAATTGGTGCATTCAACTTGGTTCTGGGAATCAGGATGAAATTGGCAATAAGGCTTGGTATGCATTATTTCATCCGACAGGCAAAAATCCAGATTTTAATAAGACAAAAAAATCATTACGTTCTCTGCTTGAGATTGATATAGAAATAGACGACATTTACTTACAAGAAAAAATTGATGCGTATCTAACAGAATGCAAAACTAAAAGTCAATACGATTGGCGATATTATTATATCGCGTATCCATGCTTCCGCCCCGAGCGTTATGGCAAATATACTATGTATGATGAACAACCATACGCTCTTGTGGCATTGCACTCTGAAAAGCGTGAATCATCTAATGCCTACCAATGTATGCTTCAAGCACTCATTGAAGGACAAGCAGTAGCAAATTCTGTAGAACGATATGATATCCGTGCGCTCTCTTACAGAAAAGGGCTGTTGAGATGTGAAAACAATGCTTTTGTATCATACTCTTTGAAGGACAATAAAGAGCGTGCCAGATTTATCATTCCACAAAACAAAGAAGGCATTGACATCGTTGACCGTATTCAATATTTCAAAGATAATAGAAAGGATAATGATTACTGGATATATCAGGAAGGTTAGTATTAAATCGTAAGTAAAGTCGCTCTCTTCAATTATAGAGCGACTTTACCTAACTCTATAGGGAATGCTTATTTTATACGGCAGAGCTATAGAGGAAACACTAATCACATCAACGGCATACAAGAGTATCGGGTTAAACAAAATTCAAGTATAAAACTCTCTTCATAGGGGCGACCGCCTAGGGTCCTTCAAGAGAATCAAATACGAGGTGTTGGCACTGCAGAGCGGTGTTTATAGGCAATACCGCAGCTTTAAGCTCTTTACCGAAAAGACAGACCTTCCCGTAACCAAGCTCTCGATGCGAATGCAAAAGATACTCACTGATTGGTTTGCAAAAAGCTATTAGATCAAATCCACAACTGTTAGCTTCATCGTAGCCTGGAAACCCAAGGATGTCCCGAAGGAGAAACCGGAAACAACTGGCTGACTGGCCGACCCTTGTACTCACCCTCTGATCGAAGATCCAACAAAAAGTCGGGAGCCGAAAAGACGGTTTTGCCTTTTTTCTCTCTGTTTGGAGAAAGAGGATGAAAAAAATCGTTAAATCATCAATTTGTTGCGAAAAACAAGTAAATTTTAGAGGCTTCTATCTTTTGATGTAAACTAATGACAATCAATTAGCATAATATGCTGCATCGGCCAGCTCTACTCCTATACCTTTTCTTTCAGAGATGAGAAAGATAAACATCAACGACCTTTACTCATCCAAGGATACTTGGCAAGATACCATCAAATCAAAAGCTCAGAAGGACGGTATAGGGATTACACTTTATCATCAATACAAACAAAATGTAACTTCACAGAGTTCAATGAAGAGCAGCCCATGTTACAGAACATTTTCCACATTTCTGCTTTACTCCTAGCAACATCCCATTATGAAATTCCATGAAACTTTCATTCAACCTCCTCACATTCTTCTCACTCGTTCCGCTTCGCATCATCACCTGCACCCATACTCTCAAGATACTGCAATTCCCGTTCCGCAAACTCACGGTTCTCCTCCTCTCCCAGCATTTGATAGAGCAGTTCCCTAGCTTGCGAATAATATTTCAAGTTTACTAATACTTGTGCTGCCCTGCGCCGAAGAAAATGATAAAGTGGAAACAAGGTATTCTTTTCATCACCATACATCTTTATCTGACTGCCAACCAAACTCACCATAGAATAAATATACTCAAGAGCTCCTGTATCCTTCATTTCGACGAGACAGTTGGTAAAATCACGAATCGCATGAATGGATGAATTTCTTTTAGCATTAGTCAAATAATAATAAGCCTTTTCAAAATGCCCTAATGTGAGATAAACAAAACCGATATGATAACAAATCACATAATATTCTTCCTTGCCACGCTCCGGCAATTCTGTCCAGTGGACTTGATAATACCGAAAAATAGAAAGATAACACCCCAACGCCTGAAGATAACATTGCTGCCTGAAAAATTTCTTCCCCCAATAAATAGTAGTCTGCAAGGTAGGCTCGGTATAAGCCAGCAACGCCTGTTGTTCCTCCGTCAGTTCGTCAAACTGTTTGTTTTCCGCTTTTTCTTTAGCATCGTCCAACATATATTTCAACTCCCAATAATCATCATGATCCGTTGTCAATCTAACCTCAATCATACTACTGAATACTCTGCCTTTTTGGGTTTCATCGAAAAAAGCATCCACTCTGTCCGTCCGCATAGCCGACAACTTATAATAAAGAGACCGTTCATTACTGCCTTCAGCTTTTTCCAACGCAATCACCAACTGCCCTTCAGCAAGTGTGATACAGATCAGAGCATCTTTTCCCGCCTGTCCTTTTTCATCCATCACAGCATCTTTCAACCGAAAAGAAAGAATAGACAATAATTCGGTACGCCTCTCTATCCGCCCATTGCAAACCAGTGTCATTTCCTTTATATCTTCCTGTTTCACTGTACCAAAAAGAGAAAGAATATCCTCTATCTGATCCATATCTTGCCGGGAAACATCGACAGGTTCCAACAGCTTACCATGTCCAATCTCCAATTTTCGTCTCAACAAAGCCAAGCGATTTTCGAATTCTTTTTTCACCAACACGTCTTGTATTGAAGCAGATTGTTCTGCCAACTCTTTAAAACTACGGGCTATCATAAAAGATGACTCAAGCAATACCCGCAAATGTTGTTTTAACTGAGTTTCACTGCCCGACAAGAACAGACAGGCAGACAGACAAGCCGTAAAAGGTGTCTCACTTTCTCCATCCTCATGACTTTTACGCAAATAGCAAGTCCAAGCTGTGTATCGGCAGTTAATGTTGTTAATGTCAAAAACTATTTTTTTAGACTGTTCATAGCTACATGCGTAAAAATCTTTATAATATAACTGAATATTCTGACCTGTTTTTTCTCTTAACAAATGAAAATAACCTCCTTGAAAACCGATGATAATGGCATCAGCATCAATTCTCTTCACTAGTTCACAGTGCATGGACTGCACGAACCTGATAAGCTCATCGGTGGTCATCGCCGAATAAATCTTTTCTTGCTGCTTTTTCGGCTTTGTAACAAAATGATAAACTGTTACGAAAACCACCATCATAGATACGAAGACGACAGAAATAATCATATCTTGTTACAGTTAATCTTTGTATGTCTGTAAAAATACAAAATTAATCGGGAAATGTTAGAAGTGATAGGATATTTTAATGAATTCCCCTAAGAAGTTACTTAAAAATCCGGTTCAATCAATTCCTTCCGATGCATCCGGTGCCACCTCCACAAAATCATAAGACATAGAGGAAATTCCATTGGAGATATTCTGAAATACCTAAAAATAGGGATTGTCCATATCCATATTTTCATCGAACTTTGCAACCCCAAAAAACGAACAAATGAAGATACTTTATATAATACTGTTTATACAAATAGGATGGATATTTCCCCTCTCCGCACAAAAACAAGATTCCATTTATATCGGAACGCGTCATACATTGTTTTCTGAAATACTGAATGAAGAAAGAAAATATTGGATTTATGTACCTGAGACCAAAGCTGGTGAAAAAGGAAAGG